>Ga0075428_100005012_pt1 | contig 14718 bp, 8 predicted proteins | sample RhiMetdeltSRZDD2_FD_75291 | JGI IMG/M metagenome (GOLD analysis project Ga0075428, IMG submission 75291) | Populus rhizosphere microbial communities from Tennessee, USA - Rhizosphere MetaG P. deltoides SRZDD2 | ecosystem: Host-associated > Plants > Roots > Rhizosphere > Soil | place: USA...
CATGAGCCGGACCTCCCCGCCGCTGGTCTTGACGTCCTTGATGAAGTCGGGGATGCGCTCCTTGGATCCGATCTCCTTGAGCATGCGCAGCACCGCCTCGTTGGCCCCGCCGTGCAGCGGCCCGTAGAGGGCGGCGATGGCGGCCGCGGTGGCCGAGTAGGGGTCGACCTCCGAGGAGCCCACGTTGCGCATGGCCGAGGTCGAGCAGTTCTGCTCGTGGTCGGCGTGCAGGATGAAGAGGACCTCGAGCGCCCTCTCCAGCACCGGGTTCACCTTGTACTTCAGCTCCGTCATGCGGAACATCATCTGGAGGAAGTTGCCGCAGTACGAGAGGTCGTTGTCCGGGTAGGCGAAGGGCATCCCCACGGAGTGGCGATAGGCGAACGCGGCCAGCGTGGGCACCTTGGCGATGAGGCGGAAGACCGCGGCCCGGCGCACCTCGGGGTCGTGGATGTGCTTGGCCTCGGGGTAGAAGGTGGAGAGCGCGCCCACCGTGGCCAGCAGCATGCCCATGGGGTGCGCGTCGTAGCGGAAGCCGTCCAGCAGGCCCTTGATGTTCTCGTGGACGATGGTGTGGTGGGTGATGTTGTAGACCCAGGCCTCGTACTGGGACCGCGTGGGCAGCTCCCCGTTCAGGATGAGGTAGGCCGTCTCCAGGTAGTTGCTCTTCTCCGCCAGCTGCTCGATCGGGTAGCCGCGGTAGTTGAGGATGCCGCGGTCCCCGTCGATGAAGGTGATGCGGCTCTTGCAGGCCGCGGTGTTGGTGAAGGCGGGGTCGTAGGTCATCAGCCCGAAGTCGCCCTCGCCGGTGGTGATCTTCCGCAGATCCAGGGCCCGAATGGTCCCGTCCTGGATGGGGATCTCGTAGGTCTTCCCGGTGCGGTTGTCGGTGATGGTGAGGCTGTCCTTGATCATGGGGTCGAAAGCCGCGCGGATCAGGTGACGCTAGCACCCACTCGCGGGGCGCGTCAAACCAGGAGCCTCAGGGGAGCTGGATCACCCACACGCCGGCCGCCGCCGGCCGCTCTCCTTCGGCGGGCACCGCGGCGCTGAAGCGGAGGCAGAGCCTGTTCTCGCCCGGCACGAGCCGTCCTTCCGGGACGAAGACCTGGACCCGGCTGCCCTCGGCCGACAGCGCGCCGGCGCCCACCGTCTCTCCGTTGACCACGACGCTCATGGTCTGGGGCTGGGCGGCCGCCGGGGCGAAGGCCTCGATCGCGACGCGCAGGTCGAAGGGCTCCTCGAGCGGGATGCGGACGCAGGCCTCGGGATGGAGCGCCCAGCGGAAGTCCGGGCGGCCGGCGAGCCTCCCGCGGGTGGACCAGCCGTTCAGGAGGTACCTCTCCTGGGCCAGCGGGTCGGCGGGGACGATCGTGCCACCGCGGTTGAAGGCCGTGTAGAAGTATTCGCCCTGGAGCGTCTTGTAGGCGAGGGCCCGTCCGCGCGGGCCCGCCACCACGCCCAGGGCGCCCTGCACCGCCGCCTTCAGGACGCGGGCCTGGTCGCGCGCCACGCGCTCGAGCGGCGCCGCCTCCGGATACGACCCACCGCGGAATACAGCGATGAAGCCCAGGTTCCACAGGGCCAGCGCGGCCAGGACGGCGGCCGGCGCATAGAGCGGGTGGCGAGCGAGGAGCGGCCCGGCGCGCGCCAGCAGCATCGCGATCCCGGCCGCCAGCAGCGGCACCACGACGTCGTACCGGCGCGCGCCGAAGGCATCGCCGGCGGCCCAGTCCCAGTCTCGCACCGCGCCGTTGACCCAGGCGGTGGCCGCGAACACGAGCAGGGCGCCGGCGGCGAAGGCGGGCGCGTCGCGGAGCATGAGCGCGAGGCCCAGGAGGCCCAGCAGGAGGACGGGCGTCCACGTGAAGAGGCCGTGGTCGGCGGAGAAGAGCGTGTCCCAGAGGTGGGGCGACGACCAGTCCATGTAGCCGCGCCCCTGCGGCAGCGTCAGGAAACGCCCGTAGAGCAGCTTCCAGGCCACGAGCTGCGGGGCGAAGACGAGCGCGCCCGCGCCGGCGGCCACCAGCGCCCACCCGGCGCGTGCCGTCCGTTGCTGGACTTGCCGCACGAGCAGCGGCGCCGCCAGCAGCGCGCACACGATCCCCTGCCAGCGCATCAGGGCGACCAGGCCCACGGCTGCGCCCAGCGCGGCCCAGCTCCGGACGGAAGGGCCACGCTCCGCCCGATCCCACGCCCACACCAGGGCCGCAGCGGCGGCAAAGGCCGGACCATGGGCCATCGTCGGCACCACGAAGGCGTAGTACGCGATGGGGGAGGCGGCCAGGGCGGCGGCCACGGCGAGCAGCGCGATGCGGACCCCGAACCGCCGGGCCAGCGCGGCGTGGAGCAGCGCCGCTCCCAGCGCCACCGCCGCCAGCGTGCCCAGCGCCGCGGCCCGGCGATACGGCGCGCTGTAGCCGTCCACGGGATAGGGCGCGGCCCCCAGGCCCAGCTTTAGATAGGCGTGGGCCATCAGATAGAACGGGGCCCACAGGACCGCGGGGCCGACGGACTGCAGGTTCTGCCTTAGGCCTGTCGGGGTCCGCGGCCGCTCGGGATAGCCCCAGTGCTCCCACTCGTTCGCGAAGTCCAGGTCGTGGTCGAACACCGCGGACCGTACGTACGCGAAATAGCTGGCCGAGTCGCCGCGGAACTCGGGCAGGGCGTAGGCCGCGATGGCCGCCGCCGCGGCCAGGACCCCGGCCAGCACGAGCGGGGCCCGGCGCGGGCGCCCCGCCAGGAGCAGACCGAGGGCCGCCGAGGCGGGACCGCCCAGGATCCCCGTGCGGCGCTGCGGATCGAGGAGGGAGACGGCCGCCCAGACGAGGCCTGTGACGACGAGGGCCGCGCCCAGCGCGCGGCGACCGGGCGCGGATCGCGGCGTGGGCGCGCCGTCGTTGTCCAAGGCGGCTGATTATGCGCCCAACCGGCGGACAACGCCTCGCCGGCTCGGCTCACTCGGCCCCGGCGGGCGGGATGGGCTCGAATACCACGTCGTCCCCGAACCGCGCCACCTCGCGCAGTGACGCTTGAAAGGCCGGCAGATCGCGGTCCATGCGCGCCCGCTGGTTGGGCCCCAGGCATCCGCCATGGAGGACCACGTACCTCACGCCCAGGCCGCGGAAGAAGGCCACCGACTCTTCCGACGGAAACCTCCTGGCCAGCGCGCGCGCCGTCTTGTGGCTCTCCGGCTCGCCGCCCGCCCATCCGTTCACGAGCCTCTTCCAGTGCAGCGTCGAGCGAAGCATGTAGACGCTCTCGTCGCAGGCGGGCCGGCGGAAGAGGCCGTCGTCCTCCATGATGGGCAGCTCCACGACCGCGATCTCGCCGGGCTGCCCGGCCAGCCACGCGTAGACGGCGGGCGGCGGCCGGCGCGTGTCCACGACGTCCGTCCACGCCGGGAACGTGACGGGGACGATGAGCGCCTCGGCCAGCGCCAGCCCGCCCAGCAGGGCGACCGTGCGCGGGCGCGCCTGCCGGCGCGCCAGCGTCAGCGCGGCCAGCAGGGCCAGGGAGAGAGCGAGGAAGATCCCCGCCCGGCTCGTCACGCGGATCATGCGGAGCAGGGGGATCGCGTCGCGCGCCAAGCCGAAGGGCCCGGGGAAAAGGGTCTGTCCCATCCATTGGACCTCGGGCCCCAGGGCGACGAGGACGGCCGCCACGCCCAGGACCGCGAGAGCCAGCGCCTCGCGGCCCGGCCGCTTCCTCCCCCGCCACAGCCACAGCGCCCCCGCAATCACGATGGCGGGCAGCACCAGCCCCGGGAAGAGGTTGTTCGGCCCGTGGAGCCGGAAGGGCGCGGTCAGCTCGCCGTAGACGCGATTGGACGACGACGAAGCGAGGAAGCTCTCGATCGAAGCGGCGTACAGGATCGTCTCTTCCCGGCCGCGCGCGAACCCGACCTCGCCCAGGGCCGCGCGCTGCAGCCGGTAGAGCGGCAGGAGCGCCACCCCGGCCGCCACGGCGCCGAGCACCGCCGCCGGCAGCCGCCGCCACCGCCCCCACAGGACGGGCAGGAGCGCGACGGGCAGGACCATGAGGCCGATCACCCCGTGATAGCCGCAGGCGTAGGCCGCGAGCGCGAAGGACAGCGCGGCCAACAGCGCGTGGCGGAGGAAGCCGGTGCGGAAGAACCGGAACGCGAACAGCAGCACCGGGGACAGCCACTGCGTGCCCAGCGTGCTCAGGTGGGCGATCTGGTCGGTGCGGATTGTCGAGAACGCGAACGCCGCCCCGGCGAAGAGCGCGGGCGCCTCGGCGCAGCCGAGATCCCGGGCCAGGAGGTACGTGGTGAGCGCCGTGAGGACGAACGTGAGCAGGCGGACCAGGTTGAAGCGGAGGACCGCGTCGTCCGTGAACGGCGCGAGCGGCAGCGCGAGGACCGCGGTGCCCAGGACGGGCTCGTCCAGGCCGAGGGCGTAGCGCTGCGGGTGGAAGATGTTCGCGTGCGGCAGCATCGCCGGCCGCGTCCGGAGGGCATGCGCCTCCCAGCCCATGGCCCAGGCGAAGAACGCGGTGTCGCCCGGGCCCGTGACGCGCAGCCGGGCGGCCAGCGGCCAGGTCAGCGCGACGGTCAGCACCGTGTAGAGACCGAGAGCCTTGAGTTCTCTAGAAGCGAAGGGTCTCAAGCAACCACCCAAAGCCCGCTTACTAGAGAAATGAATTCAGAGGATCGGCGGGAGGTCGCCGGTGGGCAGGCCCGCCAGCTCCCGCAGCGCGCGCGCCACCTCGATGCGGGCCATCCGCTTGCGCCAGGCGTACGAGAGGTCGGCGTTGTCGAGCGGCTTGGCCGGCTTGTACGCGATGCCGGCCGCCATCTCGATCGTCTCCGCGTCGAGGACCTTCCCGCGCAGGAAGGCCTCGGCGTCGGGGGCCGGCACCGGCGACGTGTGCACGGCGCCCAGGACGATGCGGACGTCCTCCACCACGCGGCCCGCGCCCAGGCGCGCGGCGGCGGCGACGCCGAGGATCGGGAAGTCGATGGACCCGCGGCGGCGCAGCTTGCGGTACGTCATCGACCAGCCCGCGCGGTCCGGCACGTGGATCTCGGTCAGGATCTCGTCGGGCTTCTTGGCCAGGTACTGGATGCCGTCGGGACCGTAGAGGTCGGCAACGCGAATCCGCCGTTCGCCGCCGGTGCCGACGAGTGTCACCTCCGCGCCGAGCGTCATCATCACGGGGGCCGTGTCCGACGAGGACAGCGCCCAGCAGACCTTCGAGCCGGGCGCCACCAGGCAGATGTCCCCGTCCTTCTTCATGCAGTAGCCGATCGACGCCCGCCAGAACTCGGACTGGTTGTAGTAGTTGCAGCGGGTGTCCACGCAGAGGTTGCCGCCGATCGTCCCCGCGTTGCGCAGAGGCGGCGACGAGACCAGGCCGGCGGAGCGCGCCACCGAAGGCCAGCGGAGCGAGACCGCGGGGTGCTGGGCCACGTCCGTGAGCGTGGCCATCGCGCCCAGGGTGAGGCCGCCGTTGGCGCTGATCCGCGCCGCATCGGGAAGGCCGCGCAGGCTCACCAGCACCGCGGGCGTGAACTGGCGGCGCTTCATGTTGGGGTAGAGGTCCGTCCCGCCCGCCACCGCCATGGCCTCGGGCCCGTTGTCCGCCAGGATGCGCGCGGCCTCCGCCGCCGAGCGCGGGGCGAGGTACCGGAACGGCGGCAGCCGCATCATCGCCGCGTCTCCTGCACCGTCGCGGGGGCCGCGGGCTCGAGCGGCGGCACGGCCACCGTCTCCGGGTAGCGCACGTCGGGCATGCGCGGCCCGCGGTAGCGTCCCTCCAGCGCGGCCACCACCTTCTCCGGCGTGATGGGGACCTCGTCGATGCGCACGCCCAGGGCGTCGAAGAGCGCGTTGGCCACCGCGGGGATCACGGGCAGCAGCGGTCCCTGGCCGCACTCCTTGGCGCCGTAGGGTCCGGCCGGGTCCAGCGTCTCCACCAGGATGGACTCCACCGGGGGCATCTCGAGCGTGGTGGGGCTCTTGTACTCGAGCATGGAGGGGATCTTGTGCAGGCCCTTGCGGAACACCTGCTCCTCCATCAGCACCTCGCCCAGGCCCATGTAAACCGAGCCCTCGACCTGGCCGAGGACGAGCAGCGGGTTGATCGACCGGCCCACGTCGTGGGCGATCCACACCCTGTCGACGCGGACGATCCCGGTCTCGCGGTCCGCGGACAGCTCCACCGCGCACGCGGAGTACGAGTACGTCGGGGTCGGGCCGACGCCGGCGCCCTTCCACTTGGCCACGCTCTTCGGAGGCTTGTACGAGCCCACCGCGCCCAGGGTGCCCACCTCCGACTCCGCCAGCACCACCGCCTCCACGAACGTCAGTGCCTTGCCGGGATCAGCGGCGTCCCAGATCCGCCGCGACCCCGCGCGCAGCCGATCCACGGGCACGTCCAGCTTGCGCGCCGCCGCCTCGAAGATGGGCGCGCGCACGCGGCGGGCCGCCTGCAGGGCGGCGTTGCCGGTCATGAGCGTGACGCGCGAGGAATAGGAGCCGAGGTCCACCGGCGTGAGGTCGGTATCGGCGGTGACCACGCGGATGTCCTCGGGCCGGATGCCCAGCTCCTCGGCCACGATGTAGGCCAGGATCGAGTCCGATCCCTGGCCGATGTCGGTCGAGCCGCAGAAGACGGCCACGCCGCCGCCCCGGTCCACCTTGATCTGCACGCCCGAGTGCGGCATCGCGTTCCAGTAGATGGGCAGGCCGGCGCCGCTGATGTAGGCGGAGCCCGCCAGGCCGATGCCCCGGCCCGGGCCCAACCGTCCCCGCTTGTCCCCGTACCCGCTCGCCGCCACCACCTTCTCCAGGCATTCCTTGAGGCCGATGGTGCGCACCTGCATCTGGTTCGCGGTGATGGTCCCGGGCGCGAGCGTGTTCTCGATGCGCCAGCGCGCCGGGTCCAGACCCAGGTCGTGGCAGAACTTGTCGATGTGGCACTCCAGGGCGTAGCGCGGCTGGGGCGTGCCGTGGCCGCGCTTGGGGCCGCAGGGCGGCTTGTTGGTGAAGACGCGCGCCCCCTCGAACTTGTAGCGCGGGATCCGGTAGGTGACGGTCTGCAGCGCACCCGTGTAGTAGAGGCTGGCCACCCCGTAGCTGCCGTAGGCCCCGCCGTCCAGGGCGGAGCGGAAGTGCATGGCGGTGATGGTCCCGTCGCGCTTCAACCCGGTCTTGATCCACATCGCCACCGGGTGGCGCCCGCGGTGGCAGTAGAAGACCTCCTCGCGCGTGAGCGTGATCTTCACCGGCCGGCCGGTCTTCATGGAGAGCTTGCAGGCCACGATCTCGTGGCCGAAGGGATCGCTCTTGCCGCCGAAGCCGCCGCCGTTGGGACAGGCGATGACCCGGATGTGCGACGACGGCATCTCCAGGACCTTGGCCAGCGCGCGATGGACGTAATGCGGCGTCTGCGTGGCCGACCAGAGCGTCACCTTCCCGTCGGGCCCGAAGGATCCCACCGCCGCGTGCTGCTCCATGGGCAGGTGCGTGTTGCCCTCGAAGAAGAAGGTGTCCTCGCGCACGTGGTCGGCCTCGGCGAAGCCCTGCGCCACGTCGCCGAAGTCGAACGACACCTCCTTGTGAACGTTGCCGTGAGGGCCGTACTCGTGGATCCGCGGGGCGGGCCGGGCCAGCGCGTCCTCGACCGACATGACGGGCGGGAGGACCTCGTAGTCCACGTCGATGAGCTTCAGCGCCTCCTCCGCCGTCTCCTCGTCGAGGGCGGCCACCGCGGCGACCGGGTCGCCCACGAACCGGACCTTGTCCAGGGCCAGGGCGTGCTCGTCCTGGCTGACGGGCAGGATGCCGAACGGGATGGGCAGCTCGCGCCCCACGAGCGTGGCCACGACGCCCGGGAGGGCCGCGGCGCGGGAGACGTCCACCGAGAGGATGCGGGCGTGGGGATGCGGCGACCGGAGCATCCGCGCGAACAGCATGCGCGGCAGGACCACGTCGTCGGCGAAGACGGTGGTTCCCGCCACCTTGGCCGCCGCGTCCACCTTGACCAGCGGCTTGCCGATGATGTCGAAGTCGTCCCTCTCGGCCATCGTCAGACCGCGGCCCCTGCCGCGGCGCCCATGCGCGAGACCGCGAGCTCCACCGCCTCGAAGATCTTGAGGTACCCGGTGCACCGGCAGAGGTTGCCCGCGAGGGCCTCGGCGATCTGGGCGCGGGTTGGACGCGGGTTGTGCCGGAGCAGCTCGTCGGCCACCAGCAGGAAGCCGGGCGTGCAGTAGCCGCATTGCGCGGCGCCCAGCTCGGCGAAGGCCTGCTGGAGGGGATGCAGCACGCCGTCTCGAGCGAGGCCCTCCACCGTCGTGACCTCGCGGCCCTCGCACTCCACGGGCAGGGCCAGGCACGAGAGGACCGGGCGGCCGCCCACGAGCACGGTGCACGTGCCGCACTCCCCCAGCTCGCAGCCGTGCTTGGTGCCGGTGAGGCCCATCTCCTCGCGCAGCACCTCGAGCAGGGTGTGGTGCACGGGGGCCAGGACCTCCCGCTCCTCGCCGTTGACCTTCAACCGGATCCGGATCTTGTCCATGGCCTCCGCCGAACTAGAGATTATAGTGACGGTGCTAGAATTCGGCCATGCCCGAGGCCGTGGACGTCTCCTGCCCCTGCTGCGGCGCGCTCCTGAAGGTCGATCCGGAGACCGGAGCCGTGGTCTGGGCGGACAAGAAGAAGGCCCCGCCCCAGGACTTCGACGACCTGGTGAGCCGTGTGCAGAGCCAGCGCAGCGTGCTGGACCAGAAATTCGAGCGCTCCGTCCAGCAGAACAAGCACCAGAAGGAGATCCTCGAGAAGAAGTTCGAGGAGGCCCGCAAGCGGGCCAACGCCGACCCCAACGTCCGCCCGCCGAACCCGTTTGATAACGAATAGCTCAAGCGGCGCTGCGGTGTCGAGCGGCGCAGCGCCGCTTCTTGTCCCTACCCTCCAGCCGGTCCAGCCGGTCTAGCCTTCCCGCCAAGCCGTTTCGAAGTTCCCGCCAAGCCGTTTCGAAGCCAGTCCCCGGACCTCCCGTCCAACATTCTGTACGTTCCATCCAACACGATGAATACCCGCAGGGGCGGTATTCCGCCAACTCCCGTGTTTCCAACGCCCAAGATCCGCCGTCTCGCTGGTATGGCGTGTGCTACGTTCCGACACAACCCCCGTTTCTCGCCTAAACGAGCAGGAGGATTCGATGATCGCATCCCTCTTCGGCGCGGCGCGCCAGAGCGCCGCCCTGCCGTTCCGCGTCCTGGTCGTCGCGCTGGGCGTACTCCTCGTGGCGGGTCCCGCGGCGGCCCAGATCACGCGTGGCGCCATCTCCGGGATCGTCCGCGACGCCACGGGCGCCGTCGTGCCCGGGGCCTCCGTGACCGTCACCAGCCTGGACACCAACCAGGCACGGACAGCCGTGAGCGACAGCCAGGGCTTCTACAGGGTGGCGGCGCTGGAGCCGGGCCGCTACTCCGTGCGCACCGAGCTGGCCGGCTTCACCACCGTGGAGAACCTCGACGTGCCGATCCGGACCGCCAGCGAGGTCACCCTCGACGTCGACCTCAAGGTGGGCGGCCTGGGCGAAGCCATCACCGTGACCGGTGAGTCGGCCATGGTGGAGCTCAACAAGACCAACGGCACCATCGGCCTCACCTCCAGCGCCCGTCAGGCGGTGGAGCTGCCCCTCTCCGCGGGCCGCAACATCAACAACCTGGTGCTGCTGACGCCCAACACCTTCAACGTGACCGCGGTCAACGACGGCAACACCAACATCGGCCAGGGCAGCTACAGCATCAACGGCAACCGCACCCGCAACAACAACTACATGATCGATGGCTCGGACAACAACGACATCTCGGTCACCATCGCGACGTCGCAGATCGTGCCCGAGGCGGTGGCGGAGTTCCAGGTCCTGACCAACGCCTACCAGGTGGAGTTCGGGCGGAACAGCGGCGGATCCATCAACCTGATCACGAAGTCGGGCAGCAACCGGTTCCGGGGCGAGGCCTGGGACTACTACACCACCAACGAGCTGTACACGCTGACCAACATCGAGAAGCAGAGCGGCCTGGAGGAGCCGGCCAAGTACAACCGCCACCAGTTCGGGATGGACATCGGGGGGCCGATCGTCAAGGACAAGCTGTTCTTCTTCGCGCTGTACCAGCACGACACCCAGCGGCCCGGCGCCCGGCCCGGCCTCACCACCCGCATCCCCACCCCCGCCGGCCTGGCCGCGCTCCGCAGCGTGCCCCTGGGCCCGGGCCAGTCCGAAGCCAGCCGTCAGGACGTGCTGGATCGCCTGGCGTTCCTCGACGACATCCACGCCGAGGGCCTGAACTTCCAGAACGTCTCCACCACGCTCGTCAACGGCGTGCCCATCGAGACCGGCCAGACCAACGTCTCGATCGTGGACCCCAGCACGTACAAGAGCCCGCTGCTGCGCCTCGACTACCGGATCGGGGCCAACGACAACCTCACCGCCCGGTACTCGTACAACGGGCGCGTGGACACCAACGAGATCAGCTACTGCAACTTCGGCGCGCTGTTCTGCGGCTCCCAGGACCTGAAGGACACCAACCTGGCCATCAGCGAGACGCACACCTTCAGCCCGGAGCTGCTGAACGAGGCGCGGTTCTCGTGGGTGAAGCGCGACCTGCTGTTCCCGGAGAACGACCCCGTGAGCCCTACCGCCTCCATCAGCGGGCTGTTCCAGATCGGCGGCGACAGCAACTTCCCCCAGGGGCGTATCTCCGACTCCTTCCAGTTCGCCGACACGGTCACGCTCATGAAGGGCCGGCACGCGTTCAAGTTCGGGACCGACATCCGCTACAACCGGCTCGACAACATCGCCGCCTTCAACTCGAAGGGCACCTTCACCTTCAACAGCCTGCAGGACTACATGAACAACACGGCCTTCCGCCTGCAGCTGGCCCAACAGACCGCGAGCTTCGAGGCCACGCAGTGGCAGACGTTCTTCTTCGTGCAGGACGACTTCCGCGTGCGGCAGGACCTCACCTTGAACCTCGGCCTGCGCTACGAGCTCTCCACCGTCCCCCTGGGCTTCTTCGGGGCCACCGACCCGCAGAGCCTGAGCGCGATGGTCCCCGGGCCCGTGAAGAAGGACACCAACAACTGGGCGCCCCGCGTGGGATTCGCCTGGTCGCCGCGCTCCGACAGCAAGTGGCTGGGCAACGGCAAGACCGTCGTGCGCGGGGGCTGGGGGATGGGCTATGACGTGCTCTTCTACAACCTGCTGGTGGTGGACGCCTCGAACTTCCCGCGCGTCGTCACCCTCGACCTGAACAACGTCCGCGACGTGTATCCCAACCTGCCCTCGGGCGGCGCCGCCCCCGTCTTCAACCCTTTGGCGGCCTGGACGAACTCCTCGCCGGACACCCAGCACCCGATGGCCCACTTCTACAGCCTTTCGGTCCAGCGGGAGATCTCGGACTTCATCGTCGAGCTGGGCTACAGCGGGAGCCGCAGCTACCACGGGATCAACCAGATCGACCTGAACCCGGCGCGGGTGGTGACTCCGGAGCAGATCGCGGCCGTGAACGCCACGAAGAACGCCAACGCCATCCCGGGCGTCCAGGCGCGGCGTCTGAACCCGCAGTTCGGCTCGCGGGTCACCATTCCCTCGGACGTCGGGCCGGACGGCGTGGACACCGAGGCCCGGTCGCAGTACGACGCGGGCTTCATCAGCGTCAACAAGCGGTTCTCGAACAACTTCCAGTTCGGCGCCTCGTACACCCTGAGCCGCTTCATGAGCAACAACGACGCCTCGCTGGGCGAGGGCGGCACCACGCGCGGCTCGTCCCAGAGGCCCCAGGACTACTTCGACATCGACGCGGAGTGGAGCCGGTCGCAGTTCGACCGTCCGCACCGCTTCGTGGCCAACTACATCTTCGAGATCCCGGGCCCCAAGACGGGCGCGCTGAAGCAGATCCTGGGAGGCTGGCAGATCTCCGGCGTGACCCAGTACCAGTCGGGCCGTCCCTTCACGATCGTCACCAACGTGGACACCAACGGCGACGGCAACACGGGGTCCGACCGGCCCAACATCGATCCCAACGGGACGTTCGTCTGGGACGACAATCACACGAGCTTCGTGAACAACGGCTACTACGTGGCGCCGCTGGGGACCAACAACCTGCCGCTGCAGAACGGCCTCGGGAACGGCAACGCGCCGCGCAACAGCGAGCGCGGGGCGGGGTTCTCGCAGACCGACCTGAGCCTTCTGAAGCGGTTCTACATCGGGGGGACCCGCGAGCTGCACATCCGCGCGGACGCCATCAACGCGTTCAACCAGGACAGGGTCGACAATCCGGTCAACCTGATGAACAGCCCGAGCTTCGGCCAGAACCAGAACGACTTCGGCCGCCGCCAGGTGCTGCTCAGCGCGAAGTTCGTCTTCTAGAATTCAGGCGCGGGATCGCCTGTCGAGCGCGATCCCGCGCCCCGTTTCAAAACCGGAAGGGCGCCCGCAAGGCCGCCTACCGCCGCCCGCGCCAGGACTCGTTGGGCCCGGGCGGCACGTCGGTGGCCGAGTCGATCCTCCGGTAGTACTCCTGCCGCTCGTCCTCGATCGCGCGGGCCACGACCGCGCACCGGTCCCCGCGCGCGGCCGAGGCGAGCACCTCGAGCTGGCAATCGCCGATCATCGCCTCGAGCCCCGCCACCGTGGGCACCCACTTCGTGGTCCCGTCGCCGCGGAAGGCGTCGCCGCGGCTGAACCGCCACAGCGGGACCGAGGCGTCGGCGGCCGGGGGCGGCTCGCACACGCTCTCCACGACGACCAGGGCTCCCGGCCGGCACACGGAGCGGATGGCGTCCAGGGCGCGGACCGGATCGCGCAGGTGGTAGACGACGCCGAGGAACAGCACCAGGTCGAAGCGGCCGAGGGCCTCCGCGCTCAGGTCGTAGACGTTCATGAGACGGTGCTCGACGCGGCTGCCGAGCAGCTCCGCCGCCAGGGCGAACCCCGTGGCGTCGCTGCGCGTGTAATCCACGGCCACGACGCTGGCGCCGCGGCGCTCCATCTCGAAGGCGAAGAAGCCGTCGCGGCAGCCCACGTCGAGGACGCGCTGGCCCGCGCAGGAGCGCGGCAGGCCCAGCTCATCGAGCCAGGCCAGGGCGGCCGCGGAGTCGTGGCTGCCGGGTGTCACCATCCCGGGCGCCACCTCGATCCGGTGGTACCAGCTCCCGTGCTCGGCCACCCTCCGCGCGATCTCGGGAGCGGACAGCGTCACCTTATGAACAGCGGCGCCAGCACCAGGGTGATCGTGGACAGCAGCTTGATGAGGACGTGCAGCGAGGGACCCGCGGTGTCCTTGAAGGGGTCGCCCACGGTGTCACCCACCACCGCCGCCTTGTGGGGATCGGAGCGCTTGCCCACCACCTGTCCGTCCACCATGAAGAGCCCGGACTCGATGTACTTCTTGGCGTTGTCCCAGGCCCCTCCGCCGTTGTTCATGAACATGGCCATGAGGATGCCCGCGATGGTGCCCACCATGAGCAGGGCGGCCACCGACTCGGCGCCCATCTGCCCCTCGCCTCCCAGGTACTTGAAGCCGAAGCCCACTGCCACCGGTGCCAGCACCGCGAGCAGGCCGGGCGCCACCATCTCGCGCAGGGCGCCCCGGGTCACGATGTCCACGCAGCGGGCGTAGTCGGGCTTCTCGGTGCCCGCCATGATCCCCGGCCTCTCCTTGAACTGCCGGCGCACCTCGGCGATCACCACCTGGGCCGCCTTCCCCACCGCCTTGATGGCCAGGGCGCTGAAGACGAAGACCAGGGTGGCGCCGAGCAGCCCGCCGATGAAGACGGGGACCTTGGTCAGGTCCACGCCCATGTGGGCGCCGGTGATCTTCTTGACCTCGTCCAGGTAGGCGCTGAAGAGCAGGAACGCGGCCAGGGCCGCGGACCCGATGGCGTAGCCCTTGGTGAGGGCCTTGGTGGTGTTGCCCACGGAGTCGAGGCGGTCCGTCTTGCGGCGGATCTCCTCGGGCTGCTTGGACATCTCGATGATGCCGCCCGCGTTGTCGGTGATGGGGCCGAAGGTGTCCATGGCCAGGATGTAGGCGCAGGGGGCGAGCATCCCCATGGTGGCGATGGCGGTGCCGTAGAGACCCGCGCCAGGAATGTCACCCAGGGCCATGACCCCGCACCAATAGGCGCCCAGCAGGGCCGCGGAGATCACGATGACCGGAAGCCCCGTGCACTCCATGCCCACCGCGAGGCCGGCGATGATGTTGGTGGCCGGGCCCGTCTTCGAGGCTTCGGCGATCGAGCGCACCGGGCGGTAGCGGTACTCGGTGTAGTACTGCGTGATCCAGACGAACGCGTAGGCGGTGAGGATCCCGATGATCCCCGCCGCCAACAGCCAGCCCTGGCTCACGCTGGTGCCGGGTAGCGGCTGGAGCAGCAGATAGACGGCCGCCGCGAAGCCCGCCATGGCCAGGACCGTGGTGACCAGGTAGCCGCGGTTCAACGCGTTCATCGGGTCCTCGTCCTCGCGGCAGCGCACGACGAAGACGCCGACGATGGTGGCGATGAGGCCGAAAGCGCGCGCCAGCAGCGGGAACACGATGCCGCCCATGCCGAACACGGGGAAGAGGGCGATGCCCAGGATCATGGCCCCGACGTTCTCCGCGGCCGTGGACTCGAACAGGTCCGCTCCGCGGCCCGCGCAGTCGCCCACGTTGTCGCCCACGAGGTCCGCGATGAC
>Ga0075428_100005017_pt1 | contig 14711 bp, 10 predicted proteins | sample RhiMetdeltSRZDD2_FD_75291 | JGI IMG/M metagenome (GOLD analysis project Ga0075428, IMG submission 75291) | Populus rhizosphere microbial communities from Tennessee, USA - Rhizosphere MetaG P. deltoides SRZDD2 | ecosystem: Host-associated > Plants > Roots > Rhizosphere > Soil | place: USA...
ACTTTTGGCTCGCTTGTTGGGTGCATCACGGACACGATGCAGCAGCTACTTCCAGGCGCAACCGTTGTTGCGAAGACCGGTCCTGTCCAACGGACCACGACGGCCGATGCCGGTGGCTGCTACGAATTGAGGGACGTGCCCGCCGGCTCGTACCGGGTGACCGCGCGCTTGGCTGGCTTCGACAATGTGACGCGCGACGGAGTGAGCATTGCGGTCGGCAGTGTCGCGCGTTTCGATGTTGCAATGCGGATCAGCGCGATCTGCGAGTGCGTTCGTCTCGGAGGACCGACTCTGGCAGAGCAGTGGGACCACGCGGACGCGGTTCTCCATGTCCGTCTTTCGGCTTCCGAGTCGCAGCCCGCGACTCCAGTTGGCTATTACCGCCACATAGCAACCGTGATCGATGCCCTGAAGAACCCTGCAGCTTCGCTTGAGACGCCTGTATTTGTGCTTCAAAACCAGCGGAGTGCAGCACTAGGTCCGTACGATATCGACCAAGAGTTGGTCGTGTTTCTGCGGTCCTTAGGCTCAAGCGGGTTCGTGATCACAAACGACGAGCCCGGGTTGGCCGTTCCCACGGGAAGCTACGATCCAGGGATCGCATTTCTCATTCAGGACGGCCGCATTCAACGCGCACCGTCGGAATTGTCCCGCTACGTCGGAATGCCGCTTGACGCGTTTCTGGGCGAGTTGCGCGGTCTTCCGCGTGGCAGGTAGGCAAACACGGTTGCACGCGTACCCGACCAACTTCTCCTCGCCGGTGTCCAGGAAAATGATGATTAAACCACTCACCGTCGCGATCTGCCTGCTGGCGGCGCCGGCGTGGGCACAAGTGGAGGTGCAGGTCCGCACGGAAAAACCTCAGTTTCTAGCCGGTGAGCCCATTTTCGTGATCGCTGAGGTCAAGAACGTCGGTACCGAGCAAGTGGCCTACGACGGTGCGTCCGTCAAGCCGCCGCCGGAACTGTCCGTGCGCAATGGCGAACGCAGAATCATCAAGGGCTTGACCGGATGTGGAAGCGGGAGTGGCGTGGGCGGGGGCTTTGGCGTCACCGACCATCCGCCGATGCTGCAGCCCGGAAAGTCAACGACCTTTCGTTATCTCCTGCGCGGGTATCGGTTGAAGCCCGGGACGTACGAGCTTCACGTGTCGGGCACGGTCGACGTCGCTTGGCGCGAGCCTTCCTTCGTTCAAACGGGTGCGCCGCGGCCCGCGTTCACCCGATCGATCACCGAGCCCGTCGAGGGAGCAACCATCGATCGTACGCTCGCGCTGACCATCACCGCGGCGTCGGAGGAAGCGCTGCGCACCGCCTACGCCCCCTACCTGGCGGCAGCTGAATCCTTTTCTCGAGCTGGGCGCGAAGCGGTCAATGGCATCCTCGAGATGGCGCCGGCGTTTCTCGAGCCCGAGATCCGCAGGCTGGTCAAACAGCGTGGTCACGAGCGTGGCTTCGCCTACGCAGCGGCAGAAGCGCTGGCCGAGATCGACACGCCATCGAGCCGTGCGGAACTGATCGACTGGTTCGATCGCAGCAACGATCTTCAGATCCGATCCTCCATCGTCAATGCCGTGGCGCGGGCCCGACAACCGGACAATTTGCCGTTTCTGGCCAGCCTCCTGCCGGGCCGTAGCACCCAGGTGGACAACCGCATCAGAAGCGACGCCGCGCTCGGCATTGGCATGATCGGCGGCAAAGCGGCAGTTGAGGCGCTGCGCGACGCGCCGCGCAGCCCAGACCCGCTGGTCGCCGGCGCGATGCTCCTTGCGCTTGGCAACACCCAGTCGAAGGCGGCGATCCCAATCCTGATCGAACGCGCGGAGGGGCAGATGGGCTACGTGAGCAACGACGCGTGCAGTGCGCTGATTACGCTGACGCACCGGAGCTGGTGCGGCGGCGTCGGGCTGGAGGAGACGCAGAGCAAATGGCGCACGTGGTGGGCGGCCAACGCTAGGGACGTGCGCGTTTACAGTCCGGACGATTGTCCCGATCGCTCCACCCTACCGCACATCTGGTGACGCTCACGCGGCGCGGTGCAGTATTTTCACGCCGCGGAACTCCACAGCTGCAAGTACCGCTGGTTGCACGCCCCCGATTTGAACCCCGCGAGCAGCGGGCCCTGAACGCCGATAGCACAGCCAGTGCCCTCCGACGTGACGATCGCACACCGCAACGAAGCTGCCAGCACCGGCAGACTGTCAGGGTAGCGACCACGGATGCATCTTGCCGCCTCGTGGTGGGCGCAGCTGGTGGGCGCACCTCGCGTTGACCCGCATAAACATTACGCTGACTATCCTCCAATAAGAAATCGAGGAAACGCCGTCACCGCGAATCTCCGTCGGTCAGCTTGAGCTGCGAGCGTTCCAGGGCGCGGTGGAAGAGCAAAGCGGGCGGGGGAGCGGTTCCCCTTGGCTCTTGGCTATGATGGCGCCGGCGGGCTTTCTGGTGGCAATGGAGGTCCAACAGGCGGTTAAGCGACCTGCCTGGTACCTCGCGCAGTACGGGGACGGCATACGCCTTTCACGCTACCGCGGAAACCCATTTCCCTGGTGAGGCGGCGTCTAAGATTGGGAACGCTCACCCGCTCGACGGAGCCCACAGACGAAAAATTACTGATGACAGGCGCCGACGAGGGCGATCAACGGCTCAATAAGCCATCTCGGACGCAAACAATCGCTGCAACTGGAGAGATTGCGAGCGAGCAAGCCCGGCGCGTCAAGAGGCCGGTAAGTAGAGCCATCGGGCAGCGGGCTGCCAGCACACAACGCCGCGAAGTTTGGTACACGTGACATCTCTCTAATCATCCGAGGGAACTCAGTTTCCATTTCCTCCCGTTCCTTTGCTGACATGCCACGCAAAGCCTCGTCCGCCACGTAATATTGATACTCCTCACCAAATCGGAGCACGGCGAGCCACTGATCTCCCCAGAGCTTCTTCAAGACCGATAGGATGCTCGCGCGCGTCGGCGACTCCTTCGACTGCTCGTGACGGGTGATCTTGTGAAAAGACTGCCCCGGCTGCTAGCTCTGGCCATGGGACCCGAGCCCGGCAGCGCCGCCGAGTCGGTGATGGGACGGCTCGTTGTCACAACGAAAACCTGTTTCGCCTCCGATTCCATTCAGTTCACGATTCTGATCGATGGAGCAATCGGTCCACAGCCGCACCCCAGTTTTATTGACGTTTTCTGTTAGCCTCCCTTCGGTGACGGCTACTGGGAGGTGGAAGGAGCGGGGAGGAAGGGGCCGAGAAGGCTGAGGCGAAGAGAGAAGTGTCAGCCGGTTGACATTGGATCGGCCGTCGGGTCCATCACGGGGCCGCAGCCAATGCGTGGATGCCGTTACCTATCTATCCGGTTCGGGCCCTGCTCAGAGCAGCTCAATCAGCCGATCCCGCGCGATCGCGCCAATCGCTTTTGGGGCGTAGCGCTGCTGCAACACCGGCACGTGGGCAGCCGCCCTGGCCCGCGCCGTGTCGCGATGCTCGTACACCCATCGCATCCGGTGCGCCGCATCGGCGACGTTGGGCATGGCCCACCGCATGCTGGGATCGTAAAAGTTACCCCGCTGACGGACCGGGCTCTCCACGTAGGAGACGAGTTCGTGATGCGAGGCGTCCAGGTACTCGAGTGGTCCGGCATACGCTGTGGCCACGATTGGCGTACCGCGCAACGCCGCTTCGAAGAGCGGATAGCCCCACCCCTCGCCGTGATGCAGCGAGACATAGCAGTCGCCGCGTGTGTGGAGCGCGGCAATCTGCGTCTCGTTCCACAGTTCACAGTTCAGGACGACACGAGCCGTCGACCTCGCACTCCTGCGCAGTGCCGCGAGCTGCGACTGGGCGGCGGTTTTCGCTGTCGGGTCGATCTTGAGCAGAAGAACCGCACGATCCAACTTGGTGAAGGTGCGAAAGAACGCCTTGATCAGTTCGACCGGACCCTTGCGGTCCTGCCACACGAAGATGCTGTAGAAGACGAATTCGTCGGGCGCGACCCCGAGCCGTGTCGAGTCCGTGCGGACCGAGGACGATGGCGGGATCGGCAACGGCAGCTTGAACACCGGACGACCGAGTTCGCGCTCGAACACCGTCACATTGAAGTCGCACGGCATCCACACGTCGAGCGCACGCCAGAGTGGCTCCCGCCACTGCGGTGGCATCGTCGGCGTTTCCCAGATGGTTATCGCCACGGAGCGTTGCTGGTGGAGCGCGTCCCCGGCCCAGATCCTTGGGATGTTGTGATACAGGTGCACTTCGGGCGTCAACTGGCGACCGACCAGTGATTCGACGAGCGCATCACGAACAAGGGACCTGCCTACCGAGAGATTCTCGACCGAGAGTGGAACGCCGGCGTCGTGAAGTGCGTGAACGTAGGCTCGCGCGGCCTCGCCGTATCCTGTGCCCTCGAAGACTGGCCCGTGATACACGACCGCCGGCGCGACCGTCTTTGCCCGACGCGTGCGAACCGGCGCGACCAGTGATGATGATGATGATGATGATGATGTTGATGGGGCGCCGACGCTCGACGGTGTGACAGAGTTGAACCCGAGCGCGTGCGTCCGATACCGGTTGATCGCTGATCCCATCACCTGCTCGACGTCTGCGACTGGACGTGAGCGCCACCATCGACGCGCCGTGACCTTCGGGCTCGTATTGCCATCGTGGATGATGCCGACGACGTAGTCGGTGCGAGGATGCCGATGAAGACGCGCAGGCGAGCACTGCCGCACGAACCGCGTGTCCTCACCAAGCTGAATCTCGGGAAACCGATGCTGTTCCCAGAACGCTCGTCGATAGCACAACGTGTTGCCCGCAGCCCAGGGGCGAGCGCGAGCGGGATACGCGTATTCCCACGCCAGCCCGCGACTCGGATTGTAGCAGAGCAGATGGTCCGCACCACAGATGTCGGCGCCATTCGAAAGCAGCTCGTCGACCTGAAACTCGACGCGCCACGGCGCGTACCAATCGTCATCATCCCAGTGAATGATGATGTCGCCGGTGGCGCGCTCGCACGCGAGATTGCGCTTGACGCCGATCAGGGTGCCGGCGGGTACGACGATGTGCTGCGTCAGGATCTCACCGCGAGCCGAGACGTCCTGCTCGTCGCCTTCGTCGAGCACGATGATCCATTCGGCTACGCCAGGCGCCGCCGAGAGAAGCTCAGCGGCGTGTCGCAGCCACTCGGCGCGTCGGGCCGTCGGCGTGATGCAGGTAACGGACGGCGTGTTCATATCTTAGGACGGCGGCAGCGCAATGTCCTTCAGGAAACCGTTCGCGTAGCTGTTGGACGGATTCCCGAGCTTGCCGTTGAAGCCGGCGATGTGCTTCCACGACCAGTAGCGCGCACCCTGAATAGTGTGACTGCTCCTGAGCGACACCGTTTCCTCGAGCTCCATCGTCATGATGTCGCGCGCGGACTGACCCGGCCAGCCGGTGCGACCGTAGGCGGCCAGCCCCATGATGATCGGTTTTCCGGAGGCGGCGACCGCATCCGCCACTTTCTGCGCGGCGCGCCGCTGCAGACCACGCGGACCGTAGGTGCCACCGACGGCGTGACTCGATGCGGTGCCCTTGGTCGAGTAGGCCTGCGGAATCACGATATCCGCGTGCCGGACCATGGCGCGCATCCGCGCCCGGTCGGTTTGATCGACCTGACAGGTGACGGCCACTTCGGACACTTCCGCCCTTCGCAGTCCGGCGAAGAGATGGTCGGCGGCCTCGTCGTGGGTGGTGAAGCCTGACGGAGAGTTGCTGGTCCACGGCTCCTCGACGTCGAATTCGATCCGTGCGCCGACCTCACGCGCAAACGACGGCAGGTCGCGCACCAGCGCATCGATGAACGTGCGGCTGGGACGAAGCCAGCTCGTGAGGGTCAGCCGAATCGCGCTTCCTCTGAGGAGTGCGACAAACGTCCGGATGCGCGCTTGCGAGACCGACCCGAAACCAAAGGACGTCGAATCGAGCGGGTTGATCATGATGCACGCGTCGGTGATCCCCAGCGCGTGCAACCGGCTCGCGTGCGTCGCGCCATTGTCGGCGAGGCTCTTCCCGCCGACGTCGAGCCACACGCCCATACGGAATCCGGCAGGTAGCGTGACGGGCGCGGCTTCGGCCTCGTCTGATTCGGACTCGAAGCGGCCGCGCGATCCCGGCGACGTGCGCCCGTACAGACCGCGCGCGCTGATGCCCATCAGATCGGCAAGAAAGGCGTCAGCCTGTCGCCGCTCGTGTGGCGACGCCCAGCCAACCTCGTACTGTGAAGAGCGAGCGACCCTTCTGCGCCTCATAAAACCCTCGACCGGCATGGTGACAGTCGCGTGGTCGTGCTTCCGTGCGATGGCGTACGGACGTCGCGATCACTCGCACGTGATGCGCAACTGTTTCTGTTGATTCCCTTCGTTTACATCGATGGTGAGATGACCGAGCCGGGTCAGCAGTGATCCGATCTGCTCTTCGTCGACACGGCCGAGATCGAAATCGACGCCGCGGGCGCGCAGACGCGCGTTGATGCGATCGCCGAGCCCCGGCATCAGCATCCCGAGCCGCATACTGCCGCAGACCATGGCAATAGGCACCCGGATGTTGACGTCCTTCTCGAGGTGCCCGTTGCTCGGTGGGCGGTGCATCTGGATGCGCAGGAAACGTGGCCGAATCGGCTCTGGCTGCCACGCGTACTCGTCGTCTTCATCCGGCGCCGGTGGGTGCTTGAGCGCTTCGATGACCTGCTCGGCATTGTCCACCGAGATCTTGCCTTCGGCCAGCATGGTTAGCACGCGGTGCAACTGCTCGCTCATGCGATCTCCTTTGCGGGTTACTTTGCTGCCGGCGGATCCTCACCGCCAGGCTTACGGGGTGCGTTCGTCAGCCAGTCGTCGTTGGCCACACAGGGTGGCCGTGATGTTGACGCTGGTGCCTTGGTGGCGTCGGGCACGTTCGCGGCGATGTCATCGAGCAACAGCGGCGAGTAGCGTGCCGGGATCGCCGAGTGCCCGACGCTCGTGCGCTCGACGCGGAACCGGTCCGCGAGCGCGGTGTTGCCTGAAGACGAGATCGCCCGATCGACCGCGTGTTGCAGCCTGCGCGCCGCGACCTCGGTCGAGATGAGATGCCACTTCTTATCCGTCTTCCAGAAGTTCCACGATGAGGGATTGCACGGTGTGTAGAACGCTCGCAACCCGCTTTGTCCGGCGGCTGCCGAGGCGATGCGAGCCTCTGCCCAGCGGGCGACCGGCACTTCGCCGCCGTAGAGTGAATCGAAGCAGACCACTTCGTCGGGGTTGAGGCCGCTCGCGAGCAGGACACTCAACGCTGCGCCGCCGCCCGAGTGCGCGATCAGCGTGAGTCGTCCGCGCGTGAGCGTCGATCCCTCTGCCAATTTCAAAACGCTGGACGCGAGCCACGATAGGCCGGCATCGACGAGCGCGTTGAACGCCGCGGCGTCCGGCAGTGCATCGAACACCCAGCGGGCCCCGCTGCTGTTGCGTCCTCTCGGCACGAGCGCGAGCGTTGGACGTGAGGAGCGGACGCCCGCCGTTCCAGTGCCGCCGACGAGATCGACGCCGGCGGATTTCGCTTTGGCCGCGAGGAAGTCGGCCGCCGGTGCGCCGTAGCCGTGCAGGTAGACGACGACGTCCACGGTGCTGCCGGCTGCTGCCGAGGCGTCGACATTCCATCGCGCTTCGACGTTGTCACCCTTGCCGCCGAGCGGCGCATGACGGAAGCGACCGCGCCCTTTACTCGGCACGGCCTCGTCACTGCTCTCCGTTTCACCTTCCACATCTTCACGCGTGCGCACTGGCATCGGCTGTGGACTCGGTCCGGGTACCGCGGGCCGCATCGGCGGCGGTGACAAGACGACGCGCGAGCCATCGAGCCAGAAGCCTGTGGTCGCGTCGAAGGGCACTGTGAGCGGCCGCACGTCGAGGTGGATGTGCATCTTCGGACCAGGGCCGTGACCTGCGACGCCAGAGAGCACGCGGCCGGCACCGTAGAGGCCGTCCATCTCGGTCGCGAGTCCAGCATCGTTGTAGATGCCTTTCCACGCGAAGCGGCCCGGCGCCGTGTCCTGCTCACACGCGGTGTTCAACGCGCGGAAGAAATCATGGACGCGGCCGCGGTTCCAGAACTTCGACGGTTCGAGGCTGGCTGAGATGAAGATGTCGAGGGAGAAATCGTTCCACCAGTGGCCCGAGTAGGTGCCCGCTCGCCACGTCTGATTCAGATCTCGGAGCCGCCGCAACAAGGCGACGACGGGCTTGGCAACTTGCAGGGGCGTGGACGTTTTCCCGCCCGCCCACCAATCCGCCGGGATCGCTTCCGGCTCGACCGCAGGGTGCAGGATGCTGGCGTTGCCCACGGCTTTCTTGAACTTGATCGCGTGCTGCTCGACCGCCGCCGTGCCGGTATCGAAGCGTGCGCGATCGAGCCGCGCCTCCACCCGCGTGATCGACGCCAGCACCGACGGGCGGTCGAAGGGGTTCTTCGGATCCGGCGGCAAGAGCACCACACCGTAGTGATGAAGGACGTCGAAGATCGGCCAGAGGCCGGCCACGTCCGCCGGTGCCTTCAGCAACGGCTTGAGCACGGCGTCCGTCGTGAACAGTTGATCGCGCCGCGACGGGATCTTCTGTTGCGGGAACGGCCGGAGCCGATCGAGCAGGGCACGATCTTTCGACACATCGAGGCGTGCGCGCAACGTCGTGTCGTTGAAGGCTTGTTCGAACGTGGCCGAGAGGTTCCGATCGAGCCACTCCGCCATGATGCGTGCCTTGGCGAAGAGGATCAGCTCGCGATCGAGCACCTCGTTCATCTGGCGCTGCGGAGAGATGGTGGCGATCGGTGCGACCGTGCGTGAGGTGCCAAGGCCAGGTGCGGCCTCGATCGTCACGCCAGCGGCAGGCGTCACAGAGAGCCGGAGGGCCGCGGGGAGAGCTGGGGCCGGCGTCGGAGGCGCAGCCGGAGCGGGCGGAGCGGGAGCGGGAGCCGGTGCCGGGGCGGGCGCTTCCGCATCTTGACTCTCGATGCGCTCGAGGAATTCCAGACCGGCCGCGATTTCGGACGTCTCGGTGTCCTCGAGGCTGCGCATGATCTCGATGACCTCGGGATCCGCCAACACCTCCGCGCCTTGCCACAACTCCACGGCTTCGCCTTCGTCCACCGCCTCGGCATTGCGCGCGATCCAGCGCTCGATCGTGTCTTCCGACTCCGCCGGCTCGATCGAGCTCACCGTGGACGGACGATCGAGCACGAGCACATCGGGCCGGATGCAATTGCCCTCGCCATAGAGCGATTCGATCTCGACGTCTTCGCCGAGAACTTCGAGGAACGCGAGGTGCCCTTCGCCGAGTGCCCGCGTCACGACGAGGGCACCGGGCCGCAGCGCGCTCCGCGGCGTTGGCGAGCTCGGCAGCGCCACTGGCTCCCACGCAGTGCCATCGTCGCCCGCGGCCAACAACGGGGTGGGATCGGCACCGGCGACCACGGCATCGAACACGCGCGCAGGATTGATGCTGGTGTCGTCAATCGGCGGATCGATGGTCTCCCCCGTGAACGTCGCCTCGATCGTCGCGGGGCGTCGACTCCGCCGGCGGCGCCGGGTCGAGAACCCCATGAGATCCGAATAGAATAGGTCGGCCTCGCGGCGTTCCCGTTGACTGAAGTGGCGCATGGCGTGATGCCTCCCTGCGTTCAGCCCTCGACCTCGCTGACTGCCTCGAGCGCTTCTTGCACGTCTTCCCACGTGATCGGCGCATCGAGCTCCTCAAGCTCATCGAGCTCCTCGAGCTCATCGACCTCGTCGACGTGCTCTACTTCCGCGACCGTCTCGCGTGTGTGCCCCCCACATCCGCACGTTGGAGACGCCGATTCCGCGGTCTCGTCCCACGCTTCGACTTCCACGATGCGTTCGGCGAGCGCTTCTTCGTCGCGATCTTCGCGGACGTTGGCGCCGAGGCGCCGAGCGGCGGCGACCGCCGCAACGGTATTGAGATAGCCGTAGCCAAGCTGCGTCGACGTCCGTCCCGACGGACCGCGAGGGGGTTCGGCCGTTCCGAGCAACGCGCGCCGGACTTCGTGAATGCTCAGCGGTCGTTTCGCTGCGCCGAACATGAGTGCAACGGTGCCGGACACCCACGGTGCCGCCATGCTGGTGCCAGACTTGGCGACGAGCCTCCGCTCGCCTCGCCAGCCTTGTCGCGGCAGCGAGCGCGCGGCGAGCACCTTGAAGCCAGGTGCGGCGATCTCTGGTTTCTGCCGGCCGTCCGCGGTGGGGCCGCGGCTGCTGAATCGTGTCGGCCGGCGATCGGGACGGCTCGAGTCGTAGGCGCCGACCGCGATCGCGCGATAGCAGTTGCAGATCGTATTGGTGGTGAAGCGTGGGGTGGCTTGCCCGCGCGGAAAACGCGATTGGTAGCGTCCCGACGCGTCGCGCTCGATCCACGCGTGCAGCCGGCCGTCCAGCACGTCGATGCCGCGCACCACGACGCGCCACCGACCGCTCGGCGCTGTCGTGTAAAGATACGCGTCCACGTGGTTCATCCCGCTGTTGGGCTCGTGACGGCGGTGATACAGGTTGCCCCACACGTCGAGTCCCTGGGCGAGTTGCACGCGTGAGTCCAGTGGCGTCGAGAACCGTTCACCGGTCGGTGCAATCAACGTCACCTCGAGGACGTCTTCGCCGCTGTACCAGATCTCCAGCTCGTTCGGCGTCCGATCGTTCGCGGGCGTCACCCAATCCAGCGTGTATTCCTGCGCCGGGCCGACACGCGCGTGCGTGTGCATCGCGGCGTCGGCGTAATTGCCGACGCTCTGCACGAGGATGATTCCAGGCTGGTTCAACATCAGGTCGACGGCGCGCTCGACGAGAGTATTGCCGCGATGCGGACCACCAGTCTTGCCGGCGCTCAGGTGCAGGACGCACGGGCGGCCCGCCGCCTGACGCCGGATGAAATCGAGGCCCTCCAGCAGGCCAACGGAATCGCCGAGACTCTCGAGCTCGGCGAGATTCGGTGCCGCCAGGTGCACGAACACCAGATCGGATCCCGAGGCGAGACCGACGCGCGATCCTGGCTCTCGCCGATTGCCGGCGAGGATGTCGGTGACATGCGTTCCGTGCGAGCCCGTGTTCGTCGGATCGCCGCTCGCAGGGTGATAGCCGAGCGCCGCACAGGGATCACTCTGCTTCAGCGCCGCGTTGATGGCGTCGGGCATCAGCAGACGTCCGTAGTTGAACGGCGCGGGCGCGCGGCGATCGCCGTGGCCGCGTTGATCCCAGAGCGCGATCAGCCGGGTCGTCCCATCGGCATTGCGGAAGTTCGGGTGCGTGAAATCGAATCCCCAATCGCAAACGCCGACGACGACGCCGCGGCCGGTCTCGCCGATGTCCGCAGGATTCGGGAAGCCGCGGGCGACTTCCTCAACGGTCTCGTCATGTTCAACGGTCTCGTCATGTTCAACGGTCTCGTCATGTTCAACGGTCTCGTCATGCTCGCCCTGTGGGTCGACGGTTGTCTCCTCGACATCGACCTCGCTGGTTGCTTCGAGCGGCGGGGGAAGCGTGACTGGCTTCCCGGCCTTGAGGCTGAGGACACCTGGCGCCTGGCGGATTGTCACGATATCGCCGCGAAGGATCCGCGCCGTGTAGATCTCGTTGCCGAATGACGAGACCATGCGGACGTCGGCGGGGAGTGGCGTCCCCGCCGACATGCGAATGATGACGCTGACCTCTTCGACCGAGGAGCCGGATTCGTACAGCTCCCACAGCGCCGGGTCCATCGAACCGGCCCACGTGTCGTCAACCGGCGAAGGCGTCAGCGGCTCAGTCATAAACAGGAACATCCGGCACGCGCGCGGGAACGATCCGGCCCTGAGGACTGAGCAGCTTGTGATAGCGCTCGTGCGCCAACACGTCTGACACCTTCATCAGATCGGCCTCGCCTTCGACTCGCATCGTCGCGCGCACCAGCCGGACGCCCTGTGCGTAGTCGGCAAAGATGCGCTCGTGGGCAAACGTCGGCGTCCCCGGTTTCTTGCACGCGGGATCGCTAATCGCGTGGTGCTTTTCCTGGCAAGGTTCAGCCGGGATGCCGCTCTTGTTGTAGAAGCCCTGAAACGCGACGCGGTTCTTCGGATAGTTTGGTGCGATGATGACGTCCTTCTTGTGCCCCGCGACGAATGTGCCCGGCGTCCCCCCGAGCGCCTTCAGCTGGGTCTGGATGGCCGTGGAGTGCTCCTCGTAGGCGCAGGTCGAGACCTGGCTGCAATTCTTGACCGCGGTCTTTCGTTGCGGCCGTTTGTTGCCTTCGAGGTAATAGTCGCGGTCGAGGCGCGGCAGCTTGAGATGGCTGGCCGTGTAGATATCGTGACAGAGCTTCGCTGTCGGCAGTATGCACTTGAGCGCATCGGCGACACGCTGTGCCGTCGGCGCGCTCATCGGGATGTAGACCCAATCCTGGTCGGTGCCGATGGACAGGTAATCCGGCATCACCCAGACGCGCCCTTTCAATCCGCCGCCGGCATCGATGTCGACGGTCTGCCATTTCAGCAGGAAATCTGGAAAGTTGCCGTTGATCAGTTGCTTCGCGATGTCGTCCTCGCGCTGCTGCCAGCTTTTCGGCGCTTCTTTGCCGGCGATCGAGGCCATGAACGCCGAGCCAGTGGGTGCGCCGAACGGACGTCCGGGAAAGCCGCCGCGCGAAGGATCCCAGTAGAGGAAACCCATGCGGCTCTTGAGCGGATCGCGCTCTTCGGCTGATTCGCCGACGCCACGTGCCGTGACGGATCTCCCCATCAAGTCGGCAAAGAACAGATCGCTGGCTTGCCGCTCGTCCGGACTCACGGCAGCGAACCGCGTCTGACGTCGACTGTTCTGTCGAAACGTGGTCATGCGCGGGTGTTCCTTCAGGTCAATACGCCTCCGCCGTACGGCTGACCAGGCACGGCGGCGCACTCTTCAACCAGACTCAGGAGCGCGAAGATCCGCGCCGTGCTCCGTCCGGCGAGTGCGGCATTGGTCTGCGACGGCAGGGCCGGGAGCGCGCCCGCGTCGTCTTCTTGCGTGTACATCTGCTGGCGGTCGACGACGAGCAGACCTTGGGCGGTTCGCGGATAACGCCGCTTTCTGGCGCTATCGCCGACGTTGCCTCCGACGGTGACGACGAACTGGTCTTGCACCTCGACAACGATGTCGCCGTGGGTGATGACGTCGGACCGGAGCGTGGCCAACCGTGCCACCTGAGCGGCCGTGATCCCGTCGCGCCGATCCTGAACGATGATGTCGCCCCGTTGCGGCGCGCGCTCGGCTGGCGTGAACGCGTGATACGTGCCCCGCTGGCGCGGTGTTCTGGCCGCCCGTCTGGTACGTGCTTGCACGGTGTAGGCCGCGTGCATGAGCGCGGCGAGGAGGAGCGTATCGCGTCCGATGTGGCGGCGTCCGGGGGCGATCACCCCTTCGAGTCCGAGCGTGATGCCAGCCCCGCGCACGCAGGTGCTGACGAAGGCCGCGCTCCACGCTTTGAACGCCCCGGAGTGGGCGAACGCCTGACGTGCTTGTGGAATCGCGCTCTCGACTTTGGTGTTCAAGCCGGACGCCGTGGCTCCAGGTGCGCCGGTCAGGAGCACTCCGCGGATCCGTGCGGCTTCCGTTGCGATCGTCGTGGCGCTCGCGCCCGTCGCCAACAATGGCGCGTAGTTGACCGTGCCGAGCGCCGCCGTCTGTATCGCGGTCAGCGTGTCTGGCAGGATGCTGCCATTGCCACCGAGGTAGTAGCCGACCAGGCGTCCGAACATGTCGGCGTCCCCTTCCAGCCGTGGCGCACCGGCCGCGTTGTGCCAGGCTGCCCACTCCGCGTTGGCGCGTGCGACCACGGCATCGCGGACCTCTTGCTCAGTGCGGCGAACGTTGGCCGGTCCGAAGAAGCCGCAGACTTCGACGACTTCGTCGTATTCGTACGATTCGGTCGGCCGCTGCCTCGGCCAACGACGCTGCCCCCGCCGACCACGGCGGATGACATCGTCACGCAGATGCCGCGCTCGCACGGACAGGCCCATTAAGTCCGCGTAGAAGAGATCGGCGTTCTGACGTTCGTTCATCGCTGCCACGCTACCCAAGTCGTTGGTCGTCCGTCTGTACGACAGCGCACGCTTTCTTGTTCATCGAACGATGCGTGTGGCACAGCACAGACGCGAGTCCCGGCCTCGCTGACAATTCTGGCTATCGTGATCACCCGCGAGCCGGCACGCGCCGCTGTCATCCTGGCCGTTCACGACGTCGAGGAGACGCGCGATGGCATCGAGAAGCTCCTGAGCGTTGATGGCTATCGCGTCGATCCGGCGCGAAGCGAGGACGATGCGGTGGAGCGGGCCCGCCGGCAGCGCCCGGATTTGATTCTGGTGAGTCTGGCGGGACTACCGGTGGAAGTGCTTCTGGCTGCCGCGCGTATTCGGCAGCGTGCCGGTCTACCCGACGCTGTTCCGGTGGTCGTGTTCTGCCTACCGACGATTCCCGAGGGGGAAGTCGTCGCGATGGCCAACAACCTGTACGTGATCCGGCCGGACAGCTTCGATGACCTGCGTGCGTTCCTGGCGCGGCTCATCGCCAAGGTCGACGCGCTCTCCGCCTAGCCGGCCATTCCTGTGCGCGATGATCGTTCAACGCTGAGGTAGCACTCACAACCCACTTCTTCCAGCCCCTTACGATCGACGATCGTCATGCGGCCG
>Ga0075428_100005020_pt1 | contig 14706 bp, 15 predicted proteins | sample RhiMetdeltSRZDD2_FD_75291 | JGI IMG/M metagenome (GOLD analysis project Ga0075428, IMG submission 75291) | Populus rhizosphere microbial communities from Tennessee, USA - Rhizosphere MetaG P. deltoides SRZDD2 | ecosystem: Host-associated > Plants > Roots > Rhizosphere > Soil | place: USA...
CGGGGATTGCAGCGACTCGCTCCCGCCGTAGCCCAGGATCAGCCGGCCGTCGAGGCTGAACTCGTTGCGCTTGGCATGGCCGCCAAAGTCGTCATGGTTGTCGAGCACGAGAATGCGCGCCTGCGCGTTGGCGCGCCGGTAGAACCAAGCAGCAGCGAGCCCGCTTATTCCGCCGCCAACAACGATGAGGTCGTAGTGCGCCTCAACCGGTAGCCCATCGAGCGAGAATTTCTGGCCGGCGCGCAGCTCATGGCCGACCTCGAAGGAGCCAGCATGGTGCCCACGCATACCGGTGAGCGCTGGCGGATAGCGCCACGGTTGCGCCTCAACCTGCGCAGCCGGCGAGAGCCCCGCCGCAATGGCCAGCGCCACACCGTTGAGAAAGTCCCGACGAGAGATCGCCGACATGGCCCGGCCCCCTTATCCGCCCAGGACGGGAGCGAGTTCATCTGAGGTGGACCGAGAATTAACAACGCGCACGCGATGCACCGCGGCTCCCTCAATAACAGCCTTGTTCATTCGCATAAGCTTGAACTCCAGGCTTTGCTGGCTAACCCTGTCGATGGCGCGTTCGATCTCAGGATCGGCCTTCATATTCGCTTGCAGTTCCTTGCGGTCGAGCGAGAGATAACGAATCGGCTCGGTTGCGACGACCGTGGCGGACGCCGGCGCCCCGCTGCGGATGCTGATCTCGCCGATCAGGCTGCCGGCATTGCAGGATCCAACTCGCTGGTCGTCGACCAATACGTCGGCCCGACCTTCCTTGAGGAAAATGAGATTGGGAACGGCTTCCCCCTGACAGGTCAGCCGGGTGCCTGCTTGGCCATCCCGCCACAAACCACGTCGCAGCAAGCGGCGCACCTGGTGCGGCTCGAGCTCTGAGACGAGTTGAGTGTAGAAGACACGCTCGTCCTCATTGAATCGGGCCAGCATGTTTCTATAGGCGATCAGGGAAATCTGGATCAGGTTGACGGCGGTGAAGGCTGATTCCCAAAACGTGCACACCGGATCGTTCAGCCAAAAATACGCATAGCCTGCGCCCGAAATGCCCGAGCCGATTGCAACGATTCGAAGCATCAGCATGCGGGTCATCATCATTGAAAAAACGAGCAACAGATACGAGATGTTGCCCACTAGCATCCGCGTTAGGAATTCGACTTCCAGGAGCATGTTTCGCCTCCACCGGGACGAGCGCACCCGCAAGAGCTTCGAATAACGCCATTAGTAGATTTCAACGGAATATTTTGTGAGTTACCTCACATCAACCGCAGATTCCTGGATTCTTGCCTCGGGGCAACCGAGCTCAAACTCCGTTGAAAATAATTCCGGCGCTCTGTGAGGCGGCTTACGTTTGCCGAAGCCTCAGTCCAGAATGCTGTCCGCCGCGACGCCGGTAGCCTCGGATTGACGCATGCGATGGCCGCGTCATTCGCAGTGACCCGGGTAGCCAGGTCAGCCAGCTGTTCGGTGACCCGCGGAGAGCCGGTCCCGGAAGTCTGCACAGGACGCTAAGTGGAGTTTCTGCCTGACGGCAGGCACGCTATGGCCGTCAGGACAGACCATAATCGTGGACTCCAGCATCTGCATGGCGTCCACCAAGGGGCAACACCGCGATCAAGTGCTGCTCCAGGTCCGCCTTTCGCTGCAAACGGTATCATGAGAGGGAAGCGACCGACGCGGGCAAGCGGCTGCTGGCTGCCGTAAGTGACGGCAACGCGGGTCCACCGGCTTCAAACATTGACTCGCAAAAGGTCGCGGTCTCTACTCCTCGCCGCCCTCGCGGTCTGTCCTCCCATCAGTCGAACGACGATTGTTGGAGTGTATCCAGATGGCAATCGACATCTTCGCCAAGCTTGGGGACATCAAGGGCGAGTCCCGCGACGTTAAGCACAAAGACGAAATCGATGTCCTGTCGTACTCCTGGGGCGTCACGAATCCGGCAACCATCAAGACCGGCGGCGGCGGTGGCGGCACCGGCAAGGCGACCTTCCAGGATCTTGTCATCGTCCACAACATCGACAAGGCGTCCCCAAGCCTGCTGCGTGCATGCGCGACGGGCGAGCACCTGAAGGACGCCACCATCACGCAGCGGAAGGCGGGCACAGGCCAGCAGGACTTCCTGATCATCAAGATGAACGATGTGGTCATCACCGGCGTTGTCCAAGGCGGCAGCACCGCCGAGCCGGCGTCGGAGACCGTGAGTTTGGTGTTTGCCAAGGTCGATTTTCAATACCGGCCACAAAAAGACGATGGGACCCTCGACGTGGGGATTCATTTCAAGTTCGACCTCAAGGCCAACAAGGAAGGCTAGGAGCGCGTTTCGACTCGCGACCGGGCGGAGGGCCTGCTGGATATGGACCCGCCAGAATCAACGACACGCGAGTTGACGCTCGACGAAGCGGTCACGCTCGCGATCATTCTGCAAAAGAACCAGCAGCTGGTCGAAGCCCAGGAGGTGTACTGCCGGGTGCTCGAAGCGGCGCCCGACCATCCTCGCGCGTTGCATTACGCCGGCGTGCTCGCGCATCAGCAAGGCCGCAACGACGAAGCCGTCGCGCTCATCGAGCGAAGCCTGGCGCTGGTGCCCGATGCGGCGGACTGGCACAGCAACCTCGGCATCGCATTCCAATCGGACGGCAGGCTGGATCGTGCAATCGAGTCGTACCGGCGTGCGATCGCCATTGATCCGGGCCACGCCAACGCCCACAGCAATCTGGGCGTCCTGTTGCGGGCGACTGGACAGCCGGTCGAGGCGGAAGCCGCGTATCGGGCTGCCATCCGGCTGGATCCCGAGCATATCGACGCGTACACCAACCTCGGCATTCTACTCAACGGATTGAAGCGCACCGAAGAGGCCGCGGCGTGCTACTGCAAAGTGGTTACGCTGCAACCGAAGCACCGCGAGGCGCGTAAGCTACTGGCGCTGGCGCACTGCATGCTGGGCGAGATCGACAAGGCGATGAACATCTACGAGGAATGGCTCAGGGAAGTACCGGAGGATCCGATTGCGCTACACATGCTGGCGGCCTGCACGGGACGAGACGTACCGGATCGCGCATCAAGCGGCTACGTCGAACGAACCTTCGACAGTTTTGCGGCGAGCTTCGAGTCGAAGCTAGCGCGCCTGTCGTATCGTGCGCCGCCGCTGGTCGCGGCAATGCTGGAGGATAGCGGTCTTGAGCGCTCGGGCGGCCTCGACGTGCTGGACGCCGGGTGTGGAACGGGACTTTGCGGCGCGCTGGTTGCTCCTTTTGCACGCCGGCTGGTCGGCGTGGATCTGTCCGACGGGATGCTGGCGCACGCCAGGGAAAAGAACCTCTACCACACCCTGACCAAAGCCGAGCTGACGGAGTTCCTGCGCGATAACGCCGAAGCGTTTGACGTGATCGTGTCGGCCGATACGCTGGTGTATTTTGGCGACCTGAAGGGCGCCATCGCGGCCGCTGCAGGAGCGCTGCGCCCGGGTGGGCTGTTCGTGTTCACCCAGCACGCGGTCAAAGACAGCGACGGTGCCGGCTACCGTCTGGAGGTACATGGCCGTTACAGTCATGCCCAGGCCTACGTCGAGCAGTTACTCACCGCGGCGGGTCTTCAGCCGCATATCGTCCAGGCCGAATTGCGTATGGAGTCCGGCGCGCCGGTGGCGGGCCTGGTGGTACGTGCAGCGAAGCCGCGGCTCAGCAATAGTTGAAAAGCCGCACCGCGAGATGGTGAGCATCCTCTCGTTGCCCGAGATGCGCGGTTAGTAGTTCACCGCGGAATTCCTGGTAGTGATCACTGCGGAGCTGAATCTTGGAAAATGACACGACTGCCGGCCAGCGGAGCAAGGATAAGCGAGCGCAGCGCTTTATCGACGGTGACCGCTGACCGCGAAGCAAATCGAAGTCGCCCTTGGAGAGGCAACCCCTCGGCGCGTTCCAGTTAGGAGATCATCGGGGTCGTGGGCCAGTACCCGCGCGGCGCCCGGCCATCCCACCATTCCATAGCATGACACCGAAGTGTTCCTCCTTTTCGGTCGCCAGCGTGACATCGCCGGCTCGACACGACGCCGCACGGGGGCCGTCGGGTGGCGGGCCTGACCGCGCGGAACAGAGGTTGCACCTGCGCGTTAACCTGCGCAAACTTGCCCAACGGCCCAGCACACCCCATGGCAAGCGTTATTGGTTATGTCGAGCAAAACTCAGCAGATCGTGGGTGTGTGCGGCGTGGTGGCGGGGCTGTTTCTTTCGAATCCTACCGCTGCTGCGCCGGCTAACGATATCACTACGTGTGCGAATGCGTCCGGCGACGCAGCGATCGCGGCTTGCGGGCGTGCCATCGCTTCCAGAAGGTTGAAGGGAATTGATCTCGCGCAGCTCTATTATAATCGCGGCGTCGAATATGCCGCCAAGGGCGAATGCAAGCGCGCCATCGCCGACTATAACGAAGCGATACGGCTCGATCCAAAATATGTGTCCGCCTACAACAACCGAGGCGACTGCTATGTGCGCCAGGGTTCCAACTTGCGGGCGCTGGAGGATTACGCCAAGGCGACCGAACTTGATCCGTCCGATTCGCGAGCCTACAAAAACCGTGCCGAAGCCTATGAAAATCTCGGGCAGATTGATAGGGCGCTTGAAGCCTATAGCGAGGCAGTCAGGATCGACCCGAAGTATTCGCGGGCCTACTTCAACCGCGGAGACATTTTTCGGAAGAAAGGGGATTTCGACCGCGCCATCAGCGAATACACCGAGTCGATCCGACTCGAACCCAAAGATGCCGACGCCTTTAATCGACGCGGCATCGCGCATCTTTGGAAGGGCGATTACGAGCGCGCCATAGCCGATCAAACTGAGGCGATCAGGTTCAACCCTCAACACGCCAAAGCCTTCAACGATCGTTGCTGGGCGGCGACCATCGTTGGTCGGGCCTTGCAGCAGGCCCTCGCGGATTGCAACGAGTCATTGCGTCTAGACGGCAATGATCCTGATGCACTCGCCAACCGCGGCTTCACCTATGTCAAGCTTGGTCAACTCGCCGATGCAATCGTCGACTACGACGCGGCGCTCAAAGCCGCCCCAAAACATGCGGGTTCTCTCTACGGCCGCGGTGTAGTCAAGCTGAGGCAAGGCGACATCGAGGGCGGCAACGCCGATATTGCCACGGCAATGGCGATCCAGGCCGATATTGCCGATCAATTCGCGAGATACGGCGTAGCTCCCATCGCCGAGGGAACGCCGGGTTCAGCAACACCGGCTCAAAGCGCGGCAAAGCCGGCTGGGGACCCCGTCGCCGAGAGAACGCCGGGCTCGGCGACGCCAACTCAAAGCGCGACAAGGCCGGCTGGAGATCCCGTCGGCGAGAGAGCGACGGGCACAGCGACACCGGCTCAAAGCGGCGCGGCAAGGCCGGCTGGAGACCCCGTCGGCGAGAGCGCGACGGGCACAGCGACACCGGCTCAAAGCGCGGCAAAGCCGGCTGGGGACTGCGTGCGCGCGGAGACCCACTGGAAGAGCGTCGAGGACCTCAAGTTGCTCGTGGCTTACGAAGATCACCTCGCGCGTTTCCCAAATTGCGAATTTGCTACGTTGGCGCGCCTGAGGATCGACACGTTGAAGAGACAGGTGAGCCGTCCCTAATTTTGCGGCATGCCTGGTCTGAAGCGGACCTTTCGCGTTGGGTTTTTCTCACCCCACATAGTAATGCACGAGAAGACCTACCAGCACTCATATGTCGGCCGCACGCCGGTTGGCAGGGACGTGGGGTCTGATGAATGAACGTAACCGGGCGGACGGATAGGCCTGCGACGTGGGGATGGGCAGCATATGACAGGCTAGTCGTTCGATTAAAACGGCTTGAAGCAAAGGAAGATCGCAAGAAGGGCAAGGTGCTGACTAAGCGCGTATCGATAGCGATTGCTGCGTCCAATGCACGAATATGGACTGCGCTTGAATGAAACGATCAGCAACCGATAGCCGGGCCGCTTCCGCGAACAACCTCTTTCCTCAAGGCAAACGAATAACTGTGAAAAAAGAGCCCCGTCGAAACGGGGCTTAAGGGATGGGACACATTGTGGCAGGGGCCACAGTGTTAGTCACGTTCTGAACTTTCACGATCATGAGGGCAAGTAAATCTCGGCATTTTGGTTAACCAACTCGTCGTGCGACGATGCGCGAGGAGTGAATGAATTTTCATTTGAATTAACTATACGCAAGCGCTGAATGCACCTGTTGCATGTCGGCTACAGCAAGGCGAGCCTTCTCGTACTAGGGTGACTTTGTGCAGGCGACAACCCGACTGCATACGCGATGTCGCGGGGAAGCGATGTCCATCTGTCGTTGTCACCAAGGGGGAAAAATGAGAAAGTTCTTACCAGCGTCGAGTGCAATCGCGGCTCTGATGATAGCCGCTCCGGCTAGCGCCGCCGATCTCCCGGTCAAGTCGAGGCCGATGTACCCGCCGCCGCCGCCAGTGTTTTCCTGGACCGGCTTCTACATCGGTGCCCATGTTGGCGGTGCTTGGGGTACCACTGAGTCAACTCTGAACGGCGTCACTATTGACGTCCGTTGTCTAGAAGCGTCAACAATCTCTGAAGTCTGCAACAATACTCCGGAGCCGATAACCCCACTGAACGGCGGGGTGAATGCCAATTTTCTGGGGAATCTTTCTGGAACTCACACGGTAAGCGGTCTCTCGATTCCCATTTCTCAAACCCAAACGAACGGGTTCCTTGGGGGCGTGCAGGCTGGCTATAACTGGCAGGTAGCACCTTGGCTCGTCCTCGGCGTCGAGGCCCAGTTCTCCTGGACCGATCTCGAAGGGACTTCGCCGTGCGTCGTGATTTTGGCCTGCTCAACGAAGCATGATTGGATCACGACGGTTGCTGGCCGGATGGGCTGGACCCACGACCGTCTGATGCTCTACGTCAAGGGCGGCGTTGCTTGGAGCAAGGTCGATTACTCTGCCAGCCTCACTCTAGGCCCTGAGGTCCCGGTCGGGAACTTCAGCACAAGTGTCAGCGATACCCGAGTCGGAGCGATGTTCGGTGCTGGTGTCGAGTACGCCTTCCTCGGGAACTGGTCGGCGAAGTTGGAGTACAACTACATCCGCTTCAAGGACAAAGACTATACGTTCCCGCTGACGTTCGTCGATAATGGTAACAGCTTGAACCTGAGCTTCGACACCACCATCAAGGAGCACATCCATTTAGTGAAGGCTGGGCTCAACTACCGGTTCGATTGGGGTAAGCAGCCGGTCGTCGCGAGATACTGACCGCTCGAACTTCCAACCCTTTGATACGTTATCGAGCGGTTAAAAGCCCCGGGACTGATGCCCGGGGCTCTTCGTTGCTGTGGCCGCAATGCTGTAACCATAATGGACCGGGCATCGCCTTCGTGTTGCGCTAGGCAGGATGGCAGTATTTGCGCGCCAGGTTTTATTTTTGGCTGGGCTGTTTAGCCGCCGCAATCATCGCGATGGGAGCCGCCGCAGTTGCCCTTTGGGCGGTTGCGGCGGCGTTGCGCTATATCCTTACGGGGACATGACGACCGCCCCGGCGTAACGGCACAAAATTAGGGGATGGGGTTGAGAGCCTGCCGCCGTTCCAACTCGATCTCTAGGACTTGCCGCGCGCCAGCCCAGGGACTTCGCCCAGGCGTTAGGGACGGCGCTGAGAGGCCAAAAAGAAAAGCCCCTGGAGGGACGTCATCCAGGGGCATGAGTCGGGAGTTTTCGTGACGGCGCTTCCGTACATGATCACGCGCTGGAATGCTGTAACCCAAGAGCAACACGAAGAGAGAAAAAAGCCCCGGAAGCTGATGCCGCCGGGGCTGAGTTTAGTTGCGGTAGGTAGGCCCCATCAGAGGTTGAGATAGGCCCGTGTGCAGGGTAGCAGACGGCGGCTCTTAGCGGCGCGCTTTCTGCTCCCGTCGAAGCAAATCGCATCCGAGTGCGACTCCTCTGAAAGCATTTACACAGAATGATTTGCTAATTGTCCGCGTCACGCCGATAATTTGTGGGTCGGGGGCTGGGAGCGCGTGTCGTGCCCGACCTCAACCAGCCTCATCAACCAGAACGGCCTTCACATCCAGGGCTTCCCCGCGCCCCCTTGTGCACAAGATGCGCCACGCCAATGCGTTTGGTGAAGGTTCACCCAAACATGAACTATCGCAGTCTCGATGAATGGTCGTATGAATGCGCTTGCGGCAAGAAGATTACCCATCTCGTGGCGCGCGATAGCGGCCATCGACATTAGGCCGTGTACTTCTCAACCCTCCGGAACGCTGAAGGGTGGCTCTGCTCCAACCCAACTGCGTCCGCTGATGTCGATCATCACAGCATCAGGCCCCTTACCGTGCTGGTGCCGCCGGGGCTGAGTTTGGGCTTGTGCACGTCCATGGAAGATCGGCCCGCACGCACGTCAGCGGCTACGTCCCGGCAAGCTCATGAAGCGCCATTAATTGGCGCAAGTGAACGCGCTCTTGAACGCTGCCGTAATCACGATCGCAGCATCATCGCTCTGGGATTTGGTCTCCGCCCGAGAGCGATGACGGTCGACAGTAAGAAATCAGGCGAAAAACTTCTCTCTCTTAGACAGACTGTTCCGGTGCGCACAAGAACGACAAAAATCCCCTCTAATATGCCCTGGCAATATCCGCTGAGGCGGTCGCCTACTATGGCCATTTCGCCCTTATCGTCTAGGCCCATGACAATCGTTCTCTTTTCACACTCCTTTAGAACGACTTGGAGCGAAATTTGTGCTTTGGTTGCTGCCATCGTCAAAGTTAAACATCCGAGGACCGCCATGGCATGCACGAAACGCTGAGAAGGCTTGTTTGTCACCATGACCTTCTTCCCCGAGCATCGTAATGAACTGGCGAGGCCCCATTCGATCACATCGAAATGCGCAAATCCCGCGAACCAAACAGCCCCAGCGTAACGGGATTTATTTTAGGGGCGCTGCGTGGGGTTGAGGACTTGCCGCCGCTCCAACTCGATCTCTAAGACTTGCCACGCGCCAGCCCAGGGGCTCCGCAATGCGACCCTTTCATTTGGGGGCAGCGTTGCCAGAAATTGCTCGCGCTCGCGCCGATAGAGATACAAAGCGGCAGCGCTGAATACCGTCAGCACGACGCCTACAATGGAGAGGATGATCTCCCACATGGTCGGGCCGCTTTGGCGTTGATCAAAAGATGGATGGGATCGCGAAGTGTCCGCCGATGTGGGTGGGCCCACTGAAGCTGTCGCTATGTGTGGCCTTCGCGGCAACGTCGGAAGTCGTTAGGACGGTCCACCCCCCGACGCCAGCGGCCAGCAGTAACGCGGTGGCGACGATCAAAGAACTGATCCTGTGCATGTGAAGCCCTCCGCCTTCGTACCCAGGATCGAGTGCTAGCGCAGGCATTGCACCCGCGATGTATCGAAAAGCCCGATCGGCGGTCGATCAGTCGTCCGTCACGGAACAGGAGCAGGGTTGGGACGCCGCGAATATCGTACTTGGCAGCGAATTCCTCATGCCGTTCGGCATCGAGCTTGTGGGCGCGAACGGCGGCGCTTATCGGGTCCGGGTCCGCATCAATGGCCCACTTGAGCTCGCGACAATAGCGTTCTCAAATTTAGGCCGCAGCAGTTTCGATCTCGGCAAGTTTCTGAAATTCGGTCAAAATGTCATTGTGATGCTGCGCGAGGTAGCGGACCACACGCGAATTGCCGAGTAGTTTGCCGAGATATCCGTTGGCCAACACAAGATCGAGGTGATCGATGCCGTACGATTTCTCGGCGATTCGGAACTCGCGCTCAAGATTGAGCGACTCTCGCTCCATTAAGGCAATTTGTTCCTCGCTCAAACCGTTTACGCGCTTAGGTTTGGTCGACTCGACTAATTGCGCTTGTGGGGTCGCAGCAACCAGCGATTTCGCATAATTGATGGTGTACTTGTTCATCGCGACCATGAGTTCCGCAGCTTCGATCTGCCGCAGCGGAACCATCTTCTTCAGCTCAGAGAAGGTCTGGGCCGCCACGTGCTTGTCCTTGAAGAGTTCGGCGACCTCCAGGCAAATTCCATCGAGGAGCTGCCGTTTTCTCCGGATTGCCAGCACGTCCACATTGAGCGCTTTTGCAATTCGCTCCTCCGAAACGCCACGCTCGACAGCCTTAAGGATCATGCGGTGTTCCTGAACCATCGCGATACGATTGACCCGCTTGTTGTATGTATAGGCCTCATCATCAGTCGCTACCAAGCACGCGACCTCGGCTTTTCCCAAGTCCTTGAGCACCTCAATGCGCAAATGGCCATCCAAAAGGAGGTACTTAGCTGGATCGTTCGGGTCGCGGGCAACTACGGGTGGCTCGACGAGCCCGACCTCGCGAATTGACGCAGCGATCTGCGCGTACTTCGACGTTTTCTTGATGTCGCTCACGAGGGGCTTGAGCGGTTGAATGGCGGTAATGGCGATCTGGACCTTCGCCTGTTCAAAGGCCATCTTGACTTCAAGCGGAGGCGCTTTGCGTGGCATGGTCACGCTGCTCCTCCAACATCGATGCGAGCTGCGAGGTCCTTAGGGAGAGTGTCGAGACCCTCAGCGCGCAGCAGCGTCAGGAAATTGTCGTCGACAAGCAGCTTGCGCATCGCTTCGGTCACGAAGACTAAACGCCTCCGTGTTGTCTCTGCCTTGCGGATCAAAATGCGCTTCCGATCCACATCCTCCTGAAACGCCCGTATCAAAGAGGCGGAAGACAGAGTTCTCTCACGTTTGCTGTGGTTGATCTTGAGTCCTTTCCCTGTTCGACGACGTTGCTCGATGAGGCGCCTGGCAGCGATCAGCTTGTTGCCGCGCAAGAGCTTCTTTTCGTAAGCTTGCTGAAGGACATTTTGCATGTCCTCATCCTTAGCCCCAGCAATCTCGACAGCGATGCTGACAGGGATTTGGCCTGCCTCGACGGCGCGCAGCAGTCGATGTTCGCCCTTGTTGAGCAACCGAAGTACCCCTCTGACGTATTCGATCGTAAGACCGGTCTTCCGAGCAATGGCAACGTCGTTGTATCCTCGCTCCTTCATCCCTTCGATGTCGTGCAGCAGGTCGATCGCACGGTGCTGCCTTCGCGCGAAGTTTTCGACGAGGCTCATCACTAGGCAATCCTCGCTGGTGGCGTCCACCACCAGGGCAGGGATCTCTCGTTGGCCGAGTGCCTGGTATGCTTCAAGCCGGCCCTGACCACATACCAGGTCGTATCGCGCACCATCGGGCCCATCCCGACGGGTGACAGTGATCGGCTTCTTGAGGCCAATCTCGGCGATGTTTGCAATGATCTCATTGAATATCCTCTTGTTGCGTACCCTCGGATTGATGACGACGATGCGTTCGACAGGTATAATTTCAATGGACTGAGCTTCAGTTTTCATGCGACCTCCAAAAGTTCGGTCCGCGCCGCAAGGCCATAGAACAGGTCAAGGGATTCGAACCGATAGGAATCGAGCGAGACGCCATTGTCCTCGGCGAGCCGCAGTCGCGGTTCCGTCATGTCGAGGCGAGGGAGAAGGTAGTAATCCAGAGGCTCGCGATTCGGCTGATTCATCCGAACAGCGACGGTGATGTCGGGCCACAATCCAGTGTCAAACCTGATTTGCCAGCGCAATGAGCCTGCGCCGGTGGTGAGGCATCGGACGACAACCACCGAGGCGGTGAATTCATCATTGATGGTCAAGAGGTCGGTCGCGCGGTCCTGTACGACAGAACCACCGGCACCATGAACTCCCGCGATCACATCGGCCACGATGTGGGGATACAGCCGTCGCAGCGCCCGATTGATCTCGACATAACCGTAGTCGCGGTCAGGCGTGTACCCCACCATTTCGTATGCGCGCAGCAAAGTCCCAAAACGACTCTGATAGGCGCTGCTCGAAGGCAGCTGTTCCGCCTCATCGATGATGAGGCCCGACAGATAACCCCGCTCCTGCAGCAAGCGCTGCAGCGCGGTCAACATCTCTTCGTTGGTGAGCTTGCGGGAACGTTCGCGGATGATCGACTGGGCGGCGTGGAAGAGAGAGCGCTCCACCAGCCGTTCGAAGGCGTCTTCGGCGCGAATCCACATGTCGGGGCTGTTCCGCACACGCTTCTTCTTGAGTTTAAAAGATCCGCGATTCCACACGTTGTTTCCGATGTACTTCTCATTGATCAGCAACTGGTGCACGGTGCCACGCGTCCATGGCCGCCCGAGATCGGTGGATACGCCACGCTGGTTCAGGATATCGGCGATTTCACTCTCGGTCTTTCCGTCCTGCACGAAGGTCCGATACATCCAGCGAACGTTCTCCACCTCTTCCGCTGGCCCCGGTATCAGCACCACGCGGTCGGTCTGGATGCTCTTGTGCTCACCCCGTGCAAGTTCTCCCTTCGAGGCTCCTAACTGATCGATAAGACTACGGCGCAGTCCATAGCCCGGCGGTCCACCCTGACGGAAACCCAGCTCGATCAATCGGCATTGTCCGGTGAACACCTTCACGGAGAGCTCACGGCTGTACTCGCCGGCCATTGCGCGCTTGACGCCTTTCACAATGGTCGAGACGGGACTACCATCGTTCTCAAATTGCTCTGCGCAGTACTGCACGCTGATACCGGCCCGCTTGCAGATGTATTCGTAATAGGCGCTCTCGTCGGCGTCCTGAAAGCGACCCCATCGACTGACGTCGTAGACAATGATAGTGGTAAAATCGGCCCTGCCGCTCTGTACATCCTCAATCAGTTGCTTGAGCGCGTCACGACCATCGATACGTAGTCCGCTCTTTCCCTCGTCGGCATAGGTCTGGACGATCTCCATACCTCGACGTGCAGCGTATTGGCGGATCGCCCCGGCTTGATTTTCCGTCGAATATTTTTGGTGCTCCGTCGACATGCGGACGTATTCGGCCGCACGCGAGCTGCTCGTCCCTGTCTGGTTCGATTGGCCTTGTTGAAACGCTCGACGCATTACCACCCTGACCGCCCGTCAGCGGCTGTTCAGCTCTTCGGAGGTCGGCGTAACCGTCTCCGCATCCCAGCAGTCTAATTCGGAGGAGGCGGAAAGATGTTGCCGAAAAAGGGCAAGGAGTTTCCAAAACACGACGTCAAGGGTTCCGCTGCGCTAAGCTACGCCGGGGCTGTCGCGACCGCGTTGCGGGCGGAGCTGGGGGACACCCATCAGGCGACCAAGACGGTGATGAGCTGGACGGGCGCCTGTGAACGCACTGCGAAGAACTGGCTCGCGGGAACACACGGACCGGCCGGTGAGCATCTAATCCTGCTCCTCCGGAACTCCGATGCGGTCCTTGAGGCTGTTCTGCGTTTAGCCGGGCGTGCGTCCTCGGTGGCGACAATCAACTTGCTAGACGCAAGAACAAAATTCGTCGAGGTGCTCAAAAGTTTCGATGAACTCTTAGACCAAGATCGTGGCCATCACGTTCCCGGCACGTAAGTACCAACAGCTTGGATTCAACGCCACACAGTCTTAAGTTACCGCTCTGGCGGTTGCGGCTCAGCCCTAAACTTTGGCTCGCCGGTTGCCGAAGATACCCATCGTGATCCAGACACCACAAGTGTCTGAGAAATGGAACGCCTTCGAAAATTCCCTGTTCAGTTGGTAGGGAATTTGGTCGCAAATCACTGAATTCACTCGCTGATTGGATACGAAAAATGCTCTTGCGGACATAATCGCGTAGAATTCCCTGTAATTTTCCCTGTAGCAGGGAATTTGCCTTTGGAGACCGGTTCGCATCAGACTGCATCCTCAGCCAATCGTTCTCTCAGGGGGATGTCCGTTGATGATCATCGACTCCCAGGTCCACGCCTACGAGGCGAACACGCCGAAGCGACCCTGGCACACGGTGCCGAACTGGCCCGCTCACGCGACCGGTGACGAGATGGTGGCGGCGATGGACAAGCTCGGCATCGACGGTGCGATCTTCATCTCCGCTTTTGGCCTGTACCGCTACGATGCGAGCTACGCCGTGGAAGTGCAACGGGCCCATCCCGATCGGTTCGCGATCGTCAAGCCGGTCGACCCAGACGATCCAGCCGTGGGCGATGTCATCGCGGACTGGAAGCAGACACCGGGTGCGGTCGGCATCCGCATCATCATGACGAAGGAGACGAAGCGCGAGCCGAACGATCCGGGCTTCGACCGGATTCTGCGCGCGGCCGTAAAGCACGACTTTCCCGTCAACATCCTGTGCTGGGGCAACGTGGAGGCGGGCACGGCGTTGATCGACCGCCACCCCGATACGCGCTTCATCATCGATCATCTGGCCATCCTGCAGCCCCGCACGCCACCGGCACCGCCGCAGCCGTGGGCCGACCTGCCGAAGGTGCTCGACCTTGCCAAGCGCAAGAACGCGGTGATCAAGGTGAGCGGCGCCTGCACGCTGTCCCGGGAGCCGTATCCGTTCCCGGACATCTGGGATCCGCTCGCCCGCGTGTTCGATGCCTGGGGTTTCGACCGCTGCCTCTGGGGCACGGACTGGACCCGCGCGAACGCCGTCGTCAACTACGAGCAGGCCGTCGAGCCCTTCCTCAAGACCGACCGCCTGAGCGATAGTGAGCGAGCGATGCTGATGGGCGGCGCGTGCGCCAAGGCCTACCGTTGGTCGCCGAAGAAACATTCGTGAGCCACCACGCCGCGCCGAATTCGCCGCTGTCCGGACTTCGCGCCTTTTCAGAACCTGCTTCAGCCAAACGTCGGTTGCTTACGGCGCAT
>Ga0075428_100005026_pt1 | contig 14694 bp, 13 predicted proteins | sample RhiMetdeltSRZDD2_FD_75291 | JGI IMG/M metagenome (GOLD analysis project Ga0075428, IMG submission 75291) | Populus rhizosphere microbial communities from Tennessee, USA - Rhizosphere MetaG P. deltoides SRZDD2 | ecosystem: Host-associated > Plants > Roots > Rhizosphere > Soil | place: USA...
CCGATCGGTCATGTGCCACCGGCTGAAGCCGAAGCCGCCTACTACGCAGCCCTGGAGGAACCTGCAGCACTCGCCGCCTGACTCAAACCAACCAGCCTCCGAGGAACTCGGGACAGTTCAGTCGCCACAAACAAGCCAGTTAAGACAAACATCACTAAGCGTCTCATGCTGCCCCCAGATTGGTAATGCCGACCCACCTTAGCGAGCCGAAATGGTAAACGGCCAGCCACAGCGTCGCGGCTCACAACGGGGTGTTTTCCATTGGCTGTGCAGATAGCGGCCATGGCAACGCTGCGAAAGAGCGCGCCTCTCTCTTTAAAGGGACGGCGTCACAGGATTTTGGTTGAGAAGTGCGGCAACGGGGCCAATCCAGGGCCCCTCCGCGGATGGACATCGGGCCTTCTCGCCTGCAGTAGGTCGGGACAATGTCATGACATCGCCCGCTCCCATTGGCAGCAACGGACTATACGGACCAGATGCGTTGGCCACCCTCAACCACGTATTCGACAATGCGTTGGCTGAAATCGCCGGTAATTTCGCCGAAGACGCTCGGGCAGTGCAAAGCGCGCGAAACAAAATGGGCGGAGGCTCTGCTGAGTGACGCTGACCAGCAGGACTGCGCTGACGTCGAGACCCTGAAAGCGGTGCGCCTTTTGCCCCATCGCAACGGGTGCAATACAGTGCTTGGCGCGGAGACCGCGATTGCCGCTACCCCCGACCGTTGCACACCTGCGTGTTCAATGCTGAGCGCGGCACGGTTGGCGAAGGCAACTTGAGATGGGTCGGTGCGATCGTGAGCTCGTGTAGCTGAGCGCCGTGGTACGCAGCGCCAATCCTCCTCGTCCTCAGTGGCGGTTGGAGCGTGGCCAGTAGGAAGTGAATACGAACCGAATGGCACGCTCTTTGAAACCCTTCTTTGACCGGTTAGTAGGAGCGCCAACGGCGCCACCACGAACCTTCGCGGTCGTGCGCCTCGCGGTAGATATGGCGTCCAGCTTCGTGTTGCGCGCCGCGAATGGCGTCGCGCTCACGCCAAGTCAACAGTCCATCGGACTTGGCGCGCCGCTCGATCTCCATGATACGACGCTGTTCGGACAGCAGACTTCGGTACTCGTGCCCGGTCAGCTCGCCGGAACGACGCGCACGTTGAATGCGCTCCCTTTGCCATTCCTGCCGGGCATCGATGTCTCGCCCCGAATACCAATCATGCGCGCAACTGGGCGCCGCGGTGGCGACCAGCACGCTGGACCCAACTAAGAAGACAGAGAGTTTCATCGTTATCTCCACGCAATGAAGGACGAACCTTCCTTGATGATGGAGATTGCCACGGCGGGGCTGAATGCTGCTTGAAGCGCATGTTTAGGCGCGGTTCATCACGCGAGGCCTGCGAGGAATTCGCCGCGACGACGTAGCTTATGTTGTGCCGACGGCTCGACTCCCCGGAAAGACAATTGATGCCAATCCAGCAGGCATGCGTGTTGCAGTCGCTCCCGGGCGAAGACACGCCAGGCCATGCAAAGAAGGGAAGAAGCCGGCGTTGCGAGTGACCATTCACCCCCTGCGATGCCGGTCACAGCCCAACGCGCAAGCGGACGTTAAAAGGAACGTGCCGTACCTCGACCAAATTACCATCTTTTCTTGCAACGAACCCAACGCATCATCGTTGCTTTTCGGGCTACCCACGACACTCTGGGCACATATGCCCTTGAGATTGTGCAGCGCTCGTCCACGAAGGGGCCTTTGATGCGCAAGGATCTTGGCGCAGCTTGCGAGATCGTGGACTGAAAGAGGCGCGAATGGTCGCAAGCCATGAAAATTCAAATGGGATACGGTGCGCTTCAGGTGCCGAATGTCGGATCTGCTGAACAACCCTGAGAGCTGGTGTCAGCGTGCTGCCGAAGCGCGCGCAATCGCCAACGGCATGACCGATCCCGTTGCGAGGCGCACGATGCTCGGGGTCGCGCAATCCTACGAGCGGTTGGCCGAGCGTGCAGAGCTACGTGCCAAGGGCGATAAGGATAAGTGAAAATTGTTGCGAGCATTGCTCGCGCGCTCACGACTTTGTTCGCGACAAGGGTGGACCTACAGCCCGCCGCAAGTTATTGCAGAAGCACTTTGGCAATCATCAAGGTGAGTTTGTCCCTCTCGCGGACCATATGGTCCACCATTTCGTGACAACGCCTCAACGTTGCTTTGATTTCACTAACATCTTGTCCAATGCGCTCGAGCTTGCTCGCCTCCGACGCAAGTTCGGCTATACGCGCGTTCGCCGCCTCAATGTCCTGGTTAACCTGGGCGACGCGGCCGAGCTCGTATTGGAGATCCATGAAGGCTCCTTGTAGCGGCGCGCTAGTACCCGATCCTGTGGCGGCTGCCTTGGCCCGGATGGTCGACGCGGGGCGCAAGACGTCAGCAACGAATCCAATACGGGCGCGAAGATCGGTTTCCCGCAGTGACCGGCTCGCCGTCCGATACGACGACCGCTAACTTCCCTTTCTTGCTGAACGCTCAGCCCAGCGCTTTTTCCCTCAGCAAGCGCTTGGCGCTGGGTGACGAATAAGCCGACACGGTCGGACCCAGCCCCGACTGACCGGCCGCAGTTCGTGTATTCGACAACGAAAATCGTTGGTGTTGCTCGCTTAGCCACGCATTAGCCTAGCATAGTCAACGGAAATTAGCGAGCCGGGCGACCACCGGCCCGGACTACTCGGTTGAGCGACTTTCCTACCGCAAAGGCGCGGATGCCAACAACTGAACGTGCAGCGGCTGTCGATCGACCCGACGCCGTTTGACCGAAAAAACCGAGCGGCGCCGCGCGCCATTTGCTGGCTCGATGCGCGGGATTGAAGGACAAAGGTCTAACCGCGCTGCTTGGTGGGGTCGAAGATTGCTCTTGCCGCCGGTATCGGCCAAACTCCGACACACAAAAGACTTGGCACGCCGCATATTTGGCAAAGCGACGGCCGATCGGGGAGGGGGAAGCCGTGCGTTCGACTATTGCCTTGGTTATTGTAGGGAGCTTCGCCGTAGAAGGTGCGCTCGCTGACGGCGCGCTCCTGAAGCCGACGACCGCAATCGCCTTCATTAAGGGCCTGGAGCAGCAGGCACCGACCTTAAAATACGATTGCAGAACGTACGAGGAAAAAAATATCGAGCGTCTCAAACGTCCATTGCTCGAGGCAGCTGCCGTATTCCTTAGAGCCTTTGTTGAAACACATGGCGCGGTGACGGTTACATCCGCGCACCGCACACTGCAGGAGCAGACCTGCGTCTGCGCCGGAGAAAAAGGACCGTGTTCACGTTCCAAACCGTCACGCCACTTCTATGGATGGGCGATCGATGTGCGCGCTGGTGCAGGTACAAAGGCTGAATATGAATGCATGCAAGATTTCGCGAAGAAGAACCCTCACTTGGGCATACATTTCCCGTTCGGCATGAAGGACAGACCTCACATGGAATGGAACGGCAGAACGGTAGCCTTTAAAGGAAGTGCGAATGTGGCGATCGTTCCTTGCGCTGGGCCGCTCACGACAATGATCGACCCAAACAAGTTGCCGGACTGAGGTCCGCTTGCCCCTCGACACCTTACTGCGGCACGTTGGATACGATCCACGTTGCAGCCGTAGCAGCCGTCCACCGAAGGGTCGATCCGCTTTCAGGGACCTAGGCAGGTTCAGAAAACAAATCACCCTTTAATGAAGTCGAGTAGATCGGCGTTGACTCGATCCTTGTGCGTTGTGCACATCCCATGCGGCGCGCCGGGATAGACCTTGAGCCTCGCGTTTTTTACGATCTTTGACGCCATCTGGGCCGAGGCCCCGATTGGCACGATCTGATCGTCGTCACCATGCAGAAAGAGCGTTGGTACGTTGAACTTCTTAAGGTCCTCGGTCGTGTCCGTCTCGGAGAAAGCCTTGATGCAGAAGTAAGCGGCGGGGAACCCGGCCATCATGCCTTGCAGCCAGAACGATTGGCGCACGCCATCCGAGATCTTTACCTTTGGACGGTTATAACCGTAGAACGGCATGCTGAGGTCCTTAAAGAACTGCGAGCGGTCGGCGATCACGCCGGCACGAAGCTGATCGAACACCTCTATTGGCAGGCCGCCCGGATTGCCTGACGTCTTAAGCATCAGCGGCGGGATGGCGCCAATCAATACGGCCTTTGCCACGCGCTTGCTGGCGTGGCGGCCAATGTAACGGGCGACTTCGCCGCCACCGGTTGAGTGGCCGACGTGAATCGCATTCTTCAAATCGAGCTTTTCGACCAGCTCGGCGAGATCGTCGGCATAGGTATCTAGGTCGTTTCCCTGCCAAGGTTGGCTAGAGCGGCCATGGCCGCGACGGTCATGGGCAATGGAGCGAAAGCCATGGGAGGCCAGAAAGAACATCTGGTCCTCGAAAGCATCGGCGCTCAGCGGCCAGCCATGACTAAACACGACGGGCTGCCCGCTACCCCAGTCGTTGAAGTAGATTTTGGTACCATCCTTTGTGGTGATCGTGCCCATCTTTTAGCTACGCCGGTTGGCGTCCTCCTCAATGCATATCGGGTCATCAATTCAGCGACCGGTCACACACCATTCTAGCTGGCCGCTGCGCCTTAATGCGCTGGAACGCGCGACACGGCTATGCAGACTCTTCCCGAGATCCAACAGGTTAGAACCCGAGGGTGTCGCGACACTGCCATACCGTTCAGAACCTTGGCAGCCTCTTGCGGCAACGGCCGAAGGAACGAATCGAGGGCTGCTTCTCAGCCGCTGTGTCAGCTCTTAAGGCACGCCCTGCCGGTTTGAAGCGTTGCCGCAATTGGCTGGTTTACCTCGTCTGTGATGCGTGCATGGCAGACCTGCGCGCGCGGGATTCCTATCACCTTCACACCGCGCCGCGTCGCGATCAAAGCGCCTGCCGGCGAGACAGCTGAGCTGCTGCTTCGTCGCTCGAACGGTCGGCATGGGACATACCCTCAGGCGTCTGAGCGAACCAGTTTCTCCGATTCATCTTCATCGCCTGATGCAGCCCCTAGCTCCTCCGCGTCGTCCACGGCGCAAATATCTCCTCCTCGTCATCGGCGGTGCATCCTCTCTATATCCCGGCGGCTCGCAGTGCCTCGGTCTCCGATGCAAAGGCGCCTGCACAAATCGAGGCGGTTTGGGTTTTGACACCCAGCGAAACACGCCAGCTTCGTATGGTTTGCTACCGTCGCAATGGTAAGCCGTCCTACCAACGGCAGAGCACCGTGGCGTTAACACAGCATTTAAATGGGGAAGTCGGAACCTTCTGATGGAGCATAAGTTTCCTCGGCATGAAGAGCGATATACATTCGACAGACGTTCCGGCTTCCGACCACGAAAACTCGCGCATAGGCGGCGACGATTCACTTTGGGCGTTCTTGCCGATTCTCGTCAGCCTGGCGGCGATATGTCTGCTTACGTTTTTCTTCCTAAGCCCGAGCTTCGAAGTAGCCGAGCCGCCAGGCGCGAAGAGCGCGCGTCCTGGAGCGGCAACGTCGGTCACGGCGCAGCAGGGAAGCAGGAATGAGCAATCCCGGTGAGCGGTTGAAAGAGAGTGAGATGGACCAGAGACCCAGAAATGACCTCCCGCCAACCAGCGACGACCCACTAACCGGTCGATTTGGTGTCCCCCGCAACAGGACAGCCTGGAACCGGGCTACTCGGACCGAAGAGGGTGACTGGAATGTGCTCCCACTACTTATCATTGCGGCGCTCATCGCCATCGGCGCCTGGCTACTCTTTGCAAGCGATCGTGCGATCGTGCCGGGAGCAAGGACGACTGAAAATGCACCGACAACAAGCGAGTCGGCGCGTCCAGGACCAAATATGAATGCGGCGCCACAGACAAAACCTTCAACTGCTCCAGCGCCTGCGACAAAGCCGCAATAAGAGAAAGCCATAATAAGAGTTTGCAGTCTCCAGTCTTTGTCTTCTCCAACCCCGCCTCAGCGGGGTCTGTTTTTCTTCCCGGCCGCTCGTTACCCACGGCCCAGCATCGCCTGTCCGTGCGTAGCCCCCCGCTCCCACAGCGGCGCCGGGGGGTGGCACGCCTAACGCGAGAGCGCAAGCGCCTGGCGGCCAAACACGCCAACGAGCAGCACACAAAGCCAATGGATGCGAGGCCAAGGTGGCCGTCCGCCCTGAACCAACGCAGCGCCGTGGCGTTCCTGAAATCAGGACAGTCCTCACGGAGCACAGCCATGGCCAGAGTTCCTACGGTCACGCATCAGACCAGATCTCGAATCTGAAAAACAAAGCAACCGAGCAGTTCAGCAAGGTTGCCGACCAGACCGAGGGCGTCGCCACTCGCCTCGCCGAACATGGCCGCGAGGCGGGTGAACGCATGCAGCAAGTGTAGGGAAACATGAAGCGCGCTCTCGACACATCTTTGAAAGATCAGCCAATGGCCACATTCGCGATGGCCGCCGTCGTTGGCTTGTCATCGGCGCGATCTGGAAGTCATAACCCACAGACGAAAGGAGAAGACCGTGTTTGCCGGCCTCATAAAACAGGCTATGGGGGCGGCAACCGGCCTCGTCTTCAAATATGTAGCCCGGGCGTCGATCGCACTCCCATTCGTGATCGCTCTCGGATTTGCCTTGGCTGCCATATCAGTGCTGCTGGTGCAGCGCTTCGGCCATGTGTTCGGTTATTGGATGATAGCGGACGGCCTCACCTTGATAGGTCATCGCAACCATTGCCTTTTCAGTCAAAGAGCAGAAAGGTTGCGGCGAAAAAGGTTGACAGGCAGGGGTACTCGCCACGCTAAGACGTCCGATCGGGGCCGAATAACCAAGCTTGTTCGGCGCTGCGGATCGCCGTGAACCACAGCGCGCTAGGCCAACATGCCGCGGCCGCAAAGCGCTCATCGAACTCGACTTCGGGCATCCGTAGAGGCTGTTGGCATTCTCCTCGGGACGGCCCCGATCAATGACGACGATGCCACCGCGCGCAGAGAAATGAGACCTTTTTCAAGCTTATGCGGCGTGCCGGTCGGCGAGTTTTGAACGGCAGGTCAACACCGTCGTACCTTGCTCGTCCACGACCCGGCGCGTGGCGCCTCAAGCCTGTCCTGATCGCTCCCACTTGCGCTCGGCATATTTCTCCCCTTATTTTCTCAAAGAGCTCAAGCCGTCTCAACCCGGACAAGGCCAGGGCTTTTTGCAGTGCACTCGCCAAGCAGTATCTGCACGGTTTCGTAGTGAAAATTCCAGATGCATGTCGTTGACTTTCCTCCGCTCGGCAGCTTAGTCAAGAGAGCACGCAAGTAGCTGGGGCACGTGGTGGCAACAGCGTTCGAACAGCAAGGCCCGGATGGAGATCCGCCTGAGCGGCCGGGAATCCTTGGCAGCTTGGCGCAGCGACTACAGGAAGGCGTGCGCGCCACCGTCGATGCGTTAAATCTGAGCCACGCCCAGCAGCTCGCTGCCATCGTGCAGTCCTCCGACGATGCCATCATTAGCAAAGACCTGAACGGAATCATCGCCACTTGGAACAGGGGCGCTTCGAAGCTCTTTGGTTTTGAGGCCGAAGAAGTCATTGGCCAGCCGATCACCATCCTCTTCCCACCCGAACTTCGGGACGAGGAAGCATGCATTCTTGCGCGTATCAGGCGGGGTGAGCGGATCGTGCATTACGAGACGGTCCGGCAGCGCAAGGATGGCATGCGCATTCAGATCTCGCTGACCGTGTCGCCTATCCTGGACGCCACCGGCCAGGTCGTCGGTGCGTCCAAAATCGCGCGGGACATTAGCTCACGAAAGCAAGCGGAGGAAACGCAGTCTGCTCTCTACCACTTCACCGACAGGTTATTCCGTGCCGAGTCCGCCGACGACATCTACGAGGCTGCTCTCGATGCCATTATCCGTGCACTTGGGTGTGAGCGGGCCTCGGTCCTGTTGTTCGATGATGCCAGTATCATGAGGTTCGTGGCCTGGCGCGGTTTGTCGGATGGGTATCGCCGGGCCGTCGAAGGGCACTCCCCGTGGGTGCGCGATGCCAAAGACCCTGAGCCGATTAGCATCAGCGACGTCGAATCCAGCGAGCTCGATGCCTCCCTGAAGACGATTATCAAGGCCGAAGGGATAGCGGCGGTCGCTTTCATTCCTCTGGCCACTAAAGGCGCGGTCATCGGCAAGTTCATGGCCTACTACCCAGCACCTCACGAGTTCAGCGAAACCGACATGAATGTTGCCGTCACCATCGCCCGGCAACTCGGGTTCGGCATAGAGCGTATGCGCGCGGAGGACGAGCGCCAGAGTGCCGAGGGAGCTAGGGAGCTGCTCTTGAACGAGAGCCGGCACCGAATCAAGAACACTCTCGCGACGGTTCAGGCCATTGCGACGCAGACCTTGTCTCAGACCAGCGCCGGCGCGTTGCAAACGTTTTTGGCGCGTTTGCATGCTCTGGGCGAAGCCCATGAAGTGCTCGCCACCAAAAACTGGGACCGAGCCCCCCTCAACGAGGTAGTGAGTAGGGCACTGAAGCCCTTCGCATCAAAACAAGATGATCGTTTTGTTGCCGACGGTCCGATGGTGTGGGTGCCGGCAAATACCTCACTCAGTCTCACCCTCTGCCTCCACGAGCTTGCCACCAACGCGGTCAAGTATGGCGCCTTGTCCAATGAGACTGGCCAAGTGCACGTGTTGTGGGGTGTGGCCAATGACACCGAGAGACGCAAGTTGCATTTGACCTGGCAGGAAACGGGTGGGCCGCCCGTGACCGCGCCCATGTGCAAGGGGTTTGGGTCGCTACTCATTCAAGCGACTGGAGAGGCCGACACCCGTATCGACTTCCACCCGGACGGCGTTAGGTGTCTGCTCGATCTTTCCCTCTAACTGTCGCGTGGGTGCCCGCATCCGAAGGCCGTCGCGCTCGGTCCGGGGCGAGTAGGCGCATCTCGGGCAGGTTTTTTGACAATTTGCAACCTGCTGCCCAGCCGCTGCGGGCGAAAAGCCATCTGTATGGTCGGGAGCAAAGGAGGGATGGAGCGCCGAGATTCCCTCCTCCCGACAAACCCTACGCTGCCATCGACGCGCGGGTTCGTCCTATCATCAAAGCTGCCTTCGCAGCTTCGTGCCCTTTCTCGACAAAGTGAGCGCGGTAAATCTGGGCGTGATGTTCAGTCTCTCGATACTGATGCGGGGTAAGTGAAACTGATAGAACAGGCACGCCGGTATCCATGCCCGCGCGCATCAGCCCGTCGACGACGGCCTGGGCGACGAACTCGTGGCGATAGATTCCTCCGTCGACAACAAAGGCGGCGGCGACAATGGCAGCATATCGCCCAGTTGCCGCGAGATCGCGGGCGAGCAGCGGTAGCTCAAAAGCGCCAGGGACGTCATACACATCCACTTGTTCGGCGGGAATTAGCTCGCAAAAGCCGGCAAGGGCCCGGTTCACAATTTCGGCATGCCAGTTGGCTCTGACGAAGGCATAGCGGGTGGGTGTCATAGCGATCTCCTTTGGTAGCGACACAACACCCAAGGCGATCACGCGCGATCCGATGTCCGACGGGACACCAGCACCACCCGTTCTCTTCCATCCGGACTATAACCGTCGGCTCAGGCATCTCACCTGATCTGCTAGACCCTTCCAAGCGGAAGGCGCTCGCGGGCTCGCAACCTGTGTCGCATACCGCCGGTGGGGATTTTCACCCCGCCCTGAGAACATCCGCATACTAGGTGGCAAACGACCAGCTGGCAATGAATGGGCGAAGGCCTCAACGACTCGGGGTCGTTCAGGTTTTCTGGGGGACAAGACGTCGAATGTTGGAATGATCGCACGGTTCCGACGATTTCGGATGACGAGCTGATCGAGATGGCGCGCGCGCCATCCCAATCGGCCGGAAGATGCTGACGCCCAATCAGTCGCACAAACGGCTGTGTTCCTCGCTTCCGAAGATGCCAATGCTGCCATTACCGGCCAAGTCCTGCACGTCAAGGAGGATCGTACATGACATGAAGATTGGCGACCGGCTACGCCGCTGCCATGCTGAATGAGGCGAAGGCCCGCATCGCGATAGTCCGGCACATACGTTGAACCGACATCGGATCATTCACGTCGCTCGGGCGACAGCTAACACGGCGTTTGATGGATCTGGATGCACACCCGCCGCGGGGGTGAAAGCGAAGTCGCTGTCAGCATTGTGGCCGGTGAGGGCGCGTGTTGGAACACGGCTTAGGTTGGCGCTGCCGCGGCAACCCCGTGAGCTATCTGCAGGTGATCTGACGCGCCACAGCAACTCCTTGAAGGTGGCCGCTCCAGCAGAATTTGCGCCACTTCAGAAACAAGCTACGCACCATCGCAGCGCAACAGAGCAAGGCTCCGGCCATGTCGCCAGGTGCCGGCCGAGATGCGTCTGACGAGCACGGGATAAGCGCCGCCCTGACGTTGGCTTATCCACGCGCGATGTGCGCCGATGCAATGCCCACGTGCGAGGTAGGCAGGTGGGCTTGTCTTTCGCGCTAGCCTAGCGCTGCGCCAACGGCGTTGACGTAGATGGCATAGATCGATGTGCTGCCGCACATGAACAGTCTGTTGCGCTTGGTACCCCCGAATACCAAATTGGCGACAACCTCTGGGGTATGTAGGAAAGCCAGCTCCTCACCGCTTGGCGCATGCACGCGCACGCCGTTGGTGTCTATGCCACCCCAACCCCAGCTACACCACACATTGCCGTCGGTATCGCAGCGAACGCCGTCCGAGAAGCCGGGCTTAAAGTCTGCAAATACCTTACCACCGCTCGCGGCCGTCCCGTCTTTTACAACATCAAAGACGATGATATTTGCTGGATAATCCGGTCCGTCCGTTGCACCGGTATCGACGACGTAGACCTTTTTAAAATCCGGAGAGAAGCAGATACCGTTTGGGCGACGCATCGGTCCTTCAGTGACTATCGTGATCCTGCCGGTCTGGCCATCGATGCGATAAACGCGGGTGGGCAGTTCGAACTCAGCTTTGTGACCTTCGTAAGGTCCGAGGATGCCATAGCCTGGATCGGTGAACCAGATTGAGCCGTCCCGGTGGACCGCCGCATCGTTGGGCGCATTGAGCTTTTTGCCCTCATAGTTGTCGCACAACACCGTCCAGGTTCCGTCGTACTCGCGCCGGCGCACTCGCCGCGTATCATGCTCCATCGCGATTAGGCGCCCTTGGTTGTCGCGGGTGTGACCATTGGAATAGCCAGACTCGGTCTGGAAAACACTCACGTGGCCGTCATCCTCGGACCAGCGCAATGTGCGATGATTTGGGATATCACTCCACACGAGACAGCCCCAGTCGCCCATCCAGGCCGGCCCTTCGCACCAGAGCGCAGCATCGTGCCCTACGCCGTGCCAGATGCGCTGCAGTGTTGCGTTGCCTTGCTGCGCCGTAAAACGCTTGTCTTTTACCTCCCAGGCGGGCTCAGGGTAGGTGACCGGCATGGTGGTGGTCCAGTCCCGGTCCCGCGCAAATTTATCTGCGCCAAAAGCGTTTGTCGCGAAGGCGGCCGTGCTCGCCGCAGCTACCGTCAGAAACTCACGTCTACCTTTGTCCATGCTTGGTCTCCTCCACATTATTCTTTGCTCGTTGAGAAAATACTGACCCACTGCCGCCATGCGAACCAACCGTGATGCGATTGGGCAAACAACACCACATGTGGTCGTCAGCCATTGCGCATCAAAATCGCGGCAAAAGCAAGCGGTGCGAACAGCCGATGGAATCAGCGGGAGCAAAGGCCAGGACCAGGCTCGATGCCATGTTCAACAACGCCTGCACCGCACGTTCGACGTCAGCAATCGGTCGCGGTGGACGCACCTGATCGACCTGCTCGGCGCCATCCAGCACCCTCGAAGCGGCGTCGATCTACCTCGATCAGCATCGATCGGTGCCACCGCGCCGGAGGGCAAGCTGTTGCGTCAGCCAAACGATGTCTTTGAGTTCGAACGCAGCATGAATCGGTAGCGGTGCGGGCCGGCTTGTTGCCGATCAGGGAAAGATCGCGCGCGATAGCAAATTTGCCACCAAGGCTTGCAGAGTGAGGGAACGATTAGGCCGGCCGAGTGCCGAGCCTAACAAAATCCATCTGCTGCCACAGTTTGCGCCTAACGGAGTCGGCGTCGGCAAGACGGCAACATTGTGACAGGGCTCGGCGCGGCGCACGCGCTCAAGCGCGGGAGAGGATGAAGGGCAGCCCCTTAGACGCTCGTGATCGGCGGCAGCAGAGGCAGCATCCCACATCCATCCCGAAAAAGGGGTTGAAGGTTTTGGGGCGGACGCAGAACAGGGCCATGCGCCGTCGCTGACGAATCTCACGGCAATGTATGCCGCCGGCAGGGGCGTCGAGCTAAACGACGCTGAGAACCTTGCAACCCATCGACAACCCGCTCGAGCCCAGGTTGTCACCTATGTCTTACAGTAAGTACGTTTTGTTACCCATGTGTCCAAGGAAAACCCGCGCCACCGGCTCGAATGCCATATCGGCTGCCGGCAGGTGGAGAGATAAGAGCTACAAGCGCGCCTGGTATCTGGTTGAAGCGATGAACCGGCACTTTGGGGACCTATGGTGGAGGCAAACAGAGGCGGCAAGGCCGGCGGGTGCGGCAAGCTGGCGCGTTTCGGCATCGACGTCTTCGAGGCGAATCGAGAAATGGAAGTCGTGACCGCCGTGACCGTTAGGCCGATGCTGCGCCGGCTGCCACGCAAGGCGGTTTGGCTCGACATCAGCCGCTATCGATATAGCCACTGATATCGCTCGAGATAGCTCGAGATAGCTTATTTTAGGAAGCTTCCATAAGGCGGCGTCCCAGTTTTCGGTTGGACGAAAATCTGCCCCCATTGCCAAGGACTTAGTTGGCGTCGCGAAGGGCATTGTGACGCCCTCAATCCAAGCGCCCCAAGGAACCGGCAAACTGGAGTGTCACACAGCCGTTACACAACTACGGTTAAAGGCCCCTGCATTTAACGGGGCATTCCGCCCCGAACCAGCAGCTCCTGACTGGAAACGCAGGTGAGGTAACGGATGCGGAACAGCGTTAAAGGTTTTGTCAGCGGTGTGCTGACGGCAGCGATAGCATGCGCGGCGACACTGGCCCACGCGGCGGACATCTCGGGCGCCGGCGCCACCTTCCCCTATCCAATCTACTCGAAATGGGCAGATACCTATAAGAAGGAAACGGGGAACGGCTTGAACTACCAGTCGATCGGCTCCGGCGGCGGCATTAAGCAGATTCAAGCCAAGACGGTCACGTTCGGGGCAACCGATGCGCCGCTCAAAGGTGAAGATCTCGATAAATTTGGTCTCGCGCAATTTCCCATGGTGATGGGCGCCATCGTGCCCGTCGTCAATCTGGAGGGGATCAAGCCGGGCGATCTGGTGCTCGATGGTCCGACGCTCGCCAAGATCTTCCTAGGAGAAGTGAAGACCTGGAACGATCCAGCGATCCAGAAGCTCAATCCGAATAGCAAGCTGCCCAACCAGGCAATCGCCATCGTGCATCGTTCGGATGGATCGGGCACGACCTACAATTTCGCCTATTACCTTGCGGAGGTCAGCCCAGATTGGAAGACCAAGGTCGGCGTCAACACGGCGGTGGAATGGCCTGCCGGCATTGGAGCCAAGGGTAACGAGGGTGTTGCCAACAACGTTGCGAACACCAAGGGTGCGATCGGCTACGTCGAATACGCCTATGCCAAACAGAACAAACTCACCCACACCAAGATGATCAACAAGGACGGCAAGGTCGTGGCTCCGAGCTCGGAGAGCTTCCAGGCCGCGGCCGCCAGTGCCGACTGGAACTCAAAGCCAGGCTATGGCGTGATCCTTGCCAATCAGCCCGGTGCCACCTCGTGGCCGATGACGGCGGCCACTTGGATCCTGATGTACAAGAAGCCGCAGGATTCGGCGGCGGCGGCAGAAGCTCTCAAGTTCTTCGCTTGGTCCTTTGCGAAGGGTGACAAGATGGCTGAAGAACTCGACTACGTGCCGATGCCTGATAAGGTCGTGGCCGATATCGAGAAAATGTGGTCGGCCGAGATCAAAGACGAGGCCGGCAAGCCGCTGTTCGTTGCGAGCAAATAGCAAAATCGAGCGCAAGAAGAGGCGCCGTCGGGCGCCTCTTCGCTATTGGGCGTTAGCCTGGGACGTCCGGCGCGGCGGTGGCCGGGCCGAGTTGGCGGGAGGCGATGGTGGTGGATGTAGCTCTGGGTGAGAGGATAGCGGAGGTGGCCACGCCGTCGCGCGGCCAGGTTTTGGCGCGCATGCGCCTTGCGGACAAGGCCTTCCAATACCTGACACACGCCATGGCGCTCGGCGTGCTAGGGCTGCTTGGATGCATCATCATCGCATTATTCATCGGATCTCTGCCGGCCCTGCGCACCTTCGGGTTCGACTTCCTGCTGACGCAGAGATGGAACCCCGTCACCGACAAGTTCGGGGCGCTGGCGCCCATCTACGGCACGATCGTCACCTCCGCGATCGCCATGGCGATCGCCGTGCCGATCGGCTTGCTGGTGGCGATGTTCCTGACCGAGTTGTGCCCGCTGTGGCTGCGACGGCCGATTGCAATCGCCGTCGAACTCCTGGCCGGCATTCCCAGCATCATCTACGGCATCTGGGGCCTGTTCGTGTTCGCCCCATTTCTCCAGGCACACGTGCAGCCGCTGCTGATTGACGTTTTCGGCGAGGTGCCAATCCTGTCGTC
>Ga0075428_100005027_pt1 | contig 14694 bp, 13 predicted proteins | sample RhiMetdeltSRZDD2_FD_75291 | JGI IMG/M metagenome (GOLD analysis project Ga0075428, IMG submission 75291) | Populus rhizosphere microbial communities from Tennessee, USA - Rhizosphere MetaG P. deltoides SRZDD2 | ecosystem: Host-associated > Plants > Roots > Rhizosphere > Soil | place: USA...
CTGCTCGCGGCGGTGGTGCACACGTGACCTGGGTCGGCGACAACCTGGATCTGATCTGGAGCCAGCTGCGCGAGCACGTGTTCCTTGCGATCGTGCCGGTGCTGCTCGGGCTGCTGATCGCTTTGCCGCTGGGCTACGTGGCGACCCGCTACGGCTGGCTCGCCAATCCGCTGACAGCGCTCGGGGGGGTGTTGTACTCGCTGCCCTCGATCGCCTTGTTCATCCTGCTTCCCGCGATCCTCGGCACCCAGGTGCTGTCGCCGGTCAACATCATCGTCGCGCTGACCGTCTACACGGTCTCGCTGCTGATCCGGAACGTGATCGACGGCCTGCGATCGGTGGCACCCGAGGTCCGGCAGTCGGCGGTCGCGGTCGGCTACGGCACGTTGCGGCGGGTCATGACGGTCGACCTGCCGATCGCCGTACCGGTGATCTTCGCGGGTCTGCGAGTGGTCACGGTGGCGAACATCTCGATCGTCAGCGTGGGAGCCATCATCGGCATCGGCGGACTCGGCGAGCTGTTCACCGAGGGCTTCCAGAAGGACTTCCTCACCCCGGTCGTGGTCGGCATCGTGCTGTCGGTCGCCCTCGCCCTGGTCGCCGACCTGATCATCGTCACGATCCAGTGGCTGCTCACGCCGTGGGCCAGGGTCAGCTATGCGGTGAAGGCGGCGTAGCCCATGTTCCAAGGGATGCTGGACTTCCTCACCGACCCGGCCAACTGGTCCGGTGCCGAGGGCATCGGCAACCGGATCCTGCAGCACCTGTGGTACACCGCGCTCGCGCTCGGCATCGCCACCGCCATCGCGCTGCCCGTCGGGCTGCTGATCGGGCACACCCGGCGCGGCGCCTTCCTGGCGATCAACGTCGGCAATGCGGCACGCGCGCTGCCGACCCTCGGACTGCTGATGCTGATCGTGCTGCTGATGGGCCGGATCGGCTTCCTGCCGGTGCTGATCGCCCTGGTCGTGCTCGGCATCCCGCCGATCCTGACCTCGACGTACGCCGGCATCTCCGGGGTCGACCCGTCGACCGTCGACGCCGCACGCGGGATGGGCATGACCGAGGGCGAGGTCCTGCGCAAGGTGGAGATCCCCATCGCGCTTCCGCTGATCATCTCCGGCGTGCGCACCGCCACGCTGTACATCGTGTCGACGGCGACGATCGCGGCGTACGTCGCGCTCGGCGGCCTCGGCCGGTATGTCGTCGACGGGCTGGCCCTGCGGGACTTTCCGCAGATGCTGACCGGCGCCATGCTGGTCGCGTTGCTGGTCATCGTGCTCGACCTGTTCTTCGCTCTGCTCGCGCGGCTCACCGTGTCGGACGGCCTGACCGGTCGCGTCCGGACGGGGCGGCGTACCACGACTGGGCGCACTACTGAGACAACCACACCCGTAGAAGCCGGGATCTGACGGACCATGGAGGCCGCAGTGTTGAGAAGAAAGTTCATCTGTACCGCCATCGGCGGCGTGGCCGCGCTCGCGCTGGTCGCGTGCGGCGGCGACGAGGACCCGTTGTCGGGCGGCGACGCCGGCAGCTCTCCGGCGCCCTCCAAGGTCGAGAGCCTCACGGTCGGCTCGGCGAACTTCTCGGAGAGCCAGCTGCTCGCCGAGATCTACGCACAGGCGCTCGAGGCGAAGGGCCTCAAGGTCGAGAAGAAGCTGAACATCGGCGCGCGCGAGGCCTACATGGCCGCGATCCAGGACGGATCGGTCGACCTGCTGCCGGAGTACACGGGTGCAGCGCTGGTCTACTTCAAGAAGGACGCCGTGCCGGGTGACGAGGAGGCGACGTACAACGACCTGAAGGCAGGGGTGCCGGCCGGACTGGAGGTGCTGGACAAGTCGCCGGCGGCCGACGAGGACACCGTCGTGGTGACCCAGGAGACCGCGGACAAGTACCAGCTCAAGTCCATCGGCGACCTCAAGCCCCACTCGAAGGGCATGGTCGCGGGCGGTGGACCCGAGTTCAAGACCCGTGAGGCCGGCCTCAAGGGCATGAAGGACAAGTACGGCGTCGAGTTCAAGGAGTTCAAGACGCTCGACCCGGGCGGCCCGCTCAGCCTGCAGGCACTGAAGAGTGGCCAGATCCAGGTGTCGAACTTCTTCACCACCCAGCCGGTGATCAAGGAGAACAACCTGGTCATGCTCGAGGACCCGGAGAACATCCTGCCGCCGAACAACGTGGTCCCGCTGATCCGTACCGACCACAAGGACCAGACCGTCGCCGACACCCTGAACGCGGTCTCGGCCAAGCTCACCACCGACGGCCTGACCGACCTGGTCAAGCGGATCGACGTCGGCAAGGAGGCGGCCGACGCGGTGGCCAAGGACTGGCTGTCGCAGAACCCCCTTGGCTGAGTCGTTCGAACAGCTCTGGGCGGACCTTGCAGCGATCGGCAGGGATCCTCGCTCGGGCGGTTACAGCCGTGGTGGCTGGACACCGTCCGAGCGGGATGCCACCGACTGGTTCACCGACCAGTGCCGGTCCCGCGGTCTCCGGCTGGAGACCGATGGGATCGGCAACCAGGTCGCCTGGTGGGGACCGGACGGACCGGGCGTCGTCACCGGCAGCCACCTGGACTCGGTGATCGACGGCGGTGCCTTCGACGGCCCGCTCGGTGTGGTCTCGGCACTCGCGGCCGTGGACCGGCTGCGCGCGTCCGGGTTCGAGCCGGCGGTGCCGATCGGTGTCGGCGCCTTCGTGGAGGAGGAGGGCAGCCGCTTCGGGATGCCCTGCCTGGGCTCGCGGGTGGCGGTCGGCGCACTGCCGGCCGTGCAGGCGCTGTCATTGACGGACCGCTCCGGTACGACGCTGCGCGCGGCACTGGAGTCCGCGGGCACCGACCCGTCCGGGGTGGGGCCGTCACCGCTGCTGGACCGGATGGCGACCTTCGTCGAGCTGCACGTGGAGCAGGGCCGCGGGCTGGTGGACAGCGGTGCGGCCGTCGGGGTGGCGAGCTCGATCTGGCCGCACGGGCGGTACCGGTTCGAGTTCACCGGTGAGGCGAACCACGCCGGCACCACGCTGATGGAAGACCGGCACGACCCGATGCTGACGTACGCGATGACCGCGCTGGCCGCGAACAAGCAGGCCCGGCTGGCCGGCGCCCGGGCGACGTTCGGGCGGGTTGCGGTCGAGCCGAACGGGACCAACGCGGTGCCGTCCCGGGTCACCGCCTGGCTGGACGCCCGGGCCGCGTCGGGCGACGAGCTCGAATCGTTGCTTGCGGCAACCACCCGGCTGGCGACCGAGCGGGCCGGACGGGACGGGACCACCGTGGCCGTTACCGCGGAGTCGGTGTCGCCGGTGGTGGACTTCCAACCCGCGCTGCGGGACCGGCTGGTGGCGGTGCTGGACCGTGCTTTGGGCCGAGCGCCGGTGCTGCCGACCGGCGCCGGGCACGATGCCGGCATCTTCTCGGCCGCGGGGGTGCCGACCGCGATGCTGTTCGTCCGCAACCCGACCGGGGTCTCGCACTCGCCCGCTGAGCACGCCGAGATGGACGACTGCCTGGCGGGAGTCGAGGCACTCACCACGGTCCTGAAGGAGCTGACGTCATGAGCCTGTACTGGTGCGAGCGGGCGCTGCTGCCCTCGGGGGTAGCCGACTCGGTCCTGGTCGAGGTCAGCGACGGCCGCTTCGCGTCGGTCACGCCGGGTGCGGCCGCCGGAGCCGCGGAACGCCTGGCCGGGCTGACGATCCCCGGGCTCGCGAACTGCCACAGTCACGCGTTCCACCGGGCGCTGCGCGGGCGGACCCAGCGCGAGCGCGGCACGTTCTGGACCTGGCGCGAGCAGATGTACGCAGTCGCGTCACGGCTCACCCCGGACAGCTACCACGCGCTGGCGCGGGCCGTGTACGGCGAGATGGCGCTGGCCGGGATCAGCTGCGTCGGCGAGTTCCACTACCTGCACCACGGCCCGGGCGGCACCCCGTATGCCGAGCCGAACGCGATGGGCGAGGCCCTGGTCGCGGCCGCCCGCGACGCCGGGCTGCGGATCACGCTGCTGGACACCTGCTACCTGGCCGGTGGGATCGGGCAGCCACTAGGCGACGTGCAGCAACGGTTCTCCGACGGCTCAGCCGACGCCTGGGCGGCTCGGGTGGTCGCGCTGAAGGGTGACGACGACGTGGTGGTCGGTGCCGCGGCGCACTCCGTCCGCGGTGTTCCACGCGACCAGCTCCCGACCGTCGCCGAGGCGTTGCCGGACGCGCCGCTGCACGTCCACCTCTCCGAGCAGGTCGCCGAGAACGAGGCCTGCCGGGCGGCGTACGGGCGGACCCCGGCGCAGCTGCTGGACGAGGCCGGGTTCCTCACCGGACGGACCAGCGCCGTGCACGCGACCCACCTGACCGGCGTCGACATCGGCCTGCTCGGCAGCTCCGCGACGTACGCGTGCTTCTGCCCGACCACCGAACGCGACCTGGCCGACGGCATCGGCCCGTCCGCCGCCCTGCGGGACGCCGGCTCGCCGCTCACCCTGGGCTCGGACAGTCACGCGGTGATCGACCTGTTCGAGGAGATGCGGGCGGTCGAGCTCGACGAACGACTCGCCACCCAGCGCCGCGGCACCTGGTCCTCGGCCGAGCTGCTGGCCGCCGCGACGGCCAACGGCCACCGCTCGCTCGGCTTCCCCGACGCCGGCCGGATCGAGCCCGGCGCCCGGGCCGACCTGGTCACCATCCGGCTGGACTCGGTTCGCACCGCCGGCACCGGCGCCACCGAGGAGACCGCCGTCTTCGCCGCCACCGCCGCCGACGTCACCTCCGTCATCACCGACGGCCGCCAGATCGTTGTCGAAGGCAATCATATCGCGCTGGACGTGCCGGCCGACCTGACCGCCGTGATCCAGGAGCTCACCCCATGATCCGTTCATCGGGCCCTTGTGACCCGGCGTGTCGTCGTTCGTCGGGCCCTTGTGACCAGGCATGGCGGACATGACGTCGGTCCTGCTGACCGGGATCTCGTCGCTGGTGACCAACGACCCGCGGCGCGGGACCGGGATCGCCGAGCTGCGGGACGCGGCGGTCGTGATCGAGGGCCGCACGTTCGCCTGGGTCGGGTCCCGCCGGGACGCGCCGCCCGCCGACGACGCGGTCGACCTCGGTGGGCGCGCCGTCGTACCGGGGTTCGTGGACTCGCATGCGCACCTGGTGTTCGCCGGCGACCGGGCGGAGGAGTTCGCCGCCCGGATGACCGGCACCCCGTACAGCGCCGGCGGGATCCGGACCACGGTCGCCGCGACCCGGCAGGCCACCGACGAGCAGCTCGCCGCGAACGTCGCCCGGCTGGTCGCCGAGATGCGCCGGCAGGGCACCACCACGGTGGAGATCAAGTCCGGGTACGGCCTCACCGTCACCGATGAGGCCCGGGCCCTGGCGATCGCGCACGACGTCACCGACGAGACCACCTTCCTCGGCGCGCACGTGGTCGCGCCGGAGTACGCCGACGATCCGGCCGGGTACGTCGACCTGGTCACCGGGCCGATGCTGGACGCCGCGGCGCCGCACGCTCGCTGGGTGGACGTGTTCGTGGAGCGCGGCGCGTTCGACGCGGACCAGGCCCGGGCGATCCTGTCCGCCGGCAAGGCGAAGGGCCTCGGCCTGCGGGTGCATGCGAACCAGCTCGGCGACGGCCCCGGCGTACAGCTGGCCTGTGAGCTGGGTGCCGCGGCCGCGGACCATTGCACGCACCTGACCGGCGCGGACGTCGACGCGCTCGCTTCGTCCGGGGTGGTGGCCGGGCTGCTGCCGGCGGTCGAGTTCTCGACCCGGTCGCCGTACCCGGACGCCCGCCGGCTGCTCGACGCCGGTGTGACCGTGGCACTGGCAAGCGACTGCAACCCGGGCTCGTGCTACTCGTCGTCGATGCCGCTGTGCATCGCGCTCGCGGTCCGCGAGATGCGGATGACCCCGGCCGAGGCGGTCTGGTCCGCGACCGCAGGCGGCGCCGCCTCGCTGCGGCGCGACGACATCGGCCGGATCGCGCCCGGCGCCCGCGCCGACCTCGCCGTCCTCGACGCCCCCTCGTACCTGCACCTGGCCTACCGCCCCGGCGTCCCGCTGGTCTCCCAGACCTTCGTCGCCGGCCGCCCCGCCTAATGATCAGCTCCGGCGGGTCCACCCGCTGTCCGACTTCGACGTGATCGTCGTCGCGAGCGCCGGCTCAACGTCGAGATCGCCGAGCCAGCTAGCCCAGTCGGCCCGTATATCGATATAGGTAACTCATACCGATGTCGATATGCGCCGCAGGCAACTCGGTTGACGCGCCGCGGGTGGTAGCGCTTTGGCCGGTGGTAGGTCGGCTCCTCACCAGCGGCCAGGCTGCCGCGGTAGATGCCCTTGCGCAGTTCGAGCCCGTACGCCTCCAGCGTGCGCCGCTCCAGGTCCACCTCGTAGAAGGCGTCATGCGTGTCGCCGTACCCGACCACGTCCGAGATCGGTCCATCGCCGGTCGCCGCGGTGTTCGCGAACATGCCGAGGAACTCCTCCTCGTCGTGGTCGAAGCGCACCCGCCGGTGCACGGTGTCCGCGGAGTCACCTCGCTGCCGCGCGGACCCTTGCCGACGTAGTCGCCAAGGTTGAAGATCCGGGTGATCCCGCGGGCATCGATGTCGGCCAGCACGGCCTGCAGTGCGGTCAGGTTGCCGTGCACGTCGGAGATCAGCGCGATGCGCTCGAGTTCGCGGGACATGTCGCCGATCGCGCCAGGCAGGCCAAAGAGACCGTGCCGGGGTTTCCATGCCTTCGGCCCAAGCTGAGCAGCCGGGGCGAGGAGGACCGGGAACTCGACGGCGTCGGGCTACTGCTGTGGTGGGCGGCCTGACCGGCGCCGCCGGATCGCCTGGACCAGCAGAACGACGACCAGGGCCAGCACGATCAGGATCACCGCGGACGCGACGAGTGCCCCGTTGCTCGGCTCGTCGGCGGCGACGTCGAGTGGGAAGCCCATGGGGATCGCCGTCACTGATGCCATTGCGGACCTCCGATCCGGCCGCCGGACGGTATGCGGCGCTGCGACACGACGTACAGGACGATCACCACGAGCAATACCAGAATGCCGACCGACACCGCGACGATGCCGCTGGTGGACAGGCCGTCCGCGGACGAGGAGCCGCCGGTGTCGGTCGTCGGTGGTGGCGACGGCGGGAGCACGTCCACGGGCAGCGGCATGTGCCTCAGTCTGACCGATCCCCGCGTCGTCGGCAGGTAGCGTGCTGGGCATGTCAGAACCGATCGTGGTGGCGCGGACCGTCGCCGGCCAGCTGCCGTACTTCCCGAGCGCGATCCGGCTGGCAAGTGGACGGGTCCTCGCTGTCTACCGCGAGGGCGCCGGGCATGTCCGCAGCGTCGGCCGGATCCTTGCGGTGTCCAGCGACGACGACGGAGCGACCTGGTCGGAGCCGTGGGTGATCGTGGACACGCTCCTGGACGACCGGGACCCGATGCTGACCCAGCTGTCCGGCGGCGACGTACTGCTGATGTACTTCCGGATCGACTGGTCCCGCGACCCGTGGGACGTGCCGGGCGTCCAGGTGGTGCGCTCGTCCGACCAGGGCCGCACGTTCGGCGAGCCGGTGCCGGTCGAGTCGGCGATGAAGCAGCAGACCGAGAACCGCTGGCACCGGTACCGGGCCGGCCACATCGCCAGCCACGGCCAGATCCTGGAGCTGCCCGACGGCTCGTTGCTGGCGCCGGTGTACGGGATCTTCGCCGACGACGAGTACCACTCCGCGAGCGTGGTGCGGTCCACCGACGGCGGCCTGACCTGGCCGGCCGAGCACGAGGTGCTGCTGGGCCGCCGGCACGGCACGTTCTTCCTCGAGCCGGTGCTGACGCTGCTGCCCGGCGGGCAGGTGGTGGCGCTGCTGCGGACCGACGAGGCCGCGCAGCTGACCCGTTCCGACGACGGCGGGCGGACCTGGACCGAGCCTGAGGTGCTCAAGCTCTGGGCGTCGTCCGCGGACACGGTCACGCTGTCCGACGGGTCGGTGCTGCTCGCGTACGGCGACGCGTCCCGGACCACGTACCAGAGCCGCCCCACGCTGGCCACGGTGATCTCCGACCCGCTCGGGCCGTGGGACACCGGCGAGCAGCACTTGGTGTACGACGCGGGGCACGACACCTTCGACCAGGCGAACCCGGCCGTGGTCGAGCTCTCCGACGGCGGGCTGCTGATCCTGACCTACGACATCTTCCGCCGCGAGCTCGTCGCCATCCCCAAGACCCGCGCCGAACTGGCCTGACCGGGCGGCGGGTCGGCTGCGCCCGCCCCGCCCTGTGCCCTGTGCCCTGTGCAGTTCGCGTGGTTAACCACGCGAACGAAGGCTTAGCCACGGTTGTAACCGGGGCGAACCCTCCGCCGGCGTGGTTAACCACGCGAATTGCAGGGGAGGTCGGTCCAGCGCAGGGTCCAGGGTGCGCCTTTGGGTCCTCCCAGCGCAGTCCGGCGCTCGCCGGCCCGGCGCCGAAGCCGACCCGGCCGTGACATCCACCACTACGGGACCGCTCACCGTGCGGACCCTACTGCCGACCCCGGTCGGCACCCGGTAATCACCCGAGGCGTTCCCTGAACCAGGCTGCCCGGCCTTGGGAATGACACCTGGGTGTGCCATGTTGAGTCAGGTGTACTCAACTTCCTCCCGGCCGATTTGAAAGCACCACCCGGCCGCAGGCAGGATTGAGTCTGCATCACTCAACTTCGTGGAGGTAACGCACATGGCCCGCGCGGTCGGTATCGATCTGGGTACGACGAACTCTGTCATCGCCGTACTCGAGGGTGGGGAGCCCACCGTCATCCCCAACGCCGAGGGAGCGCGAACGACGCCCTCGGTGGTGGCCTTCGCCAAGAACGGCGAGGTCCTGGTCGGCGAGGTGGCGAAGCGCCAGGCCACCACGAACGTCGACCGCACGATCCGCTCCATCAAGCGCCACATGGGCGAGGACTGGAGCCAGACGATCGACGGCAAGAAGTTCACGGCGCAGCAGATCAGCGCGTTCGTGCTGCAGAAGCTGAAGCGGGACGCCGAGGCGTACCTCGGGGAGCAGGTCACCGACGCGGTCATCACCGTGCCGGCGTACTTCTCCGACGCGCAGCGCCAGGCGACCAAGGAGGCCGGCGAGATCGCGGGCATGAAGGTGCACCGGATCGTCAACGAGCCGACCGCGGCGGCGCTCGCGTACGGCCTGGACAAGGGCACCGAGCAGACCATCCTGGTGTTCGACCTCGGTGGCGGCACATTCGACGTGTCGCTGCTGGAGATCGGCGACGGCGTCTTCGAGGTGAAGGCGACCAGCGGTGACAACCACCTCGGTGGTGACGACTGGGACCAGCGGATCGTCGAGTGGCTGGTGAAGCAGTTCAAGAACAAGTACGGCACCGACCTGACCGGCGACAAGATGGCCATGCAGCGGCTGCAGGAGCAGGCGGAGAAGGCCAAGATCGAGCTGTCCAGCGCCGCCGAGACCACGATCCACCTGCCGTATCTGAGCCTGACCGAGTCCGGCCCGCTGCACCTGGAGGAGAAGCTCTCCCGGGCCGAGTTCCAGAAGATGACCAGCGACCTGCTGGACCGCACCAAGGCGCCGTTCCATGCCGTGATCAAGGACGCCGGCATCTCCGTGTCCGAGATCGACCACGTGATCCTGGTCGGCGGCTCGACCCGGATGCCCGCGGTCGCGGACGCGGTGAAGGAGCTGACCGGTGGCAAGGACCCGAACAAGGGCGTGAACCCGGACGAGGTCGTCGCCGTGGGTGCCTCGTTGCAGGCCGGTGTGCTGAAGGGTGAGGTCAAGGACGTCCTGCTGCTCGACGTGACTCCGCTGTCGCTCGGCATCGAGACCAAGGGCGGCGTGTTCACCAAGATCATCGAGCGGAACACCACGATCCCGACCAAGGGCTCGGAGATCTTCACCACGGCCGAGGACAACCAGCCGTCGGTGATGATCCAGGTCTACCAGGGCGAGCGGGAGATGGCGCGCGACAACAAGTCGCTCGGCAACTTCGAGCTGACCGGTCTGCCGCCGGCGCCGCGGAACGTGCCGCAGATCGAGGTCACCTTCGACATCGACGCGAACGGCATCGTGCACGTCAACGCCAAGGACCTGGCCACCGGCAAGGAGCAGCGGATGACGGTCACCGGCGGTTCGGCGCTGCCGAAGGACGACATCGACAAGATGGTCCGGGACGCCGAGCAGTACGCCGAGGAGGACCGCAAGCGCCGCGAGGCGGTGGAGAACCGCAACCAGGCCGAGGGCCTCGTCTACCAGACCGAGAAGTTCCTGTCCGAGAACGAGGACAAGATCCCGGACGACGTGAAGACCGAGGTCAAGGACGGCGTCGACGAGCTGAAGAAGGCGCTCGAGGGCACCGACGACGACGCGATCAAGGCCGCGTCGGAGAAGCTCGCCCACTCCAGCCAGAAGATGGGCGCCGCGATGTACCAGCAGGCCCAGGCCTCCGCACCGCAGGACTCGCCGTCCGAGGACAGTGCGACCAGCGACTCCGCTGGCGAGGACGACGTGGTGGATGCTGAGATCGTGGACGAGGAGCCGAAGAAGCCGGAGGGCGACGACAAGTGACCAACGACCCGCGCACGACGGAGCACCCGGAGGACGGTCACCCCGTCGTCCGGGACCGCCGGCGGATCGATCCGGAGACCGGAGCGGTGCGGGAGCCTGCCCAGCAGAACGCGGAGCAGGCACCCGCGCCGGACGTAGCCGACGAGACGGCGCCGGCCGCGCCGGACCAGGCCGCGCTGCTCACCCAGGCGCTGGCGGAGCGCACGGCGGACCTGCAGCGGCTGCAGGCCGAGTACGTCAACTACAAGCGCCGGGTGGACCGCGACCGCGAGGCGAACCGCGAGATCGCGGTCGCCTCGGTGCTGACCGAGCTGCTGCACACCCTGGACGACATCGGCCGGGCCCGTGAGGCCGGCGAGCTCGAAGGTGCGTTCAAGGCGGTTGCGGAGTCGGTCGAGCGGGTCGTGGAGAAGGCCGGCCTGGTGAGGTACGGCGAGGTCGGCGACGTGTTCGACCCGCGGATCCACGAGGCGCTGGTGCACAACTACTCCGACGAGGTCGACGGCCCGACGGCGACGATGGTGATGCAACCGGGCTACCGGCTCGGCGAGCGGATCCTGCGGCCGGCCCGGGTGGCGGTCTCGGAGCCGACCGAGCAGCTGCCAGTGGACCCGGAGGGACAGGTTGCCGAGGGCCGCGACGTACCCGAGGACGTACCCGAGGACGTACCCGTGGACGTACCGGAAGTGGACGAGAAGGCCGGCGAGTAGGCGGCAGGAGGTGAGGCGTCGGTGAGCACGAAAGACTGGATCGAGAAGGATTTCTACAAGGTTCTCGGCGTCTCCAAGACCGCCGAGCAGGACGAGATCAAGAAGGCGTACCGCAAGCTCGCCCGGAAGTACCACCCGGACTCGAACTCCGGTGACGCCAAGGCGGAGGCCCGGTTCAAGGAGATCTCCGAGGCGTACGACGTGCTCGGCGACGTCAAGAAGCGCAAGGAGTACGACGAGGCGCGGCGGCTGTTCGGCGGCGGTGGCTTCCGGATGCCGGGCGGCTCCGGCCAGGGCTCCGGCTTCGGCTTCGACGTCGGCGACCTGTTCAACCGCGGCGGCGCATCCGGTAGTGGCGGGCTCGGCGACATCCTCGGCGGGATGTTCTCCGGCGGTACCCGGACCACCAGCACGACGCAGCGGCCGCGCCGCGGCCAGGACATCGAGTCCGAGGCGACGATCGAGTTCGCCGAGGCGGTGAACGGTGTCACCGTCGGGCTGCGGATGACCAGCGACGAGCCGTGCAAGACCTGTCACGGCACCGGCGCGAAGTACGGCACCGTGCCGAAGGTCTGCCTCAAGTGCGAGGGCACCGGGATGCAGACCTCGGTCCAGGGCGGCGTGTTCGCGATGACCGAACCGTGCACCGAGTGCAAGGGCCGCGGCCTGGTCGTCGACCAGCCGTGCGAGACCTGCCACGGCTCCGGCCGCGGCACGTCCAGCAAGACCATGCAGGTGCGGATCCCGGCCGGTGTGCAGGACGGCCAGCGGATCCGGCTGAAGGGCAAGGGCGCGGCCGGCGAGCGCGGTGGCCCCGCGGGAGACCTCTACGTCACCGTGCACGTCAAGCCGCACAAGATCTTCGGGCGGCAGGGCGAGCACCTGACGCTGACCGTGCCGGTCACCTTCACCGAGGCCGCGCTCGGCGCCGAGATCAAGGTCCCGACCCTGGACGGCATGCCGGTGACGGTCCGGATCCCGGCCGGGACCGCTAACGGTGCCAAGCTGCGCGTCCGCGGCAAGGGCTCGGTCCGCCGGGACGGCACCCGCGGCGACATGCTGCTCGCCATCGAGGTGCAGGTACCGCACGAGCTCAGCGAGGAGCAGCGGGCCAAGCTGCAGGAGTACTCGACCGCTTCGGCCCAGCCGGACCCGCGGGCAGAGCTGTTCGGTGGCGGCACATGATGAGCACGCCGTTCGAGCCGTTCGCCCCGGAGTGGGACGACCGCACCCCGATGTACGTGATCTCGGTCGCCGCACAGCTGGCCGGGATGCATCCGCAGACGCTGCGCCAGTACGACCGGCTCGGCCTGGTCACTCCCAGCCGGGCCGCCGGTCGTGGCCGGCGCTACTCGGCGTACGACGTAGCGCGGCTGCGGTACATCCAGTACCTGTCCCAGAACGAGGGTGTGAACCTGTCCGGGATCCGGCACATCCTGGCCCTGCAGTCCGAGGTCGAGGACCTGCGGCTGCGGGTGAACCAGCTGCTCGCCGAGGTCCAGCGCGGCTCCGGCCATCCGAGCAGCCAGCGCGTCGGCCGGGTCTTCTCCGCCGGGCCGGCCGGAGATGTGATCGCGATGGGCCGCCAGCAGACCATGCAGGTCCGCTGGGTCCGCGGCGGCCACCCCCTCGAGCTCGGCCCCCGCTAGCACCTTCTCCGTTGTGTCCGCCGAAGGCGAGTCACCCTGACTCCACTTCGGCGGACGCAACAGTCAGTGGTGGAGAACGTTCTCAGCCCACGAAGAACGACATCGGGTCGCCGTGCCGCAGGTCAACGACCTCGGTCGCGGTGAGGGCCCCGATCGCTATCGCCGCGCGCCGGCCACGGTGTGCCGCTTGCGCAGGTCAGCCGGTGCCGCGATGGGATCCGTGGCGGCCGGGTCGGCACCGTCGACGGTGCCGACCCATCGCTCCAGGTCCGTGACCAGCAGGTAGAGCGCGGTCCGCACGGTCTGGTCGCCGAGGAAGCTGCCGGGCGGTTCGGCGAGCTCCTCCAGCATCCGCTCGTGCTGCTCGGCCCGGTCGATCAGCTCCCCGACCAGCCAGACATGGTGCTCGACCATGGTCACCGCGATGTTTATCGGATCCCCTTTCCCGGTGCCGTGGCCGTGCGTGGCGAGCGATGCCTGTAGCGATTCAAATCCCCCATTCGTCCCTGAGATCGACCAGAGTTGAGCGGAATGGACTCAACTTTAGGTACGTTGAACCTGGTGACGCCGGGATCGACCACACGGCACACGAACGGACCGAAGGGGAAGCATCAGATGGATGTTCAGCGGCTGACGACGCTCGCGCGGGAGACGCTGTCGGTGGCGATCCGGATGACGTCGACGGCGGGCAACCCGACCGTCGAACCTGTGCATCTGCTCGCGGCACTGCTCGCGCAGCCCGAGGGCGGTACGACGGGCCTGCTGGAGGCCGCCGGCGCGGATGTCGACGCGGTACGACGGCTGACCGCGGACCGGCTCGCCGCGCTGCCCAAGGCCAGCGGCGGGAGCGTACAGGCGCCGAGCCTGTCTCCGCAGACCAACGACGTACTGAACAACGCCGAGCAGCGCGCGCTCGGTCTCGGCGACGAGTATGTGTCGACCGAGCACCTGCTGATCGCGCTCGTGAGCGTCGACTCGCCGGCGAAGACCGCGCTCGCCGTCACCCCAGACGCGCTGCTGACCGCGTTCGACAACGCCCGTGGCAGCCGCCGGATCACCAGTCCGGAGGCCGAGGGCACAACCAAGTCGCTGGAGAAGTACGGCATCGACCTCACCGAGCGGGCCAAGGAGGGCAAGCTCGACCCGGTGATCGGCCGTGACGCCGAGATCCGCCGCGTCGTCCAGGTGCTGTCCCGGCGGACCAAGAACAACCCGGTGCTGATCGGCGAGCCCGGCGTCGGCAAGACCGCCGTGGTCGAGGGACTCGCCCAGCGGATCGTGGCCGGCGACGTACCGGAGTCCCTGCGCGGGCGGCGGCTGATCAACCTCGACCTGAGCGCGATGGTCGCGGGTGCGAAGTACCGCGGCGAGTTCGAGGAGCGGCTCAAGGCCGTGCTCGGCGAGATCAAGGACTCCGAGGGCCAGGTCATCACCTTCATCGACGAGTTGCACACGGTCGTCGGCGCGGGCGCGTCCGGCGACAGTTCGATGGACGCGGGCAACATGCTCAAGCCGATGCTGGCGCGCGGTGAGCTGCGGATGATCGGCGCCACCACGCTCGACGAGTACCGCACCCGGATCGAGAAGGATCCGGCCCTGGAGCGCCGGTTCCAGCAGGTCTTCGTCGGCGAGCCGAGCGTCGAGGACACGATCGCGATCTTGCGCGGTCTCAAGGAGCGGTACGAGGCGCACCACAAGGTCGCCATCTCCGACTCCGCCCTGGTCGCCGCCGCCACGCTCTCGCACCGCTA
>Ga0075428_100005029_pt1 | contig 14691 bp, 11 predicted proteins | sample RhiMetdeltSRZDD2_FD_75291 | JGI IMG/M metagenome (GOLD analysis project Ga0075428, IMG submission 75291) | Populus rhizosphere microbial communities from Tennessee, USA - Rhizosphere MetaG P. deltoides SRZDD2 | ecosystem: Host-associated > Plants > Roots > Rhizosphere > Soil | place: USA...
CTCTCGGTGTCGGAGCTGTGGCGTGCCTGTGTGGAGGCGCTCTTTCGGATTGGCTCTATCGCGTTACGGGCAATCTTAAGTGGAGTCGTCGGTTGATCGGGATATGCGGCTCCGTCGTTGCGTCCGCCGGATTTGCCAGCGTTGTTTTCGCAAACGATCCTTTCATGGCAGTTTGCTGCTTCGCAGTGGCCCAGGCTGCTCATGACCTCACCTTACCGGTCGCTTGGGCCTCCTGTGTGGACATCGGAGGAAAACACGGAGGAATCACAGGCGGCTTCATGAACATGGCTTCCAGCCTGGCTGCTTTGATCTCGTCAATCTCTGCCGGATGGCTCGTGGAGGTCTTCTCTTCCTTCAATCTGGTATTTGTCGTTGCCGCATCCTTCAATTTCCTGGGCGCGCTGATGTGGCTACGAGTCGACCCAACACAATCCCTTTCCTCTCCTGTTGACAGAACGTGAGGTACCCAAAATGCAACGTAAGGACTATCTCTATCAGCACTACACCTGGCCTGAGCTAGCGGCTGTCGTAGAGAGACAACCGGTAGTTGTCCTCCCCGTCGGATCTGTCGAAGACCATGGGCCGCATCTTCCTCTCGACACAGACAATTTTTTGATCTGGAGTGTTTGCGAAGAAGCCGCGAAGCGCGCAGACGGCGAGATCCTGCTGTTACCCATCATCCCTTATGGCTTTGAAACTCATCATATGGATTTCCCGGGAACGATCGACATCGAAATGGAACATCTTCTTCACTTCGTCCTCGATGTCACCAAGAGTGTCGCACGTCACGGGTTTAAGCGAATTCTCATCGCTGATGGACACGGATCTAACATGCCTATTTTGGAGTTGGTTGCACGTCGAACCAACTTGGAGACCGAAAGCCTTTGCGCAACCTTCATCTGGCCTTCTCTCGCTCTCGAACAGATCCGGAAGGTGCGCGAGTCCCCTCGAGGGGGAATGTCTCACGCATGTGAACTGGAAACTTCTGTCTATCTATTCCTGGACGGGCTACGCGTTCAAATGGACAAGGCGGTAAGGGAAGTCGGAATGCCAGACTCTGATTTCATATGGCTCGATCTTCTAGGAGGCTCACCTGTTAGATTCATGGACTACTGGACATCTTTTAGTAAGAGCGGCGTCAGCGGAGATCCCTTATTGGCAACTGCTGAAAAGGGAAAGATCATGTTCGACGCTGTCGTCGACGGTTTCCTGCGCCTCGTTAAGGAATTCAAAGCGCGTCAGCGCGGCGAACGTACGGACTGGCACAGAGAGCACTGGAAGCCTCACGTGCAGTCTTAGAGACTTGTCTATGGCGACTTACTGGTAGCGCCATTCCTGGGTGTTAGCCGTTCTTGCCAGGATGCTGAGATGCGCGATCTCGTCATCCTTTTCGTCCAAGTCATCGGTTCCGTCGCAAAGACCCTATCATTGGGGAAATCTTTGGGTTCCCACCGAAAAAGTAAAGCCCTGTGGGCTGGTAGCGGAGTGGTTTGGCCTGGAAATTTGGAAGACAGCACTTTCCAGTCTCATCTAGGACCTGGAAAAGAGCTTCCCCAAAGATGATCTGTGGCTCATTTTGGCAGAATCGGCTTTTTGCAGACCTAGCTTCGGGGAAGTGCCTGATCCTGTGCCAGTATCGATGTTTCCGTCGAATTTGGCTCCATCAAGAATCGAAATTCGTGGGCATTTGATATTGCCCAGCACTGATCCTGACAATTTGATCTCAACCATCTCGCTCGCAAAAATGTTCCCAATCACGTCTCCTGCGATGATCACGCTTTTTGCATGGATCTCAGCGTAGACTTTCCCCTGCGGACCGATCCAGAGATTGTGATCCTTGAGTTCAATCTTTCCTTCCACACGACCTTCAATAGTAAGATCTTCTTCGACTGTTAATTCCCCCTTAATGAAAGCGGATTCTTTCACATTGGCAGTCATCGGCAAGTGCATCCAGTTGTCGGACCCACAGATCGAGCAAACTAGACTCCCAGAAATTAAAAGAGACAATGTACGAGGGACGTCGCAGTCCGCACACAGTACGACTCGATCCTCCAAGGACCTTCTAACCCCAGAGTTGGATGCTATGGCGCACATCTTTTCGTCCAATTACCTAGGACGTTACCCGTGATTTGGAGTAGGAATCCAGTTGTCGATGGCTGCGGCAAAGCGCAATCTTTTGCCACAACTTGGAAGCCATCTCGGATTAAGTGGCTTGGCGTGGACATGCTTCTCAGCGATAAAGTCCTCGCAGCATCCTAGTTGCAAGTGTCATGCCGAAGTCAGACTTGCGCACGGTTGCATGAGCACACTTCAATTCTACGGATGAGGAGTTCGCGTTAAGAACCAGGCGCTCCAAGACACCACTCAATGTGTTCTATAAAACCAGGGCCGCTGGATCTCATTCTCAGTCTCGATCTGAGAGGTTCTGTTGGAATCGACCGCCCAAGCCGGAGGGTCAGGCACCTTACTTCACAGGAGATCAAGCGAGGCATGTTCAATCATAAAGAGACCCTGCAAGCGATGAGGCTTGAGCGGGATTCCATACAAACGAAGTGGATAAACTCGACTAAGCCATCGCTGCACTGCAAATGCTCACGAGCACCACGGCAGTTGAGGAAACCAAGCCGAGGCGCTCCGCACAAGTGAAGAAAACTGCTAAGGCCAGGCGGAAGATATCTCGCGAAGGTCTCCAAAATATCATCGACGCTCAAAACAAGCGGTGGGCTAAGGGGAGAGCTGCAGCTACGACGAAAGTGAAGGCAGCGCCTGGCAAGAGGGGAACCGCGAACGAGGAAATAACTGTGGTTAGAGATGATTTGGATTTTAGATATGTTGGGGAGGTTTCGAGGATTCCTGGAGGTTAGCCGTTCTTGCTAGGATGGTGGGATGCACGATCTCGTCATTCTTTTCGTCCATATCATCGCTACGCTCGCCCGACTCCTGGGTCCAGGTGGCATCCGCTCTGAACTGGCACCGAGTGAATGAGGGGTCCCGTAAGTTGGTGAGCCGCCCCGGAATCGAACCGGGAACCTACTGATTAAGAGTCAGTTGCTCTGCCAATTGAGCTAGCGGCCCATGAATGACTTACGCAGAATGCTTTTCGGGTGTAGTGAATAGCGTAGGGAAATTCCCGGAGGCGGGATGGGCTATTTTACCGATAGCCTCGGTCTTGTGCTGAGTCGAAAGATGAGCGTAACGTTCAACCATTTTGGTTTCTTTCCAGCCGTCCAATTCTTGCAGAGTGCGGATATCAACCGCCGCCATCGCCAATCGAGAAGCAAACGTATACCGCAAAATATGCGGTAAAACGGCGGCTAAATTAGCATGGTGACGGTCGGTTGTAAAGGCGGTTCTCATGCTGCGAAACGGCTCCGCCCTTACTGCTTACAAAGACAAATTCATTTTTGGCGGGGCCAATCACGGTGGGACGATAGTTGATCCCCCACGCCAGGGGCTCAATTCAACATGGGCGTTGGGGGCTCCCTGTATACGAGTTCGGATCGAATCGTTCCGATGGGCTGAAGCACACACTTATCCATGCATTCGCACATCACTCCAGATCTGAAATTCTCGTGATTCTTCCAGCCTAGGCCCGATTCGCGGCAAAAACAGACTCAAACAATCTCTGCTCTAGTTAACAATTGTTGATTCGCGCGGCACGTAGCCGGCAAGACTCTAGTTTGCGCTCGAAAAACTTCGTCTCGGATCGCCCTCGCGCCAGTTTCATGGCTTCTTCAAAGTGCTTTCCTGCTTCAGCCGGTCTGCCTGCAAGAAGGTGGAATTCACCTTGGGCCGCCGTATAAAAGGGATAGTCCTGGAGCTTGGCAACGTCAGGAATCTTCCTTAATTCCACCAAACCTTGTTCCGGCCCCAGAGCGTTGCCCAAGGCAACGGCTCGGTTCAAGGCGACGATGGGAGAAGGTTTCAACCGGTAGAGTAGATCGTAAAGCTCCACGATCTTGGCCCACTCGGTTTTCTCATAGGTCGGGGCCGCACAATGAATAGAGGCGATACCCGCCTGCACGTGGTACTCACTGAATTCCGTTCCCATTGAAGATTTCTCCAAGAAATGGAATCCCCTTCCCATCAAGTCCCGGTCCCACTTGGCACGATCCTGTATTTCCAGTTGGATCAGATCGCCGTCGTCGTCCATCCGGCCGGGAAGACGGGCAGCGTGAAAGCAAAGCAGAGCCAGCAGCGCATGGGTTTTGGGTTTTTTCCCTTCTGGATGTTCGCTTAAGAGAAGCGCCAAGCGGATCGCCTCGAAACAGAGGTCTTCGCGCACTGTCCGCTCGGAGTGGCTGCTGTGGTAGCCTTCGTTGAACAAAAGGTAGACGGCTTGGTAGACCGCTTCCAGGCGCTTCGATATTTCCGAAGCGTTGGCGAGTTCCACGAAAGTCCCCGAAAGCCGGAACAGTTTCCGCGCCCGCCCGAGTCTTTTTTCGATGGAATCTTCGTTGGCCAGGAAAGCGTGGGCGATCTCGGAAACGCTGAAACCGCAAAGCGTCCTAAGGATGAGGGTCACTTGAGCCTCGGTTGAAAGCTCCGGATGACAGCAGGAAAACATCATGCGGAGCTGGTCGTCCTGGATCTCCCTTTCAAAGGCTGGCGCTTCTTCGGGTGTCTCTTCTCGGAGCTTTAAAAGGTGGGTGAGCTCCGGGACGAAGTAGCGAAACTGATCGTCGCGCCTTAGAAGATCGACCGCCCGGTTGCGGGCCACCCGCCTGAGCCAGGCGGAAGGATTGTCGGGGAGGCCGTGCACAGGCCACATTTCCAGGGCGCGGCAAAGGGTGTCCTGCACCACGTCTTCGGCCAGCTCCAGGCCTCCCAATCCGAAATTCTTGCTCAAATAAGAGACCATCTTCCCCGCCTCCAAGCGGAAGAAATGGTCGACTAATCCAGGTACGTCGTTCGTAAAGGCCCTCCTGAGAAAGAATCCTACATTGAAACGAAGGGGCGGATCTCAACCGTTCCGTCACTTTCCAAGATAGGACAGCCCGTAGCCAACTCTAGCGCCTGGTCCATGTCCTTGGCCTCGAGGAGCATGTACCCTTGAATGTAGTCCTTGACCTCGACATAGGGGCCGTCAGTAACCGCCTTGGATTTGCCCCGCACGACTTTGCCAGCAGCATCCAACCGCTCTCCGAGTTGCTGAACATGACCATTCCTTTGCAGAGTATCCTTCCAGTCCATCCACTTCTTCATGGTCTGCTGCATCTGTTCTGGAGACATGGACCGATAGGCCGTCGGGTTGCTTCGGAATAAATACATGAACTTCGCCATTCTGTTTCTCCTTTCCTTTTTGATTCGATTCTAGCGCCAACTGGGCTTGACACCTCTTTTTCAGGTCTCATTGATCACCCACCTATGCGACGAATGGGGAAATCGAAACCGGACATCGCATCTCAAAAAACTCTGGTATCAACCGCCAACGAATGTGTCAGAGGGCCTCCCTTTCCTGCTGATGTCACAGAGCATGTCCGAATGGATGTTCAGACCGATATTGGTCATGTTGTACAAATGCTCGCTGGCAACAAGCCAGACGATTTCGCAAATTGCTCTTTCAGAGTAACACTGGGACAGTCGGGCAAACGTGTTCGGGTCAACCTTTTTGTCCCTTGTTAGTTTCGTTACAAAATCCAGAGCGGCACGTTCGGCATCGGTGAAAAGAGGGCTCGTGCTGTATTGCTCCAAAGCATCGAATTTGGCTTCATTCATCGATGCTTTGATCGTAAACGATCGACCAATATCGATGCAGAAAAGACAGACGTTAATGCGCGCCACCTGTTCACGGATAAGCATTACCGTTTCAGCCGGCAGGTGTAGTTTTTTGTCCAGTTTGCCAATTTTTGAATAGAACAGACCGAACGCGGTTGGCAGTCGCGCCGAATGCACTTTCAGCGGTGTCAGCACTTTGCCAAATTGCCGGCGTGTGAAGTAATACGCCAACTTCATCATGAGCCCTTCGGGCTTTTCGATGGGAGGAAGAAAAGTATCCATTTTTATTCTCCTTTACTTACACCCAGCCAGTCTTCCAATTGACGGTAAGAAGCCAGGACGAAGCCAAGAATGATGATTGGCACCAGAACCTTCACGAAGGGATCACCATAAAGCGCATGCGAGGCTGATGCTCCCAGCAGGTTAAAGGTGTACCCGGCATAGGCCCACTCTTTCAGGGTCCGAAACCGTCCCTGTAGGATCGCGATGCCTCCGAGGAATTTCGCGGTTCCCAGGATTTTGAGCAAGTAAGCCGGATAGCCCGGGTGCGTGATACCCTTCGACGTTAAACGACGCGCCCGCGAGGTACGTCAATCCCGCCGACATCATTGTTACAGCAAACAATAGCGTCACCGTCCAATAGATCCATCTTGCTGTCTTTATCCATTTTGCTTTCTTTTTTGACGTCATGATCGTTGCCTAGTCTGGAATGACTACCACATCCTTTTCAGGCCCTTCACTTGCACGACGAATGGGAAAGTCGAAACCGGACACAAGCGGGAGACTTCGTCTTACACCATCTGGCTCCCTTGCTCGGATCGGATGGAGCACGAGCAGAGCCTTTGGGCTGATGATTGTTCTGTTGAATGGAGCTCTTTATTTCTGGAACGCTACAAGAAGCAAAGGGGAGAAACGCTGAAAGCCGTTCTGTTTCAATGACTCAGAATGGTGAACTTGGGAGACCAGACGCCGATCGGAGGAATTTGGATAGCAGATCGAGTCTTCGGCTATTGGCTGTTGGAGGTGGCCGTCGTCAATCTTCGGTGAGGATCCGGCGTCAAAGCTGTCGTTTTTCTGTCGCAGCGGGCCGGCTTCAAAAAAGGAGTCAGCAACAATCAGGACTATCAGGCACGCTTGCACGACGAGTCACTGGAGTTAAGTGGGGCTCTGGAAAGAATCTTGCGAGGCTAGCTCGGGAGGTGGAACGCCTTGCGGTCAATCGAGTCTCATCACGATAACCAAGCTAGACGTATCGGAGGTTTTCATCAGCTCAAAAAGTCTTCGAGTCGGTTGGGGCCGAAGTCCGGATTGAAGAGACACGCGAGCACCGGACCAGAGCCGAAGCGATGATGTTGGTTGTTGGTCAGCCGCCGACGTTCCCGCTCGCATTACAAAGTCAACGAGTGGCACTGGTCTGGGCACTAGATCGGTGGATATCGTCGTTGCCGAGACCCCGCTGTTCTTCGAGAGATCCTATTGCTGTCCCTGTTCCAGCCGCAGGTTGTTGACGACCTCAAACACATTGGGTACTTGGCGGGCGCGCATTCCAGCCATCTTCTTACCCCACTCATCTGCAACCACGCCTTCCAACGTCAGTTTGCCACGGTTCACAATGATATGGATGGACGGCACGGCCTGTAGGGAGTAGCGGTTGAGCTCCGGTTGCGAGTAAATCCGCAAGAAAGCATCATGCCGGATATTGTCGTCAAACGATGAGGCTGGCAGCACTTCAATCTGATTGATGACCTCTCTAACTCCTTCCAGATTGCCGACAACCCTCTCAGCATCGACTTTTAGCGAAGGAAGCCGGACCTGGCCAGATAGAGTTACAACGTCTTTTTCATTCAGAGTGAAAAGGAAATTGTCAAACACGTCGTAGTTCGGCAGCGTCACGAGCTCCTTGCGGATTTTTTCGCCGAGGCTTTCACGAACGCGCCGAAGGACGTCATCGTAACTAGAAGCCTTCCTCAAACCCACGGCCGGCTGATCCGCTTCTGGCTGGGGACGCCGGTGATGGAGTTGCCAGAGACGAAAGGCCGTGCTCTGTGTGGCCTCAACAGGCTCGTTCGCCCAAAGGGGTGTCATTGCCAGACTCAAGATGACCAAACTGACAAAAGCCAGGCTCAGGATCACAGACAAAACATAGAGCGTGTTCTCAAAACCCAAACTCTTTCTCACGGAAGACCTCCTCTTGATGACTGAGTGGAGGGAGCTTTGGCGAAGCCAAGTCTTCAACTCGGAAAGCGATCCACCCGATGCATCGCAACCGTTGTTGTCATAGCAGCGGCCGATGATTAGCAACCAGCGTGCCAACATGCCGAACGGCCTAGCCGTGTGGATTGGGCTGGACTATCTAACTGGCAAGAGGAAATTTAGGATAAGGAAAACATGAAGGAGCCCTGCCTCGAGTCTTGCCCTCTGACACACCTTGAGACAGCTACTGACTCAAGCTGAGTCAGCGCCGAAGAAGGAAGCCATCTCCAATCACTGATCGACCTAGTTGGAACTAGCGCCCATTCGTAGCAGAGAGACTCTTGGGTGGATCGGTCGTTTGAGGAGCGTCTTCAGCTGCTGGCAGTGTGAAATAAAACTCGCTACCGACACCGACGCGGCTCCGTACAGCAAGAAAGCCACGATGGGCAGTGACGATTCTCTTTACGACCGCCAGACCAAGCCCGGTACCCGTAGCTTCGCGCTTGGAATGCCAGTAGGGATCGAAGATATAAGATAGGTTGTCGGGCGAAATCCCTATGCCTGTGTCGCAAACCGAGAACTGGACAAATCCCTGACTCCTGTCTCCGGAAGCTTCTCCTTCCGCCATCCCTTCGATGTGAACAGAGGCCCCTTTCCGCATCCAGGGCATCCACTTCTCGCGTCGGGACTTCTGCGCTTCAATACGTACTCTGCCACCCGGCTGAGTGAAGTTCAGGGCATTGCTCAAGAGATTAGAAAGTACCCGGCAGATCTTGACCCTGTCAACCAATACGTCTGGAAGCCCCTGTTCAATTTGTCGTGTTAACTCAAGACCCTTGAGCTGGGCTTGGACGAGCGCTTCGCTAAACGGATCCTGTATGAGATCCTCAATCGAGACACGAGCCGACACCAGTGACAACTGTGTGGAATCGTGCCTAAACAATTCCAGCATATCTTCCACGATCTGAACCATCGAGCGGCCCGAGGCCAAACCTCCAGCGATCATCTTGTGCAGGTCATCATTGGCTTCCGAAGGAAGAATCTCCTGCAGCAGTTGAAGGGTCATCATCATGGTCGAGATCGGTGTTTTCAGATCATGGACGAGCATGGCTGTGAAGTCTGCCTTGATGCGATTGAGCTCCTTTAGCTTTTCGTTGGCTTCTTCGAGTTGCTGCGCCTGGCTACGCAACCTTGACTCGAGTTCTTTAGCGTCGGTCACGTCGCGCGCGATACCCCGCGCTCCCGCTGGTTGACCCGCGGAGTCGCGGAAGAGGGCCAAGTTAAACTCAAGGACTCTCGCGCGGCCTTCTCGATCGCGTACGGTCCATTCAAAGCGCCCATGTCCCTCGGAGAGCAGCTTTTCGTTGTTAGCGGTCAAGCTCCCCTTGTTCGCAGGATCGACGAAGTGTTGAACGGACCTACCGACGATCTGATCGCGGGGAATGCCTAAAAAGCGCTCCCCCGCGGCGTTGATGCTCGTAATCACGCCAGCAAAATCCCGTGTGTAGACAATATCGTCCAATTGGTCGAATGCTTCCAAGTCAAGGTGGTCGCCGGTGGAAGCGGCTGGCTCTAGCCCGCGCTTTCGACGAGGAGAAGGAAGAATCACCCTCCAATCCTCGAGATCGATGCTCAGCCGTTTGGCCATCCTGTAAAGCGAGTAGCGGCCAATCCCGAGGATCTCGGCCGCACGGACCTTGTTACCCTTGGTGTGGTGCAGAGCTTCCAGAATATGCCCCCGCGTCATTTCGTCCAAGGATCCGGGCGACGCTTCGTCTGCAACAGCTGCCTTATTCTCGACTTCAGTCTCCAAAGCTTTTGACTCCGCACGAAGCTCTTGCGCCACTCTCTCAACCTTCGAAGGTGAATCCTCGGCCGAAGGAATTCCGAATTGCAGAAAGTCCTCGGCCAGGAGACTGCCACTTGTATTCATGGTTACGGCACGCTCCACGGCATTCTCCAGCTCGCGCACATTACCCGGCCACGCGCTCCTCTGAACCCATTCGATCGTCTGCTCGGGCAACCGCACCGATTTATTCTGGCGCTGGCTGAAGCGCTGAATGAAGTAAGACAATAAGAGCGGAATATCTTCGCGGCGTTCCCTGAGTGGGGGGAGCTGGATATGAATGACGCTGAGACGATAGAGCAAATCGCGGCGAAACGCGCTGGAGTTCAGCAGGGCCTGAATCTCCAGGTTCGTGGCCGCTATGACCCGTACATTGACCGGTCGTTCCTGACTGGAGCCCACGGGCCGAATCATTCTCTCCTGCAACACGCGGAGCAGCTTCACTTGAAAGACCGGCGCCGTTTCACTGATCTCATCCAGAAAGATCGTGCCTCCTGAAGCGCTCTCGAAAAACCCGCTGCGGTTTGTTTGGGCTCCCGTGAACGCCCCGCGTACATGTCCAAACAATTCACTCTCAAGCAGCGTCTCTGTAAGTGCACCGCAATTCACGGCGATGAAAGGCTTATCTTTGCGCGGTGAGTTGTCGTGAATGGCTCGCGCCACGAGCTCTTTCCCGGTGCCACTCTCTCCGGAAACAAGCACCGTTGAATCTGTTTGTGAAACCCGTGCGATAGCCTTGAACAGATCGATCATCGGTGGGCTCTTCCCGATGATGGAAGACAATCTGGGCGTCTGAGCGGCGGCCCTCTTCGATGACACCTCTTCATTCCGCCGCGCCAAGGCTCGTCCTAGAATTTCAGTAATCGCCCGGATCTCGAACGGCTTCGTTACGTAGTCGAAGGCATTCAACCGAAGCGCCTCCGCCACGGTGTCCATCGATCCGTTCGCAGTCATGATAACGACAGGCAGATGTGGCTCACTTTGCTTAAGGTGCCTGAGAACCTCAAGTCCCGACTCCCTACCACTGAGAAACAGATCCAGGAGCACCGCTTGATAGCGGCCGGGTATGAAAGCGTCGCGCACCTCCAAAACGTTGTGAAGAATCTCGGCAGAAAAGCCCTCCCGCTCCAGCAGGCTCTTCACAATGCACGCGAATTGCGGCTCATCCTCGACAATGAGAATACGTGGGCTCATCTCGGATCTTCGCTGTTAGTCATTCAGGGCTGGGGCTGCGATACTCTGTCGCGGAGGATAATGGGGAGCGACGACTGACCAACATCAGGCGAAAGATGTCCCCTATTGTGGCACGAACATTTTCTCAGCTGCAACTATGCGTGACACCCTTCCTTTGGTATATTCGCCAGGACTTTCTTCGTTTGTACATAAGTTCAAGGGTCTCAGCTTCATAGCGGTGTGTCGGGATCACTGCTGATTTCTGGAATCCTTGATGCTTTGAGATATCCGATACATTTTGCAGGGCCTCAGTCATTCAAACAACCTCGAATGGACCGATACAGAGGAAGCGATATTGATACTCGATTCCAACGAAGTCTTCCAGAGACCTCGCGTGAAGACAACAGTCGGTAGCAAGCATTCAAATTCTTCAACGCTCCCATTGACTCGCCCTCCCATCCTCCTGGTGGAGGACGATCCCAACGCTCGTTCGGTCCTTTGCTTCTCACTTCGAAGCAAAGGATATCCGGTGGAGGAAGCGGCCGAGGGAAGCAGCGCCCTGAGGAAGGCAGAGAAAAACCGTCCAGCGCTCGTGCTGACTGACATCCAGATGCCTGGAATGAACGGCATCGAACTCGTCCACTCGATCCGGAGCCACAAGGAACTACGAGACATTCCTATCCTGGTAATGACTGCGTTCGACCCGTCATTGCTTGCCGAGGCCCTGGCAAATGGCGCCAATGACACGATTCAGAAACCCATCCAGCTCACGTCGCTGTTCGAGAAAATAGCAGCCTTGCTCGTGAACGCCGCCCGCTGATTGCAGCCAACCCCCGAAAGCTTCCCAAGCCGCCGTTTAACGAGCGAGCACGCGCTGTATCGCACACGCTCGCACGCCAGTCTGACACCGATTGTTCCAGTACAGTCAACCTGCCACGAACTGTGACAGCCTCGAAGGCACTCCCATCATTGTACGGAGCACCACAGCTTCTCTGACGAATCTCTCAAGCTCAATGTCCTGATCCCGAGATTCACAAATGATTGACTCAAGCAACCGGCCGTGCTGCAGCGGCGCTGCCAGGTTCATTTGTCTAATAGCGAACAGGCTGCCAAAACTATGAAGTGGTGCAGTCCGCAGACCATGACGTCGTCACATGACGAGATATCAACAGACTGCTGAGATTTCAGCATGTCGTTACTTGTGCGACGATCCTAGCTGACCTCCTCCCTCGCATTCCTGATCCTCACTACGAGTGGGCTTCCGCGCTTAGGAAAGCCTAATTGAGCATGAGGGTTGGCACTGGCGCATCATTTGCATTCGCGTTTCACAAAGATGGCGACCGGCCTGCATAGAGTGGGCGGACATTGCAGCGGGGCCCGTCAGTCATCCTCGCGGGCTCAGTCTCTCAACTTAAACTATGGAGGAAACCTCATGACACAGGTCCCCTCGCGATGGAAGCGACGACTGCTCACCGTCGCTGCTTTTGGTGCGATCGCCGCGAGCCTGCCCTGGCTGAACGGCACACGAGCCCAGTCATCCACCGCTGGCGGCATCAGTTCCAGTCCCATTGTGCTCGACCCCAACGATCAGTTCTTGCTGGTCGTCAACCCGGACAACAACACCCTGACCGGCATTACAGTTGGGAATGACAACTTTCAGAAGCTTTTCGAGATCCCCACCGGGAAAGAGCCGCAATCGGTAGCTCTTAGCAAAGACAAGACCAAGGCTTACGTAGCGAACGCTGTTGACGGAACGGTGACTATTCATAGCGGCGCCGGCTACGCCGTCGTGAGAGCGGTTCGCGTCGGAACCGAGCCCTGGGCGATCGCCATTACGCCCAACGGTCGCTTCGCTTATGTTGCGAACTCCTCATCCAATACGGTCTCTGTGATTAACACGACCAACGATCAGGTGGTTCGCACAATTTATAACGTCGGCATTCGGCCACGCGCCATCGCCATTACCAATGACGGCGACACCGACGACAATGACGAGAAGGTCTACGTCACGAGTTTCCTGGCTCAATACCGTCCAGGTGAGATCAAGCCCGGAGCTGACGATGGCAAAGTGGGCTTGGTCTCGGTGATCTCGACCCAAACCAACAAGGTCGAAGACACCATCGAACTTCAGCCTCTGGCCGATACTGGCTTCAAGTCGAACGGCAGCGCGCTGGCAAAGGTTCCGCCGAGCACTCCGCCCACTCTGTTTACTACCGGGGCCTTTCCTAACATCCTGGCAAGTCTGGCGATCAAGAACAACAGACTCTATGTTCCAGCGACTGGCTCATCTCCTAACGGTCCGGACATTTTTAACGTGAGCGTGCAGTGCCTGGTTTCCGTCGTCGACACCTTCACCGACACCGATACCGGCAGGACCGTGAACCTGAACAACGGTATTCAGAACGAAACCGATAGCAATGATGCCAGCGGCCGGCCGCTGAAACGTTTCGTGACGAATCCTTACTATCTGGCGTTCCGTCACAATTCCAATTCAGGCTACATCATCTCCGCTGCTTCCGACATGGCCGTCAAGGTAGACCTCGACGCCGGTGGCGTTCCCACGATAAACGCGCCAGCTAACGTCAAACGCATTCTGGCTGGGAAGAACCCGCGCGCCATGGCCATAAACTCCAGCGACACACGCGGTTATGTCTGGAACTACGTGTCACGCGACGTCACCGTCGTCAATCTGGCAAACGATACGGTCATGAATACTGTCGTCTCGTCGACGCAACCCACGACTGCACAGGGAATCACCGTTCAGCGCGGTAAAGAGCTGTTCAACACTTCAATCGGTCCGATCGTTCCCAAGAATGGCGTCAACGAAGGACTGATGTCAGACCACGGCTGGATGTCGTGTGCCAGCTGCCATCCGGATGGACTGACTGACGGAAACGTCTGGTTTTTTGCCTCAGGCCCGCGCTTTGCAACGCCGCTCAATAGCACATTCAGCAAGGGACCGGGGCCCACGATTCAGCGTGCGCTTAATTGGTCAGCGATCTTCGACGAAGTGGCAGACTTTGAGCTGAATACACGGAACACTGCAGGCGGGCGTGGGTTGATTCTTCTAGCCAACGGTACACCGGACCCCACGGTCAGACGCTACGACCCACCCTCGGCCGGACGGAATGCCGACCGCGACAGCATCACCGAGTACTTCAAGTTCGGGATTCGCGCTCCCATCTCACCTATCGATGACAGCGATACTGGCGCTCAGCTCGGCCGCAGAGTCTTCAAACTTGCTGGGTGCGTCCAATGCCACAACGGGCCGCTCTGGACCAGTAGCAGGATCGATTTCACACCGCCTCCCGCGGCAGGCGACAGACTTGCTGAGCTCGGTATTGAACAACTGTTTAAGAATTTCAAGCAGGTCGGCACGTTCAACGCAGCAGATCCCTTTGAAGTGATTGGCAACGGCGCCAACTTGGGAAAGCAGGCCCTGGGACAGGCAGGCTTTAATCCACCGTCACTGATCGGAGTCTTTGCCTTCGGTCCCTATTTGCATAACGGCACCGTAGTAGATCTGGAGGACGTTCTCAACAACCCCACTCATGTCGGCACTTCGCCGTTCTTGAGCAATGCGGCGGCGCGCAAGCAATTGGTGAGGTTTCTGAAATCGATTGACGACTCTACACCTCCGTTCCCGTGAGGATAGGTTTGCCGCGGGATTGTCACGACAAAGGATGGCTTGCGACGGTTTCGTGTCGCCATAGACGGTACAAATTGTTTCTTACTGAACTCCTAAAGAAAGGAATCCACTC
>Ga0075428_100005031_pt1 | contig 14691 bp, 13 predicted proteins | sample RhiMetdeltSRZDD2_FD_75291 | JGI IMG/M metagenome (GOLD analysis project Ga0075428, IMG submission 75291) | Populus rhizosphere microbial communities from Tennessee, USA - Rhizosphere MetaG P. deltoides SRZDD2 | ecosystem: Host-associated > Plants > Roots > Rhizosphere > Soil | place: USA...
ATATTATAATTTTATAAAACAATTTGCTTGTAGAAATGTCATGGTATATAAAACCTCCATTTACACTATATTCATTATTATGTTTTCAATTATTTTACTGATGAAAAATGACATGCAAGGGAATTTGTCAACGTCATAAAGCCATAAAACCTCGAAACGGGGGGAGATATATGATAGGGCAAAAACGCTGTCAAGTTTGTGAAATTTATCTTGATTGGCAAGGTACCTGGTGTCCATGTTGTGGTTATAGATTAAGGATCAGACCAAGAAATGGTAAATATAAATTAATATTAAGAACAGTTGAATACCAAAAGAAAAGCCAGCTCAATAAAACTTTAAACTAATTTTAAATATTCCAATTAAGTTATTAAGAACAATAGAAAATATTTTATAATCACAAAATCAAAATACCTTACAAATCATAAATAAAAGTCGGCTGTTTATATTGAGATGGGTTATGACAATATACCTAATGCGCTTGGTCGACTACCTATAAGAATTACTTTAATTGACTATTATGTTCCTATAATTAGATTTAGAAATAGTCCGAAGGTAGGATATTCAGTATAAAATAAATTCACCTAAAAGCACTAATCAACTGTCCAATAATTATTGAATTGTTATAACAAATAATTTAGAAGTCTATCTAATTTTAATAAAAAACCATTTGAATAATATTATAAGTAACTAAAAATAAATATTTTTCAAATTATGATTAAAACAATTTATTTATATATCTATATATCATCTTTATAAAATTAAACTACTAGAAAGGTTTAAAGTAAAAAACTCTACTGTGAAAGACATCATTTTAATTTGTTAATATCAACATAATTAAAATTACTCCAAAGGTGATGATTAAACATTTCTTAGTTAAATTCATTGCCTTATCTAAAGCATTTGAATAATCTCTAAATTGGCTTGTTCCCATAACCTTTACTGTTGATTCAACAGTTAGTATTTCGTATTGATAAACTTCTAATTTTTTACATGCTATTTCTATAAGATCATAAAAATGATCTGCTATTATTTCAAACTTTGTTGTGTAGCCAAAAGGATAATATCCTTCTGTTGTTCTGAATCCAGAATTCTCATGAGTATCTGAGGAACATATTTCTAACATTTTGATTCCTTTTTGTGTAAGATTTTGTAGAACATATTCTCTTAATCCACTTTTCATATTATTCGAATCCGCCCAACCTATTACATATTGATTATTGTTACTACTACTATTATTATCAATATTACAGTCAACGTCTTTGTTTACATCAATAAGGATAATAGAAAGACCACTTTTTCCAAGATCTTGTCCAAAGACTAACTTATTTTTAATCTCGTTTGTATTTGATAGACCAATTTTAAAATCATATTGTGGTGACTCTTTCAAAATCTTTAGACATTTCTTTCCTGCTATTAACAAATCTTCATTTTCGCTTTTTTCAATTTTTTTTCCCATGGCATTGTGACTATCTATTATAAAAAGTCTCTTAAATCCTTCATTTTTTGAATATGTTTCCAATTCCTTACTTATTTCTTCGGGGATATCTTCCATACCATAAGGGGCAAAAGAGAGTATTAGAATAGGTGTATTGTCAAAGATAATCCCTGTAGCAGTTGCTTTTTTATGTTTTACTTGAATAGGTATAGAGCATCTATTTCCATAATCTACTCTATTCTTTGTGTTTGATAATGACTTCAGGTATTTTATGACTTCACCCTTTGAAGGAATATTCAAAGAATGATCAGAGGCACTGTGAAATACTACTGCTTTTTGAGAAAAATGCCTATATATTTGATAAGGTAGATTGCTTCCACCAATTTCTTTAAAAGGACCTGGATGAATATTGGGTAGCACCCAATAAAGCGCCTGATGCTTGTTAGTGAATTTTACAATATGAGTATCAACACACTCATCTTTAGATTTGGATAACAAAATTAGTTCTATCCTATCGACCTTGTTTTCTGTCCATGCTGAAAGGAAAGCTTGTAAAAGTGCAAAAGTACTCTGTAAATTTGGTCTTCCAGTTCTATCGGCAAGTATAGCCCATAGTACACCTATACCAATTAAGATAAGGCCAAAAGAAATTGCTACAAAATTGGAAATTAACTCAATAAAAACAGAATAAGGAATGATTAAGAAGAGAAAAATAAGAGGTTGAATCATTGCAGTTTTTATTGCTTGAAATAAATTAGCTCCGAAAACTGAATTGAATATCCCTATTCTTAACCCAATAGCCAACATCATTCCCTCAAACAGGTATTCCTTAGGAGGACTCTCCTTTTGAAATATGATGAAGGCAAGATATCCAAAGATCAGGATGAGTAACCATAACAGATTTGAAAAAGCTGAAACATGAAGAATTTTGGATATTTTATTAACTGGTGTTTTTCTTAACAGAAAAAGATCTAAAAAATAACTGAATACTAGAAAAGAAATTCCTGTTATTATAAAAAAAAATAGATTTAGTAAATTTAGTCTTAAATAAAATTGATCAAAAAAGATTATTATAATTAAAGAACTAAATAGTGATAATGATAAAGAAATTTTATAAGAAGAAAAGTTAATTCTGGTTAGAGACCATCTTCTGTGAATATTCGAAACACTATCATGGCCATTTTCCATATTGTGCTATTGAGTTATTACGCTCCAGCAACAGGAAATATGATTCTAATAATGATAGAAATTGCAATTAAAGCTCCTGTGACACCAAGAACAACTTCTGGTTTCACTTTTACCCCTTTAGTTTCATCCTCAAAGAATCTTAGTAAACCCGCACTTGAGGCTGGTAATGGTGCATTTTTCTTTTTGCTACTCAATTTATATAACATAAAAGCTTGCTACTTAAATAGCTATCGTCCAGTAAAAAACATTCCACAGCAAATTTATAATATTATTAAGTTACTGGGTAAGGCTTAATAAGAAGCAAAGAAAAGTATAGATAAATATAATATGGCGGTTATATGTAAAAAATGTGGATTACCTGAAGATTTATGTCCTTGTGGTGAATTAGAAAAAGAAGAGACAAGAATAATAATCCGCCTTGAAACTCGGAGATTTTCCAAAACTACAACTATGATAGAGGGAATAGATCCTAAAGTAACCAATATGCACAATATCGTTAAAGAGCTTAAAAGCCAATTTGCCTGTGGTGGAACTGCTAAAGATGGTTTTATCATGTTACAAGGCGACCATCGTGAGGATGTAAAAAGCTATTTGGTAAAAAAAGGATTTAACCAAGAAGCTGTTGAAGTAATGTAAATTATTTGTCTCTTAGAAAATATTTCCTAATCTTTTTAGAATAAATGTGATAGAATATTGAAACTCCATCGTATTATTAGGGTAATATTTATATGTTAGAATAAAACATAAATAGTACGGATTTAGTTATTAAAAAGTTTTGTGGTGAAATGAATGGTTAAAGATATATCGCTTTTTGGCGATCGGTGCCCACGATGTGGCAAAGGTCCGATGGTGACTGACAATTCTACTGGTGAGATGTTTTGTGGAAATTGTGGCTTTGTAATTAATGAAAGAATTGAAGAAACTGGACCAGAATGGAGAGCATTTTCAAAAGAAGAACATGAAGATAGAAGTCGTGCTGGGATTCCTACTTCGTTAGCTATGCACGATATGGGACTAGCTACGATCATTGGACCTGTGGATAAAGATGCTTCTGGTAAACCGCTTTCCTCTTCAATGAAAAGCACTATCGAAAGGCTTAGAACATGGGATAGCAGAAGCCAGGTTCATGAACCTGTAGATCGTAATTTTAGACAAGCGTTTAGTGAATTAGATAGATTAAAAGATAAACTGGCAGTTGGAGATGCAGTAATAGAAAAGGCTGCATATATCTATAGAAAAGCATTAGAAAAAGGATTAGTTAGAGGTAGATCTATTTCTGCTCTCGTAGCAGCTGCGTTATATGCTGCATGTCGTGATACAGAAACACCTAGAACCCTAAAGGATATAGCTAATGCAAGTAACATTAAGAAAAAGGATGTTGCACGTTGTTATAGACTTTTAATTAGAGAGCTTGACTTAAGAATGCCAGTTGTGGATCCAGTAAAATGTGTTGCAAGAATTGCTAGCAAAGCTGGATTGTCTGAAAAAACTAAACGTAAAGCCCTCGAAATTCTTAAAAAAGCAGAAGAAGGGAAAATTTCAGCAGGAAAAGATCCAATGGGTTTAGCAGCTGCTGCATTATACGTTGCCTGTGTTATGAATGGAGAAAATAAGACACAAAAGGATGTTGCAGAGGCAGCAGGAGTTACAGAAGTAACTATTAGGAATCGTTATAAAGGATTGAAAACTCATCTCAAACTATAAATAATTTTTGATCTTTATTTATGGAAGAATCTTTCTTTTTTCAAAGAAGTCTACTTTATACAGAGAATGATTGTTTTTGATTAAATTGACTAGTTTCTCTATCATTATGGTCTCTTTATTTATCTCAGTGATTTTTCAGTTATCTTTTCAATATTCGAATCAAGTCGAATCAAATAATCAAACATATTCGAATGTTGAGAATGTAAGGTTTATCCACTACTTGGATGAAAATGTAGCCATTGAGGAAATAAAGTCTGGAAATTTGGATACTTATTTTTTTCGTATTCCTCTTGATTTAGTTTCAGATATAAAAAACGATATCAATATTAATCTATATGATAAGATAGGTGGTTCATTTGGAATTTTGTTAAATCCATCTCCACCATTAGAAAATGATACCATAAATCCCTTTGAATTTCGTGATGTGAGATTTGCTATAAATTATTTAATAAACCGGAATTTTATTTCAAATGAAGTGTTACATGGTTATGGAATTCCAATGAACGATCCTTTTGGTCTTTTTTCACCTGATTATCCTGTGGTAATGAACACTGTTGAGTCATTTGGATTTCATTACGATCCAGAATATGCATCAAAACTAATTAAAAAAACTTTGCTAGGACATGGAGCTGATCTGAAAGATGACAAGTGGTATTTTAAAGACAAACCTATTAAATTAAAAGTCTTAATAAGAAGTGATGATCTCCAAAGGAAAATTCTGGGAGAATTAATTGCTTCAGAACTTGAACAGCTGGGTTTTACAACTATAAAAGATTATAGTGATCTAAATAAGGCTGTTACTCTTACTCAGGGATCGGATCCACAAAAATTTTTATGGCATGTATATACAGAAGCATTTGCTGGATCAACCTCATTTATTAAATATAATGATGCAGTCGTTGCCCAAATGTATGCCCCTTGGTATGCTAATATGCCTGGAAATCAAAATCCCGGATTTTGGCAATATCACAATTCTACATTAGATAATTTAACTCAAAAATTAGTCTTTTCAAATTTTACCTCTAAAAATGAAAGAGATAATTTACTTAACGAGGCAACCAAACTGGGAATTGAAGAATCAGTACGTATTTTTTTAGTTAAGAACGTCGATCCTTACGCAGCATCTTCTTCTGTAAAGGGTCTAGTAAATGATTTTGGAGCTGGTATTACTAGTAAATATTCATTACTAAATGCAAAATCTGAAAGAAATAATTCTCTAAAAGTAGGAGTTAAACAAATTTATCAAGGTGCTTGGAATACTATAGGTGGTTTTAGTGACGCCTATAGTATAAATATATACTCAAATATTGCTGATAGTCCTACTCTTAGACATCCATTTACAGGAGAAGTTATTTCAATGAGAAATCAAATTCTAAATTCAACGTCAAATGGTCCAGAAGAACGAATACCAATTCATCCAGATACCATTATATGGAATAGCAAGTTAGGATGGGTACCTGTAGAAAAGAATTCAACATCATTAAGTAAAGTCACATATAAAATTTTGTACTCAAATTGGCATAACGGAATCCCAATGGATAAATCTGACTTGTTATACTCTTTGTATTTTATGTATGAATGGGGAACAAATAGCGGACCAAATGATCTAACTGTTGATCCAGAATACACTTCTAGAGTAGAGCTTGGATTACCTTATTTTAAAGGAATCCGATTTATACCTGGACACGATGATATTGTTGAATCATATTTAGATCAATGGCATTATGATAATAAAGAAATAGCAGCAAGTGCAGGAGTATGGGCTCAGGAGCCTTGGGAGATAACTGCAGCATCTGAAAGGTTAGTTTTATCAAATGATCTTTCTTTTTCTAAATCACAATCTACTACAAAGAATGCAGAATGGTTATCGTTAATAATTCCAGAACATGCTAATTTAATAAAAAAAGAGCTCATCAAAATGAAAAATGAAAATTTTATACCACCACCTCTTAAAAATATCGTAAGTCTGACTGAAGCAAAAAAAAGATATGATGCTAGTATAAATTGGATAGAAACACATAACCATGCACTAATAAGTAATGGTGCATTCTATTTGGATAGATACAATCCCTCAGGAAGGATAATCGATATTAAATTATTTAATGATTCTTCTTATCCTTTCGAACGGAATTATTGGTCAAACTTCGAAAACCCTAAATCAATCCAAGTTGTGTCTGTTGATTTCTCAAAGTTTATAAAGATAGGCGAAGAGCAAATTTTCGAATTTCAGATTCTTATTGATAATATTCCAATGAATAAAACAACGTCGTCTTCAATAACAGCTGAATTTTTCCTTACTGATTATAATGGAAATATTATTTCACAGGGCAAGGCGTTACCAGTACATGATAAATTAGGGTACTATAAAATTTCTTTACCCAAAGAGGAAACAAATAAAATTCCAGTAGGACCGGTTACTCTAAAGCTATATGCTAGTATAAACAACTCTTTACGTCCATTTATCTCCACAAATACCTTTCTTGCTATTCGTTAATCACAAAATTTCTCCCTCTAACCTATATATTTCTTTTTTAATTTTATTTATTATGTTCTCAAATTTCATATTTACCGTTTTTTCATCAAATCCCTTAATAGAAACATAAATATTTATTTTCGGAACTCTTGAAGTTGGACTTTTTGCATGTGTTTTAATATAAAAATCATATTCCTTTTCATCATATTTCTCAATAACTGTTTCTAAAAATTTTGCAATCTGACTCTCTCTGATTTTTATTGTCTTTAGAAATTGTTCTTTGAAAAAAATACCCTTGTGATCAGCTATTATCATCTTTAATATATTTTCTTTAAAAATGTGTCTTAATTCGATAGGTACGCCTGGTAAACAAATTATTTCTGTTTCACTATGTCTAATTAATACTGAAGGGGCTGTTCCTACTATGTTATCAATTATTTGTGAATTTTCTGGTACCAGTGACATTTTTAACTGATATTTATTTAATTTCTTTATACCACGATTAAAATAATTTCTCTTTAGGATTGCTAATGCAATAGGATCATAGATAAATTTCCTATTTAGTGCTTTTCCAATTGATTCGATTGTGATATCGTCATATGTAGGACCAAGACCACCAGATGTTAATATCCATCTCGGTCGACGGTTTAATGCTTCTTTTATCGTAAATTCAATCTCCTTAAATTCGTCTCGAATTATGGTTATTCTTGATACATTACCTCCAATACGTCTTATTCTTGTTGCTAGCCAGGACGAATTTTTTTCAATCGTAGTCCCATTCAATATTTCATTTCCAATACAAATAATTTCTATATCCTTGGACAATAGTTACCTACTCTTAGATTCTATTTTTCCTATAAAATTTCTTTCCATTCATAATAATTGAAAATTTACTTCTATAATATAAAAGGTTAAAGTAGATGACAATACTGATACTGAAACTACTATAAATTAAAGTCTACCATATGATAGACAATTTAATAGTAATATATAAATCACTTTTAAAAACTTAACTTTTACATTGTTGATATGTATCGAATATTTTATATTTTCATATTATATTTACTTTTAATCTATGACCTCTTCTGAAATTGGTAAACTCATTGCTAGATGTACAGCATTCAGTCCTGGTCATATTACCGGCTTCTTTGAAAAACCGGAGAATAGAAAACTTGACACAGATCTACTTTGTTATGGATCTAAAGGAGCAGGTTTTTCTTTCAAAAAAGGAGTGACAACATCCGTAGAACTTTACAAATCTAAAAAACAATGGTATGAAATCTATATTAATAATTCATTAACAACTAATGCAGAGGTATCTAAATGGGTAGTACAATATTATATTGATAAATTTGATTTTAATTTTTATATTAAAATAAATCATTTTATCGATATTCCAATTGGTTATGGGTTAGGAACCAGTGGGGCCGGTGCTCTGAGTCTTACTTATGCTTTGAATAAGGCTCTTAATATAAATTTGTCAAAGGAACATGCTGCACAAATCGCCCATATAGCAGAAATTGAATGCAATACAGGTTTAGGTACTGTAATCTCAGAATTTTATGGTGGATTAGAGATCAGGACTAGTTTTGGTGCTCCTGGAATTGGTAAATTAACTAAAATAGAACTAAATAATTATAAAGCTATTATTCTTTGTATTAGTCCTCTTTCTACAAAACAAATTCTTACTAACTATTCAAATAATGCTAATTCTCTTGGGGAAAAGATGGTAGAACAATTATTATTATCGAAAGATGTTAATTTCTTTTTAAGGATGTCTCATCAGTTCGCAGATTTCCTAGGATTGACAAAAGGAATATGTGCAAAACCAATAGAAGAATTAAAGCGTCTTGGAGTCGATTCTAGTATGGGCATGTTTGGGGAAACAATTTTCACATTGGTTCCTCCTAATGAGGTTTCTTCAGTTACTTCAGTGTTGAAGAAATTTCCTGGTACCTTGATAGTTTCGGATATTGATAATCGAGGAGCTTTGATAGAAGATTTTGATTGATACTGATCTCATACCATCCAATCACCCAAGAGCAAAATCTCTTGCAATACGACATTTACTCACTAATGGTTTTAACTCTGGTCTAGTAGTTAGCGAAGGACTCATAGCTCATGGCAGAGGCGAGGCATTCGATTATCTTATCGGTGAAAAAACTTCTACTTTCGCTTTAGATGCAATTAAAGCAGCATCCAGTTTATTGTTGCTTGCTGAGAAACCTGTAATATCTGTAAATGGCAATGTCGCAGCCTTATGTCCTAAGGAGATTGTTGATCTAGCATATGAAACTAGTTCATCAATTGAAGTTAATCTCTTCTATCGAAATAAAAAACGAGAATATTTAATCGAGGAAACCCTAAAAAAAAATGGAGCAAATGTTGTTCTTGGAGTAGGACAAAAAGAATTTTTAAAAATACCTGAATTGACTAGTAATCGGAGACATGTTGATCCTGAAGGAATATTTTTGGCTGATGTAGTTTTTGTACCCTTGGAAGATGGTGACCGTACACAGGCATTAATTAATATGCACAAAAAAGTAATCACAGTTGATCTGAATCCTCTTTCACGAACGGCTCAGAATGCCACAATTAGTATAATTGACAACATTGTAAGATCTGTTCCAGAACTTGTTAAAACTTCAAGGCAATTGAAACAAAAGAGTCCTAACTCACTATTAAAAATATTAAATAATTTTAATAATAAATATAATATTGATAATTCGTTAAAAATAATACGTGGATTGAAATGTGAGCAATAATGACTACTACAAATAATAAACCTAGACTAAAGAAAATGGTTGTCAATGATATTGTATCTATGAAAAATAAGGAAAAAATTTCGGTCATTACATCTTATGATTATTGGAGTGCCAAAATATGTGATAATTCAGGTATTGATATAATATTGGTTGGTGATAGTGGAGGAATGGTTATGCTAGGTTATAATTCTACCGTACCTGTCAACATGAAGGAAATGCTCATTTTCTCAAAAGCAGTATCTTTAGGTACTAAAAGATCTCTTATAGTATCTGATATGCCATTTGGTTCTTATCAAGTTGGAATTAAACATGCAGTTAGAAATGCTATTAGATTCATAAAAACAGGAAGTGATGCAGTTAAACTTGAAGGTGGAATAGAAATTATTGATAGAATCAAGGCAATTAAAGAAGTTGGAATTCCTGTAATGGGTCATATAGGATTAAAACCTCAAACTACTAAACTCTGGGAGGGTTATAAAGTACAGGGCAATACTGCTATTGGGGGATCTCAACTCTTAAAAGAAGCAATAGAACTTGAGAAAGCTGGAGTTTTTGCAATTGTATTGGAAATGGTTACTTCTGAAGTTGCAGATTTAATCTCTAGAAATGTAAAAATTCCAACAATTGGTATTGGATCAGGCCCCCACTGTGATGGACAAGTTCTAGTTTTACACGATATGTTAAATCTGTATGATAACATCAAACCACGATTTGTAAAAACCTATACTAATCTTTCAGAGACTATTCTGAATTCAATACACAATTATATTACCGATGTAAAAACAGGTAAATTTCCAGAAGATAGGCATTCATACAAAATTGAAGATAAAGAATTTGAACTGTTAGTTAAAATGATAAAAACATTAAGGAAAAATTGTCATAACTTTGAAAAATGACTAGTGATTTACATCCTTCAAAGGATATAACAAATACACTTGGTAACACTTTAAAAGACAAAAAAATAGTTCTTTGTGTTTGTGGAAGTGTTGCTGCTTACAAAGCAATTGATTTTGCTCGTTTATTAATGAGGCATGGTGCGAATGTGGTCCCTGTAATTTCAAATTCTGCTACCATGTTATTACATCCAAATTATTTGAAATGGGCTACTGGCAATGAAGTTATTAACAAATTAACTGCAGATATGGAACATATTAAACTAGCAGATTTTAAAAAATCAGATTTAATAATTTTGTATCCATGTACGGCTAATACTATTGGGAAATTTGCAAATGGAATAGACGATACTTCTATAACCTCTATTTTGTCTGTAGGATTGGGAGCAAAAATTCCTATCTTTATTGCACCGGCTATGCATGAAGCAATGTACTACAATCAATTGGTCATTGAAAATATCCTTAAACTAAAAAAACTTGGTGTAATTTTTCTAGATCCAGAAATTATAGAAGGAAAAGCGAAAATTCTTCAACCAGATCAAGCATTAAAATCAGTTTTAGAATTTTTTACTAAAAGTACAAAAAAAATTCTTTCTGGAAAGAACATATTAGTAACATCTGGAGGTACAATGGAGTACATAGACCCTGTCAGAGTTATCACTAATCTCAGTTCTGGAAAAATGGGAAACGCAATAATTAAAGAATCGCTTGAACTTGGTGCTCATGTTACTCATATTGTAGGGAATTCTTCTGTTATGTGTACTTCAGAGTCTTCTTATTTGGAAACTATTAAGGTTGGTACGTCTGATGAAATGTATACAGCAGTTATTTCTGAGATAAGATCAAAGAAATATGATCTAGTTGTTTTTGCTGCTGCAGTAACAGATTTTAAACTTCTTCATATACATAAAAAGAAAATTCCTAGTCAAATTTCTCATCCAATTAATTTAGAACTTGTTCCTACAAAAAAAATTATTGATGAAATTAAATTAATAGACAAAAATATATTTCTTGTAGGTTTTAAAGCATATTCTGATGTTTCAAATACTTTTTTAATTAATAAGGCAAAGAAAAAATTGAAAGAATGTAATGCAGATATTATAATTGCGAATGATGTAGGGAGAACAAAGACTAAAATAGGATCTGATTATAACGAAGTTTTTATTGTTACACAAAAAGAGCCAGTAATTCATTTGAATGTTCAATCTAAGGATTCGATTGCAAAGAAATTGTTTGAAATTATTATTTCAAAGTTAAAATAATAATAATAAAGTCTCTTCTTTAGATATTTTCTTTACTACGTTTTTAGCATGTTATATAGATATAGAATTTGTTACTATTTTGATATAATTTAAATAATAATTAAATCCTTCTCAAATTTATTAAGATTTGTTATACCTGCTCTGTCTATTTTACTGTCAATAATTATACTATCTTCAATTCTCACTCCAAATTTTGATTCAAGATATATCCCAGGTTCAATTGTAATGGCCATATTATCCAGTAGTAATTCTTCATTGTTAGGGCGAATCCAGGGAGGCTCATGAACATCTAATCCTATACCATGTCCAGTCGAGTGATTAAATTCATTTACATAGCCATTTCTGGAAATGTATTCCCTACAGGTTTTGTCAACTTCTCCTATTTTTATTTTGTTACTACATTTAGTTAGCGCTAGTCTCTGAGCGTCTTTTACTATTTCATATATCTTCTTCGATTCAGGACTTAATGTTTTCAAACCAAATGTACGTGTAGCATCGGCAACATAACCATTAACTCGTAAAGTGAGATCAATAACAATAAGGTCTCCTCTTCTAAATTTTCTGTCAGAAACATTAGCATGAGGGAATGATGCATTTGGTCCACTTGCTATTATGAATGGGTTTAATGTAGATTTGTAACAAGGAAATCCACCACCATTCTTGAATGTTTCGTATATTAATATTGTCTGTAATTGTCTTTCTGATACTCCTTCCTTAATTTCATCTAAACAGATACCATATAATTTATCTATAATACTAGCAGCTTGTTTTATATATTTTATTTCAACCTCTTCTTTGATACTTCGAGTATTAAAAAATGGACCATCATTCACAACTATTTTATTCGCTCCAATCTTTTCTTTAATGTGATTTATTAAATTATAATTGGCGTTATCGGTACAATAAACGTCATTACTGCCCAATTCTGAGATTGTGGATAACAAAGCAGCATCACTTCCCCTTTCCGTTTTTATAATTTCACAATCTTTTGAGTCTTCTGATGCTCGAAAATATTCTAATTTTGGTGTAAATAATTTCGTACTACTTTGGTTCAATAATACAACTCCTTCTCCCCAAAATCCGGTGAGATAAAATATATTTTCAGGGTGAAAAGAAAGTATACTTTTACAATTGATTTCGGATATATTATTTAATAATTTCCTTTTTCTAGAGCTAAACACTGCATTCAATCTCCTATTACCTAAAGTAATTAAATTATTAATAATGCTATTCAAGTAATTTTAAATAACGGTAGTACTGACTTTACTTGAAAATATGGAATATTTAGTAATGCTTCCAGGTCCTACTAACGTTCCAAATCGTGTAATGAATGCCATGCTTGCTCCAGTTATCAACCATCGTAGCGAAGATTTCAGAATTTTATATAAAAGTATAATTGAAAAAACTCAAAAAGTTTTTGAAACAAGTGGTGATATTATTTTACTTACTACTTCAGGAACAGGTGCTGTAGAGTCTTCAGTAGTTAATTTGATTAAAAAAGGAGATAAAGCAATTATTCCTGTAAATGGAGAATTTAGTACCAGACTTGCAGATTTGATTGATAGTTGGGGAGGTACTGCAATCAGGATAGAATCTCCTTATGGACAGAATCCTCCTATTGAGAAAATTGAGGAGGCATTTGAAGTTAATAAAGATATTAAAGCTTTGTATGCGGTTTATAATGAAACTTCCACAGGAACTACAATTAGATATATGGATAAATTAGGCGACCTTTGTGGAAAATATGGGTCGTTCTTTATAGCAGATGCTGTTTCAATACTAGGGGGTGATGACCTTCCGGTAGATAAATGGAATGTTGATTTGTGTATTACAGCATCTCAAAAAGCCCTAGCCGCACCACCAGGCGTTTCTCCAATATCGATAAATGAAAGAACAAAAAAATACATGCAATCAAATCCATCACCTATATTGTATTTGAATCTGAATAGGTATTTCAAATATTACAAAGAACATACTGAAACCCCTTTTACTCCTGCATTACCTTTGTATTATGCATTTGACGAAGCCCTAAATATTGTCCTAGAAGAAGGCATGGAGAAAAGAATTCAAAGACACCGACAATGTGCTGATGCTTTTTATTCTAGTTTAAGTGCAATGGGCCTGAATCCTTATGCTCAAGAAGATGCAAGGAGTAATGTCATTATCGCATTTAATTACGTTGAAGGCATGGATGACAAGAAATTCAGAACTTTGTTATCGGATGATTTTAGAGTTTTAATAGCGGGAGGATTTGGAAATCTCAAGGGTAAGGTCTTTAGAATTGGAAGCATGGGAGAAGTAAATCGATATCATGTTATGCGAACTGTCTCATCAATTTACTCGGCTATGAAGATGCTGGGAATAAATGTGAACGACAAGGCATTATCAATCGCAGAGGAAAAATTGAAAAATTTGTAACTCAGGTCGATTTTGTTTTTTTGTCAAACTTAATATAAGGTAACTAAATAGCGATTTTTATGCCTTTTGATAAAGGATCTTTAATATTATTAGATTATACTGCCCGAATCAAAGATAATGGTGAAATTTTTGAAACAACTATTGAAGAAGATGCAAAAAAATCCAATCTCCACGATCCATCTCGAACATATGAACCAAGACTTATCTCAGTGGGAGAAGGTTGGGTATTAAAGGGCTTGGATGAGGCTCTAACTAGTACTGACGTCGGTCAAAAACTTTCAATTGAAATTTCTCCAGATAAGGGGTTTGGTGAAAGAGATACTAATAAAATCAGAATGATTCCCCAGAGAAAATTAGGTGAAAAGGCTAACGAGATAAAGGTTGGCGATGTTGTAGAGTTGGACGATCGAACTGGTATTATTCGGTATATAGGCTCTGGACGGGTTCAGATTGATTATAATCATAGACTTGCTAGCAGAGTTCTTGTTTATGATGTGAATGTGGTAAAAAAAGTTGACACAAATGATGATAAAATCAAATATTTGTTAAAAAG
>Ga0075428_100005035_pt1 | contig 14689 bp, 8 predicted proteins | sample RhiMetdeltSRZDD2_FD_75291 | JGI IMG/M metagenome (GOLD analysis project Ga0075428, IMG submission 75291) | Populus rhizosphere microbial communities from Tennessee, USA - Rhizosphere MetaG P. deltoides SRZDD2 | ecosystem: Host-associated > Plants > Roots > Rhizosphere > Soil | place: USA...
GTAGCCGATCACTCCGAGCAGAATCGACAAACCGGCGGCCGTCAGGAACGATTGATAGACGACCCGGTTGACCTTGTGAGGATCGCCGGCGCCCGCGAATCGAGCGACGAGCACCGCCATGCCCGTGAATACCGAACTGACGAAGACGATGACGACGAGGATGATTTGCCAGCTGACGCCGATCGCGGCGTTGCCGACGTAGCCCACGTAATGGCCAACCATCACGTGATCGATGATTCCCTGGAGCCCGGCGATGACGTTCTGGAGCATCGTTGGCCAGGCGAGCTTCCAGACGGCCGATACAATCGGCCCTTCGATCAGGGAGCGATCGTAACGGGACGGTTTCGCAGCTGGTTTGGTCGCGGTTCCCATGCGATCAGTCGCGCGAGTCTACTACATCGTCTTCGACGCAACGGGCTATCGAAACCGCGCGCGATGACGCAGAATGTTCCCTCACGTTGCGAGGCGAACATGAAGTTACTCAGTCTGCTGCTCGCGGTTCTCCTGCAGGCTCCGGGTCCTGCGCTCACCGGTAAGGCCTACCGGTTCGAAAAGATCACCGACGGCGTCTATTACGCGACCGCGACCGGCTCGATGGTCACAGGCAGCAACAATGTCGCGATCATCGGGAGTCGAGACGTGCTCGTGGTTGACACCGGCACCACGCCTGCCGCGGCGCGTGCCTTCCTCGAAGATCTCAAGCTCGTCACGACAAAGCCGGTGCGCTATGTCGTCAACACGCACTTTCATTACGACCACACCGACGGCAATCAGGTCTACTCGGGCAAGGCCGACATCATCGCGCACGACTACGTCAAACAAGCCATCCAGACGCTCGACGTGCTGCATCGAGAGCCGTACCAGACCTCGCAGCTCGTGAACGTTCCGCGGCGCATTGCCGATTTGAAACGGCAGATTGCCGGCGCGAAGGACGCGGCCAGCAAACAGATGCTCGAGCAGCAGCTCAAGGTGGCACAGGAAGGGTTCGATCAGCTGAAGGAAATCAAGGCGACACCACCGACCGTAACCTATTCAACCAAAAAGGTGCTCGATCTTGGCGGCCGTGAGGTGCAGCTGCTGTTCCTTGGCCGCGGTCACACCAATGGCGATACGGTGGTGTTCCTGCCGAAAGAGAGGATCGTCGCCACCGGCGACCTTATGGAGTCACAGATCGCGTACATGGGCGACGCGCAGTTCAGCGAATGGATCACCACGCTCGACGCGCTCAAGCGGCTGGAGTTCGACACCGATCTGCCGGGGCATGGTATGCCCTTCAAGGGCAAGCAGCTGATCACCGCGTTTCAGGGATATCTGCGTGATCTGATGAAGCAGGGCGCGGATCTACGGGAGCAAGGCGTCACTGCGGAAGACGCGGCGCAACGCGTGGATCTGACCGCATACAGGAGCTCGTTCCCGCAGATTCAGGGACGGGGCGCCGAGCTCCGCGGCGTCAAACGACTGTATGCGTGGATGGACGAACAATCGAAGAAGCAGTGATTCGAGCTCGCTCGCGGAACGCGCCTCTGGCCGTGAGATCTCTACGCGGTGCGTCCGGACCGACGGTCCCGTCGACGTCCGAGCCGATCCAGCAGGCCAATAATGGCGACGCCGAGCGTGATTCCGATCAGAATGCCGAAACCATTGACCATCATTCTTCTCCGGTGAGACCAAGAGCGATCAACACCATCGCGAACCATGTCGTGACTCCAGCCACGATAACGCGCCACGACAGAGGCTGTTGCGCGACGAACTGGCCAACACTAAGGCGGCGGCTGCATAGTTCGCAAGCTCACGCAGGGTATCCGCCAGGTCTCGGAGTTGCCGCGAGGTCCACCGTACCATCGTCTGCTCCGGCGCGGCGACGGTGCGAACGCGATGCGGCGACTCGAATCGCCTGAAATGGGCGGAATCGCATCAGCATATCGCCCGGCTGGCAGGATTCGCGATCCAGGCGGCGAGCGGTCGTGGCAGAACTTGTGCCCAGCCGCATTCAGTCACGTCTTCGCAATCAATACAATGCCCTGAGCACTGGACGCCTTACTCTGTGATTTGGAAGGCGAGCCGGACAAATGGTGCTGGGAGGAAGGTTGGCATCAAGAACGGCGGCGAACCTGGACTTGGGATTCACCCAGCGTACGAGGCATTTGCTTCCTGTCCGAGGGTTACCACTGTGTGACTGTCTCGTCGAATGGCAAGCTCGACCTCCTGGCCGGACACGAATCGATCGCATCCTGGCAGCTCCCAACGCCTGGGTCTCCTCGAACGATCGCCGCACATCCGACTCGCAACTGGATCGCGATTGGAATGAAGCAGAGTGGCTGGGCGGACCCGCGAGGAGTCGTCTACGTGATCGACATTGAAGCAGACTTGCGATCGTCGGAGCCAGACGCGTAGTTACCGCTCGGCCCGAGTGCTCGTGCTGTTCGGTCTCTTGACGAGCAGATCCCAGTGATCGCCCGCGCGCTTCACGATTGAAGGCACATCCTCCGCGAGCACGTAGCCATCCTTGACGAGCGACGCGGCGGCCTCCTGCACCTGCTTCAGATACTGCTCCCGTGACGCATACCGCTCTTCAATCGACAGGCGCGGATCATGAGTCCGCTCGCGTTCGGCCCTCGTGCTCGCGAACGGTACGTACGAGCCGAGAAGCGGATACAGCAAATGCGTCCCGCCAATAGACGCCTTCCGGAAATTCCAGCCCGCTGTCGTCGCCAGAGGCACCATCACGTCGGGAAGCCGCAGCCCGCCGAGCTCGTTGCCATCCTTGTCCACCTGCGATACGAGCAGCGGCAGCGCCGCGCCCGCCGCTCCGTCCTTTGCAACCAGGCTGTTGACGCCGCGGGCGCCGGGCAGCACTTTTCGAGGCGAGCTGACACCAGGCAGATCGGGAAATGCCACGTCCGTCGATCGCACGAGATTGCCGTCCTGCAACCGCGGATAACGACTTGCCGGCGGCGCGACGCCATCGCGTACCCATTTCTCCATTGCGACCAGCAGCGCCCTCATCGCCCAGATGTAGTCGGTCGGATTGTCCTGCAGCTGTCCGTTGGTAACAGACGAGGGGAACCTGGCGGGATCGTGCTGCGTGCTTGCGAAGACGAACAACCGCGTGTTCGCAGGCAGCGGACGATCTTTCGAGCCATCAGGTGTCGTCGTCTCGAGCGCGGCTGCCTTTTCCCAGACCTCGGTCGCAGTGTTGGTCCAGAACACCTTCGGCTGACGCTCGCCGGCACGGGCGTTCTCGAGCAGCCCTTCCTCGACGCCGGTCATCGGGTCTCGCTGTTTCATGTCGGAGAACGGAAAGATCGTTGCGACATCTGAAGACAGCGACGTCGGTATCGACCAGCGGCGATTGAGGTTCACACCCGACGCACCGGCGAGATGCGGAATCACCGCGTCGAACACGAGACGACCGCGCTCGTCCGTGTAGAACCCATCGTAAAGGAATTCGCGGAGAAAGCGCCCGGTCTGTGAAGATCCGAACGCGAACGTGTACTTCGCAGACACGGGCGCGTCGGGCGAGTATTTGACCCACGAGGCGGCATCTCTCACGGCCGCGAATCCCAGCGCCGCGACGGGCGGATTGTTCGCCTTGTATGCGAGCTCGTAGATGCGCCCCTGTTCGAAGCCGCCGTCGAGCGTCACGACATTTCCCGCTGTCAGATGCCACTTCGCGCGGGGAATAGTCGTCGCCTTCGCCTGCGGTGAATCGCGCACCGTGAGCGTGTTTTCCGGAGAAGCCGGATCGCTTGATGTGTACCCGACGAGATCACCGACCGTCGCCTCGGGACTGTTGGACGTCGGAATGAATGTGGCTCGTGCCAGCCCGCTCACCCCGGCCGCTGCAGGCACCTCGATTCGGACAGCGCCTTCGCGCCGTGCATCGAATTCCCAACCAACCTGCACAATGGTGTAGCCGCGATTGAGGAGGAACCCGTCACCGTACTCGTCCGGCGCAGCGGCCCCGTTGGCAGTCCCCTGCACGTTGAACTTCGCGAACGCGACGCCGCGGCCTCGATTGACGATGTCAAAAAGCGCGATGCCGTTTCCCTTGTTCGCATCACGAGGCTTCAGAATGACCAGGTCGGCGGAGAGCTCAATCTTGCCTGCGCCGCTCTTTGGAGCCTTGTCGAGATCGGCAATGACCAGATTTCGCTTGTTCGTCGGATCAACAGAGAAATACAGCTTTCCGACGATCTGTTCGTATGGGCCCGTGGATCCGAATGATCGGCCAGCGGCGACCTCGCGACGCGCGGTGATCTCGACGCGGGAGACCTCGGCGCTGACGAACGTGGGAGCCAGCATCACGGCCAGGACGGCGGCCGCGACCGCGAATTCCAGACGTCGATTCACGTCGACCTCGCTTTCATCGGGGCTTCATCGGTGGGGTTCGCCTTCAGGGCGGACTGATGAGGTCCGGCTAAGCCGGACCCCACGGCTCGCCGATCTGCGGCGGATTATGTCACAGACTATTTCGGAGGCGCGCCCATCTGGCGACCCTGATCGCGGTACGGGCGATGGCACTCCATGCAGGACATCGTGATCGCGTCGGTTGCGGTCTCGAGCGCCATCGCGTCCTTCTTTTCGGCAGCCGTGGCAGCGAGCGCGGCGGCGTCGACCATCGCGCGCGACATCTTCATCCAGTTGCCGTTGTCACGCACGCGTGTGCCCACCATCAGCAGGTTGCCGGATTCGCCGAGCACCAGCGCCTGATTGCGCGCGTCCGTCCATCCTTTTGCGTCGAGCGGCTGATTCGAGCTCGCCGCGAACACGGCATCGGATGCGGGCGAAATCATGATGTCGTGCAGCTCGCGCACGTTCGCGAGTGTGCGAACGCCTGTTGCCGGCGCCCGCTGCGCGAGCAAGGGGACTGACACGGCTACCGCGACGACCAGCAGACTACACGTCAAGCTCCTGCGCATCTTCCGCTCGCTCCATGATGAAACGGAACCGTGCCGATGCATCTTTCCCCATCAGCTCGTTGATAACGCGATCGGTCACGATCTGATCCGCAATTTCCACCCGTTGCAGCCGTCGCGTTCGAGGGTTCAGCGTGGTCTCCCACAGCACCTTGGGCATCATTTCGCCGAGGCCCTTGAATCGCGTGATCTCGGCGTTCGAGCGCCCGTTGCCGTGCAGCTTCAGCAGCCGGTCACGATGCGCATCGTCGAGCGCCCAGAACGTCTCCTTCCCGATGTCGATCCGATAGAGCGGCGGCTGCGCAAGAAACACTTTGCCGCTCGTAATCAGCTGTGGCAGGTGGCGATAGATGAAGGTGAGGAGGAGCGTCGCAATGTGATGACCGTCGGAATCGGCGTCGGCCAGGATGATGACGCGGCCATAGCGAAGCCGCGAGAGATCGAAATTCTTGCCGAGACCGCAGCCGAGTGCGGTGACGAGATCCGCCAGCTCCTTGTTCTCGAGCACCTTGGCCAGCGTCATCCCTTCCGTGTTCATCACCTTTCCGCGAAGCGGAAGAATGGCCTGACGGCTGCGATCGCGTCCCTGTTTGGCGGATCCGCCCGCCGAATCGCCTTCGACGATGAACAGCTCGCTGTCTTCCCGGCCCGTGCCGGTGCAATCACTGAGTTTGCCCGGCAGGTTCAAGCGGCCCGATGTCGCGGTTTTGCGCGTGACCTCCGCCTGCGCCGCTCGGCTCGCCTCGCGCGCCCGCGCCGCGAGGATGATGCGCGCGACGATCGCTTCGGCCACCGTGCGGTTCGTATTCAGCCAATGCTCGAGCGCCGGGCGGACAGCGGAGTCGATTGCGGAGGTGAGCTCAGGATTGTTCAAACGATCCTTGGTTTGTCCCTGGAACTGCGGCTCTTCGATGAAGAGGCTCAACACGCCGGTTAATCCTTCACGGATGTCTTCGGCGGTCAGCGTTACGCCTTTCGGCGACAGGTTGTGTGTGTCGATGTAATTGCGCACCGCCTTGCCGAGGCCGGCCCGCAATCCGTTCTCGTGCGTGCCGCCCGATCCGGTTGGAATCCCGTTGACGTAACTACGAACGTGTTCGTCGGTCGCCTCGGTCCACTGCAGGACGAGATCCAGGCGGGGCGACGCCTCACGTTCGAGCGTGAACGGAACATCGTGAACCGGTTTGGCGCCTCGTTCGGCGACGATCTTTTTCAGGAAATCGGCAAGTCCTTCCTCGTGCTGAAAGACTTCCTTCCGGTCTTCGACTTCGTTGTCGAACGTCACGCGCACGCCTTTGTGGATGTAGCTGACCACTTCAAGGCGTTCCCGAATGAGCGCGGGGTCGAATTCGACCTTCGGGAAAATCGTCGGATCCGGATGGAAGTACACGGTCGTCCCCGTGCCGCGCGCCGCACCGGCTTTCTTGAGCGCTCCGGTTGGTTTCCCGCGCTTGAACGACATCTCCCACGTCGTGCCATCGCGCTTGACGCTCGCGCGCAGCTCCGATGACAACGCGTTGACCACGCTGGCGCCGACGCCGTGCAGCCCGCCGGCCGTCTTGTAGTTGCCCTGCTCGAATTTGCCGCCCGCGTGGAGCGTGGTGAAGATCACTTCGAGCGCGCTCGTCTTCGATTTCGGATGTTTGTCGACTGGGATGCCGCGGCCATCGTCGGTGACGGTGACGGAGCTGCCGTCTTCATGGAGGGTAAGGGCGATATTCGACGCGTACCCGTTCATCGCCTCGTCAACGGCGTTATCGAGGATTTCCCATACGAGGTGATGCAGGCCGGCCGTGCCGACGCCGCCGATGTACATGCCGGGACGCTTGCGAACCGGCTCCAGCCCTTCGAGAACCGTAATGTCTTTTGCGGTGTAGTTGGTGGCCACGGAAGGTTTCAGGTGTCAGGTGTCAGGTTTCAGGGTTAGGTTTAGGTTTCAGGAGCCAGGTCCCAGGTTACAGACTAGGTTACACGTGGCCGACATTTTCTTCTTCATTTCTGAAACCGGACAGCTATAGCCTAGGGCCCGAGCCACAGACTGAAACCCTGTGACGCCTGAAACCTGATACTGACACCTGATACCTGCTGAATATCCACCATGTTCCGGCTGCTCGTTGCCGGCGTTGCGTGGCTCGCCGCGATCGGGGCGTTTGCGGCGCTCCTCGAGTATTCTGCGCGCCCGCGACCGACGCCGACTCCGCCGGCCGTCACCGACCTCGTCCGGGCGCTGAACAAGATGACGACACCGTCACCGTTCGCACGCCACGAGCCGTGGATTGTCACACGCGCGACATCCGCGCGGCGCGCCATGGTCATCGACGTCGAAGCCGACAAGCCGGAGGATGCGCGAAGGATTGCGGAAGACATTATCGCCCCGCTTCGCGGCCGGTATGAAGAAGTGCTCGTGTACGTAAGACCGATCGGCAGCCCCCAGGGCAGCCTGACGCGACGCATCGAATGGACGCTGCGTGCTGGCTTCATCGAGACGAATTACTAAACCAGGGGAGATCAGATTGCGACACTTCCGAGCATTTGCGGTTCTATCATTTGCGGTGACCGCAGCAATTGTTGCCGTCGGCACGAAGGGAGCCGCGACACAGCTCGCACCCACCGCTGTCCCTGTCGATCGTGATGACATCGCCGGGGTGGTCACGGGCAATAACGGACCAGAAGCCGGCGTATGGGTGATCGCGGAAACAACGGACCTGCGAACGAAGTTCGCAAAGATCGTCGTTACCGATGAAAGGGGGCGCTACCTTGTGCCCGACCTGCCAAGTGCCCGCTATTCCCTGTGGGTGCGCGGCTACGGCCTTGTCGATTCATCGAAGGTGCAGGCCGCTCCCGGCACGGACGTGAACCTTCGTGCGACGGCCGCACCGACTCCGGCGGCGGCCGCGCAGTACTACCCGCCAATCTACTGGTTCTCGATGATGCACGTGCCCGCTGCGCGCGAGTTCCCGCTGCCGAAGATCAAAAGCCAGGGGGAGTGGCTCAACATCATCAAGACCGGCGCGTGCCAGTCGTGTCACGCGCTTGGGACGCCCGGGACTCGCACGATCTCGAAGGAGCTCGGCACGTTCACGAATTCCGCGGAGGCGTGGCAACGACGGCTTCGATCGGGCCAGGCGTCGGCGCTCATGGCGAGGGACATCACGCGGCTCGATACCCAGGTCGCGCTCCGACTGTTCGGCGATTGGACCGACCGCATCGCCGCAGGCGAACTCCCGTTTGCGAAACCCGAACGGCCGCGCGGCATCGAACGCAATGTCGTCATCACGGAGTGGGATTGGGGCCGTCCGACCGCGTACCTGCACGACGCGATTTCCACCGACCCGCGCAACCCGCGTGTCAACGCCAACGGCAAGATCTACGGATCGCCCGAAGACAGTTCGGACTTCGTGCCAATCCTCGATCCGAAGACGAACGTCGCGAGCGAGGTGCTGCATCCGGTACGTGATCCGAACACGCCGTCGACCAAAACGAACCCGATGGCACCGTCCGCGTTCTGGGGACCGGACCCGATCTGGGACGGCAAGACGCTGAATCACAATCCGATGATGGACGAGAAGGGTCGAGTCTGGTTCACGCCGCGCGTGCGGCCGGACGCCAATCCGGACTTTTGCAAGCAAGGCTCCGATCATCCGTCGGCGCGCGCATTTCCGTTGCAGAACTCCGGGCGTCACCTGTCGATGTTCGACCCCGCCACCGGTGCCTTCACGCTGATCAGCACCTGTTTTCCGACTCACCATCTGAACTTCGCGCACGACGCGAATCAGACGCTGTGGACGAGCGCTGGCATCGGTGGGCCTGGTGTTATCGGATGGCTCAATCGAAAGATGTTCGAGGACACGCACGACGAGGTGCGCTCACAAGGCTGGACGCCCTTCGTGGTTGATACCAATGGCAACGGCAAACGCGACGCATACGTCGAGCCTGATCAACCATCCGCTCCTGCGAAAGACACACGCATTGCGGTGAACACCTATGCGGTTGCCATCAGTCCGGCCGATGGCTCGGTCTGGGGAACGGTGGTCGGCTATCGTGGAGCCATCGTGCGCGTCGTGCCCGGGGCGGACCCCACGCACACGGCGCTCACCGAAATATACGAGCCGCCCGCACCGGGCTTCGGACCGCGTGGCGGTGACATCGACAGCAATGGTGTGTATTGGGTGTCACTCGCGAGCGGCCATCTCGCGAGCTTCGATCGCCGGAAGTGCCGCTCGACCGCGAAGCCTTCAGCGACAGGAAATCAGTGCGCCGAGGGATGGACGTTCTTTCAGCTTCCCGGGCCGCAGTTGAGAGATGTGACCGATCCCGGCAGCGCCGAGGCGAGCTACTACACCTGGATCGATCGGTTCGACGTCGTCGGGCTTGGAAGGAACGTTCCGATCGCGATGGGCAACCTGAATAGTTCGATTTTCGCCCTCGTCGACGGACGGTTCATCAACATCACGCTGCCCTACCCGATGGGATTCTTCGCAAAGAATGTCGATGCGCGGATCGACGATCCGAATGCCGGCTGGAAGGGACGCGCGCTGTGGTCAACCTACGGCACGCGGACGATGTTCCACCTGGAAGGCGGGACGGCAAACCAGCCGAAAGCGGTCAAGATTCAGCTTCGCCCGGATCCGTTGGCCCGGTAGCGGCGGACCTAAGGTCCGCCGCTACTCATACCCGGATTACCGATCCGCGGCTTCAGCTTTCGTGCGCGTGCTCTTCCGCGCGCGCGTGCCTTTCGCAGCGCGTGGTTTCGGCGTTGGCGTCTTGCGCCTGCGCGCGGTCTTCTTGAGCGGCGCGACCGGCTCCGGTTCCGATTCAATCGGCGGCGTTTCAGACGATTCGACAGGCTGGGCGTCGACAATCGGCGGTTCCTCGATCGGTTCCGCAGCGATCGTCGCCTGTTCCTCTTCGACGACTTCGCCGGCAACGTCGAGCAGCGGTTCCTCCACCTCGATGCGAGGCTGCGGGACGGTCAGCTTCGGCCCGGCAAATACGCGGAATGCGCCGTGACGGTCCCGTTCCAGCTTGAGCACGCCGTCCTTTGCGGCGGCGCGCAACACATCGACGACCGACGCGAAACCGTACTTGCGCTCGTCGAACCCTTCGATGCGAGCCTTGAGAAACTGCTTCGCCTGGCGCACGTACATCGGCCAGCGTGGTGGTGGAGATGCCTGCGCGAAGGCCTGTTGCACCGCGCGGATGCCGTCCTGCATCGTCATTGGCGACTGCGGCAGAGAATCTTCGTCGTCTGCCGGGTCCGCGACGATACGGCCTCCATCTGCGTCGTCGCGCGGAAAATCAGACGCTGGGGCCGGTTCGGTCTGTTGCGCGGCGATTTCGATTTCGCCGTTTTCCCGCGATTCGACCATCATGCTGCGGCCCGCGTTCTTCAACGTGACGGCACCGGTCTGCGCGACCTTCTCCATGAAGTCACGGAAGCTGTAGGCGCCGTACTCACGCTCTGAGAATGTCGAATCGAGCTGCAGCAGCGTGCTCTTCAACAAGCCAAGTTGTGGGGCGACTTCTCGCTCGGAGAGTACCTTCAGCGCGCGCTTGACGAGCGGCAGCACCTTCGAGATGTCTGCGGGTGCACCGGCGGGCTTCTCGCCGCGGCCTGCGCTTCGGCCGGAGCGCGCGCCCACGAGGTTTTCATACGCGATGAACTCGTGGCAGTTCTTCTGCATCGTCAGGCTGGTGAACTGCCGCCCGCCGACGACGATCACCTTCCTGCCGTACTGCTTCAGCTTTTCGACGAGCGAGATGAAATCGCTGTCGCCGCCGACGATCACGAAGGCGTTGATATGGTCGTGAGTGAACGCCATCTCCAGCGCATCGAGCGCCATCGTGATATCGGCGCCGTTCTTGTCACCACCGGGAGTCATGTTGCGCTGGACCATCCGGATGGCGTGCTGCGTGAGGACGCGGCTGTAATCTCCGGCGCGCTTCCAGTCGCTGTAGGCGACTTTCGTCACGATCTCGCCGCGCTCCTTGATGGCTTCGAGAATCAGTCCGATGTCGAACTGTCCGCCGATGGTGTTCTTGACGCCGATCTCGACGTTATCGAAATCGATGAACACCGCGATCCGGTTACTGCTTGTCGTTGTTGTGGGGATATTCACGTTTACTTTCGCTTGCCTCGACCAGAGTCGAGCGGCCGGGCGGGGTGCCCGGCTCAATCAGAGGGATCGAAATTCGATCGATTAATTATAGGCGGGGCACAAAGCCCCGCAATCTACTTTAAGATCCGGCGGCGCGTAGAGCGCCGCCTAAATTTAGCGCGGGCTTACGTTCCGCCGGCGAGCGGAGTTGGATTTTCGATGTCGTTGGGAACGATCCGCGTGAACTGCCCGCGCTGGAGCAGCTCGCGTCCCTTCCCACCGCGACCGGTGACCTCATACTTCGCCGTGCTGATCGTCTGCTCGCCGCCGCGGCTCGTCTCGACGCGGAGCAGGTCGCGATCGCCGCTCGACGCGATAAAGCCGAGGACGTAATCCTCACCTCCCATCAGCTTGATAAGGATGACGCCTTTGCCCGGTCCGGAAAGGTAATTGACCTCGTCGGCCCGGCAGAGGAGCGCACGTGCGTCAGCCGTCGCGGCGATGATGACCTCTTCACCCGTCACCCGCGCCACGCCGACGACCTCGACGCCGTCACTTGGCCGTGCGTACCGGCGGCCGGCGCGGGTACTCGGCTCGACGAACGGTTCGAAACTGAACCTCAGGCTGTATCCGTCGCTCGTCACCGCAATAGCATGAACCGGGGGAATCGCGTCAGGCGGACCTGAAGGTCCGCCTCTACGCGCGGGGGGCGTAGCGATGTCGCCGATCGATCGCTGATCGAGGCTGAACGCCGCAACAATGCGTTCGCCGTCGCGCAGCTTGAACAGCTTCTGCACGGGCTCGCCATATCCGGTCGAAGCCGGGACGTCGATGATGCGCGCCGTATACGCAGCGCCAAAGTTGCTGAAGAACACCGCCGCGGCCCGCGTGCTTCCCTGCAGAACGGCGAGCACCGAGTCGCCTTCGCGGAGCCGCGTCGTCGAAAGATCGCGCACTTCCTTTTGACGCTTCACCCACCCGTCGCGTGACACGATGACGACGTTGTCTTCTTCGACGATGAAGTCATCGGCGGTGAAGGAGACCTCCTCCTCGCCCTCGATCAGCGTGCGGCGTTTGTCCTCTTTGCCGCCGTACTTGCGCTGAATCTCTTCGATCTCATCTCGGACGACCTTCCAGCGTCCCTCTTCGTCCTTGAGCAGGCTGTTGATCTGCCGCGCGCGTTTGCGCTTGTCGGCAAGCTCGTTCTGAATGACGAGGATCTCGAGCCGCGCCAGGCGGTACAGCTTCAGTTCGAGGATGGCGTCGGCTTGCTCGGCGTCCAGGCCGAAACGCTTGATGATCTTTTCCGCGGAATCGGCCTTTCCTTCGGACTTGCGGATAATCCGGATGATCTCGTCGAGCGCGTCGAAGACCTTCTCGAATCCTTCGAGGAGGTGGATCCGCTTCTTCAACGACTCGAGTTCGTGTTCGAGTCGATTGGTGACCACCTGCATACGGAACTGCAGGAAATACATGAGCGCCGTGTGCAGATCGAGCCGCTCCGGGCGTCCGACCTCCGGGTTCTCCGTTGGGATCAGGCACGTGACGTTGACGATGAAGTTGGTCTGAAGAGGCGTGTTCTTGAAGAGATACGCCATCACCATCTTCGGGTCGGCGTCTTTCTTGATCTCGAGCGCAATCCGCACGTCATCGGTGGAGACGTCCTTCACGTCGAGAAGCGGCGGCAGCTTGCGCGACAGGACGACATCGGCGATCCGCTCGACGAGCGCGGCTTTGTTCACCGCGTACGGAATGCTGGTGATATACAGCGTCCGTCCGCCGCGCGTCGCTGAACTTTCTTCCCACGTCGCACGCAAGCGAATCGTGCCTGCGCCAGTCTTGTAGATCTGCCGGATTTCCTCGGCGGAATTCAGAATCTGGCCGCCGGTCGGAAAATCCGGACCCTTGACGTACCGGCACAACTGCGCGCTGCTCAAGTTCGGGTTGTCGAGCAGTTTGACGAGCGCCGTGCAGATCTCCGTCAGGTTGTGCGGAGGAATGTTGGTCGCCATTCCCACCGCGATCCCCGTCGTGCCGTTAATGAACAGGTTCGGAATGCGCGCAGGTAGCACAACCGGCTCGGTCTTCGTGCCGTCGTAATTCGGCCGGAAGTGAACCGTCCGCTGCTCGATCTCCGACAACATTTCGTCGGCGATCCGTGCCAGCCGGCACTCGGTGTAGCGCATCGCGGCGGCGCTGTCGCCGTCAAGCGATCCGAAATTGCCCGACCCGTCGATGAGCGGGTAGCGAAGCGAGAAGGGCTGCGCCATCCGAACGAGCGTCTCGTAGAGAGCCGCGTCGCCGTGCGGGTGGTAGCTGCCCATCACGTCGCCGACGACCTTCGCGCATTTGCGGTGTTTGACGTCGGCGGTCAGGTTCTGCTGCCACATCGTGTAGAGGATGCGGCGCTGAACAGGTTTGAGACCGTCGCGCACGTCGGGCAGCGCGCGGGCGGTAATCACCGACAGCGCGTAATTCAGATACCGGCTCTGCGCCGCCTCGTGGAGGGGAACGGCTTCGGGTCCGCCGGGTGGCGCGGGTGGAGGTGCTGTGCTTTCTGGGAGATCGAAGAGAGTCGGTCCGGACCTTCGCTTGGCCAACTAGGCTCCAGAATTGACAGGTTACGTTTGAACCATCTTACCCGGGTTCATTCGGTTTTCCGGGTCAAGCGCGCGTTTGATCGCCTTCATCACGTCGAGTGACGCTCCGTGTTCTGCTTCAAGATACGGCATCTTGCCAACGCCGACGCCGTGCTCGCCGCTGCAGGTGCCACCCATCGCAAGCGCACGCGCCACGAGGCTGGCATTCACCTCCTTCGCCTTCTGCATTTCGATCGGGTCGTCAGGTTCCATCGGAAAAATCAAGTGGAAGTTCCCGTCGCCCACGTGACCCACGAGCGGGGCAAGCAAACCTGCCTTGTGCACGTCGCCACGCGTTTCGAGAATGCACTCGGCAAGCCGCGAAATCGGCACGCAGACGTCGGTTGTCCACGGCTTGCATCCAGGGCGCAACGCCACGGCCGCATAGAACGCGTTGTGCCGTGCCGCCCACAATCTCGACCGCTCCTCCGGCGTCGTCGCCCATTGAAAATCAGGCCCTCCGTGTTCAGCGGCGATCTCCTGCACCGCGGTGGCGCTATTCGAGACCTCCTGTTGACTCGTGCCGTGGAATTCGAAAAACAGGGTCGGCCTCAACGCACAGTTCAATTTCGAATACCGATTGACGGCCTCGAGCTGCGCCTCATCGAGCAACTCGATACGTGCAACGGGAATCCCAAGCTGGATGGTGGTGATGACCGTCTGCACCGCCCCTTCCATGGTGGCGAACGGGCATACCGCGGCGGAGATCGCTTCCGGAAGGCCGAACAGACGAACCGTGATCTCAGTGATCACGCCGAGCGTGCCCTCCGAGCCGACGAACAGCCTTGTCAGGTCGTAACCGGCGGAAGATTTTCGAGCGCGGCTGCCGGTGTGAATGGTTCGTCCGTCGGCAAGCACAACCTTCAGCGCCAGGACGGCTTCACGCATCGTGCCGTATCGGACCGCTGTCGTTCCCGACGCGCGCGTGGCCGCCATGCCGCCAATGGTGGCGTCGGCGCCGGGATCGACCCAGAACGCGAGTCCGGTGTTGTTCAGCGCTTTGTTCAATTGACGATGGGTGACGCCCGCTTCG
>Ga0075428_100005036_pt1 | contig 14689 bp, 30 predicted proteins | sample RhiMetdeltSRZDD2_FD_75291 | JGI IMG/M metagenome (GOLD analysis project Ga0075428, IMG submission 75291) | Populus rhizosphere microbial communities from Tennessee, USA - Rhizosphere MetaG P. deltoides SRZDD2 | ecosystem: Host-associated > Plants > Roots > Rhizosphere > Soil | place: USA...
GTTCTGCGTCGAAGTCACAGCCACCCCGGTGAGATAAGATGCCACACCATACATTGGGTCCGCAAAGCCGAACACCTTCGCGCCGATTTTCTCAGCGATGTAATCCTTGCCCACTCCCAGACTGCCGGAGAAAAGCAGGCAGCGACCGATAGGCCGACGCAATCCGGGCATCGGTTGCTCAACTGGCGCTTGAACCGGCATTGGTTCGGGGCCAACCTGAACCGATGGTTGATCGGCAGAAGTGCGAGCCTTCTGGCCGGGCAGCAATTCGAGGTCGGGATTATTGGTGAGGTCGAAGATACCCTTGAGGGCGGCAATTTCACCGCCCATCATGTTAGGGTCCATAGGCCGAGCAAGGGTGGGGTTCTGCAATTCGTTCATATTAAATAGTGCCCGGCTTTAGTGCCGTTGTCCGCGACTTTTTGCAATTTTGATGCGTCGCGTTGCCTCAGCCAAAAGCGAGTCCTGAGCCAGTTCCAGCAGGTGCGCGCGGGCGGTCAACTCGTCACCGAGCGCGGCCTTGTGCGCTTCGCTGGCTTCGCTCTGCATCAGCTTGAGGTAAAGCTTCTGCACGGCGAATCGTCTCCGGGTCACGCGGTGGTGATGCGAGGACAACTGTTCGAGGGTCAATCGTTTCGCTTTCTTGGCAAGCTTCGTCTCATGCGAGATGGCAGCATCCGTCAGGTATTCCTGAATCGGAGTGCCGTCCACATCCACGGCGTTGATGATCGGGGCCAGACTCGGGTAGACCTTCTGGCGGACCGCCATGCAGTTCTTGCGCATGCGATTGGTGATTTTGTTGCCGCAAAGAATTTCGACAGCAACTTCCGGTGGCATCCCGTCGATCTCGGCGGGAACAACTTTGGTGTTTTTATTTTTCATTTGAAATGGGCTTGCATCCGATTCCGCACTTGTCGCAGTGCTCACGATTAAAAAAGTTTGTCCAGCCGCAGTTGCCGCAACTCCAATACTTTCGCACCCACCGGGATTCGTTTACGGGACGTTGATACATAATTGGAATCATGGGCGGATGTTCCGGGCCGACATAGGGCACGATCTCAATGTGCGTCACAAACCGCGACGCGATGGTTGCGACGGGCGAACATTGCCCGTCAACGAAGACGTTAATCAAACCATCTCGCACGTCGATGTGGTCTCGCGGCCCGAGGACGAAATCCTTGATGTCGTGGTCCGTGTGAATTTTCAGTCGCATACGTTTTGGACAAAAAGCCATACCGCCCAGCCGACGAACAGACAGACCGCCACGATAGCGATGGCCGATTGAAAAGCGATTGGGTTTACTTCTACTTGCATATTTTCAACTCGGCCAGCCGACGCCGCGCAGTGTTGAGCCAACGACGCTTGGTGTGCGCGCTGGCATTCTCATATTGCGTGCCGATGACCAGCAGGTCGTTCACGCTCTCTTTGGTTTCGGCCTTCGCGATTTGCTGGCGAAGCCCCGTGTCAGTATTTTTCATTGCGACGAGTGTATCAGGTTTTTTCAGCTTGTCAAGAGACCATGCCGATTTCTTTTTTATACCATTCCGGCACGCCACGCGTAACGCCACGAGCGATCTGAGACCAGAAGTGTTTAAACAGAGTCTCTCGCACGGAGTCGGCTTCCTCGCGCTCCACGTCCGCGATAATTTCCTTGATGATCGGGCCGATGTCTTGCGGGATGCCTTCGATCTTGCCAGCCTCGCGCAGATGCTGCACCGCTTTGCGCCAGCGTGCTTCGGTGGTCAACTCTTTGATGATGTGCTGGACCACATCGGCTTGTGTCGGGTTCTGGACCTTCCAAGAGACCTTGTGCTTCTCTTTGAATTCGGCGCTCACAAATTTTCCAATCAGAACTTTCTTGTCGATGCCGAACTGATCGTAGTTCTTCACCACCACGCCTTCGATCTTGCAGCCGCCGAGAAAACTCTCGCGCTCGAAATACTTTTCGAAACCCTCGGGACGACGAAAATTGATGCCGGGAATTTCACTGGTCACTTGCTCCGCGAGACCGTGGAAAATGCAGGGCGTCGATTCGAGACCAAGCTTCTCGGCTTGGTAAGCGAGCAACTCCGGCTCAAGGTAACACTCGTTGCCGATCATGATATCGAACAGAACTAGATTTCCCTTTGGCACTCGGCCATACGTCAGGCAATTGTGCTTCGGCTTCTGAAGATACTCGGCGCGATAGGTCCAGCCGTCAGTAAGATTGCCTCGGATATTCTTGACTGTCGCGACTGCCGCCGCAAACATTTTCTCCGGCTCGTTGACGTGAATCTCTTGGCCCTTGGACCGGCACTTCAGGACGCCGTCGAAAATTCCGAACGAGAACTGCGAGCCGTCCACCTTTTCTTGAATCACTATGGAACCGGTGAAAAGGTGTTCGAGATAACGATGCCCGAGGGCGTAGATGCTGGGATATGAGCTTATCATATAAGTTCTTTAATACGTTTAAACACTTCGAGTGCGCGCTCCGGCGTCATTCTGTCGTAGAGTCCTTCCACGGACGGTGAATTAGTCGCACGACTGTAGCAGAATGTGACCGGATTCGGCACATCGTGATATTGGATTTGAAATTGAACCGTAGGCATTTTTTCACTCACTCGAATGGTATGAATCTGGTGCGTCATCAGATAGTAAGTCTGACCGTTGTGAAAAATATCTTTGTTGCAACCCAGCCGCACAAGCTGATCATACTCAAATCCCTTCCCACCATTGACAATGGAACGAAACTTAAAGCGGCACCATGATTCATGCTCGATGGCGTCTGACTCAGCTTCCACGAAAGTAAAATGCTCCACCAGCCCGCGCACAATGAGCGTTTCAAAATTGTTCCGGTGCGAATGCGGATTAACCAAGAAGCCAGAGTTAGCGTGCCGGATGCCCGGCTCGCTAAGATAGAGCTTAGCGGTGAACTGACGCGAGCGCGCGAGATTCAAATAGGTCAATCCCTTTGCATGGTAGTTGTCGAACGAACTGTTGGCGGATTCTTCCGGGTCGAAGGCATCCAACAAATTGTCCAGCATCCGATAAAGTGTTTGGGTTTGCAGCATACGTCAGTCAATTGAAAGGTCGTCGCAGTTGGATTCCAATTCGTCGATGATCTGATCGGCGATTTCCTGCTCGCCGAGTTTGTCCTCGCTGTCCTCTTGGTCTTCGTCCTTGCTTTCCCAAGCGCTCTCCGCGTCGTCCGCGTAGCTCTCGATGGTGCAAGCTTTGTCCTCGCACTCGTTGGCGCGATTTTCCAGAAGCTGGCCCGTGTCTCCCTGCTGGAGACCGTAGGGCATGTTGTCAAATTTGTCCTGCTGCTCGCTGCCGAGATTGCGCAGTTCTTCTGCCGCGTCGCGGACCGCTTGGACCGCCAGCAGCGGGTCTGTCCCTGTGCGGGCTTCACCGAACGCCGTGCTCATATTCTCGCCAATCGCAGCCAAAGCCGACTGAAACGGATTGGAAATCAGTTGCGATTGTTTTGGCGCGCATTTGGGTTCGAGACAGCGCACAAACCGGCCACTATAGCGGAATTTCCACCACTTGTAGCCATCGCCAGTGTTGATCGGTTTACCACAGCAGCCGCACTTGCCGGGCGACTGCCTGCATTTGTTCACGAGTGTTACACGCATACTTAATAGTGCCTTATTTAGAGACGATTTTACAGATTTTCTTCAATAAATTTTTGGAGCTTCTGGAGCACCTCCAGCCGCTTGGCTTCCTCGCCGACTTGAAAAGGAATGTGAACATCCAGCACGGGCCAGTCTTTTGCGCCACCGAAAGCTTTCTCTCCCGAGCCGTTGTAGTTCTTGCACACTTCGATACGCACGGACCCAACGCAGCCTTTAGCCATCGGTGTGAGACGTTCGAGCACGAAAATCTCTGGCACCTGTTCGAGTGGGTGACCGCGCAGCCGCTTGTGCCATTGACGCGGCGGACTGGACTTCACCGGAGGTGGCTCCGGCTTTGGCTCGCTTCGCGCAATGATGCGCTTCAGAATCTGAAAATCCTTGTCCCACTTTTGTTTTGCGTTGCCGGTGTGCATCCAGACATCCACCGACACGAATCCATTGCTGTTAAAGCAGTCCCACGAGATACCGTAAACGCGGCGGTCCGCCCACAGCTTGACTTTTTTGTCGAGCGCTTTCACATCCGCGCCATTGGGAATTTTAATCTTTTCTTTGCGTATCTCGTGTCTTTTCATAAATATTCTCCGATGAATTCAACTAAAATTTTCTGCCATTCGTTGTCGATCTCTCCCGCGCGCTTCTCGTTGCCTTCGTAGCCGTTGATGCGTTCCCATTCGGTGGCTAGATCATTCGCGCGCTTCGCTTGTGCGTCGAACCACTCTGGCCACGCAAGTAACGGACGCGCAGACAGACTGCCGTGATTAGCCTCGATAAGAATTCCGTCCGGGAACAGTTGATTGAACCGCCCGATGGCGCGCTTGCGCACCTCTTGCTCGGAATAAAACTCGTTGGTCTTACCGCCCGCCTTGCGCTTCGTCAGCCCAAATTCCGCGTGCTTCTCGTTGAATGCTTGCGCATGCTTGCGCGTGAACGGCTGCTCGACATCTTCCTCAAAGTCCTCGCCCGGACCGCGCGAATTTTTTATCAACCGCCCATAGTAGTGCTCGGCTCCGGGACTCGTCCCGCGCCACGTGGTAATCTCCAGCCACACAGCAGGATACTTTGGCTCGGCGCACTTCTTTTTCATGCTGACCTTTTACTTCTGCGAGTAGCGGACGTGCTACCCATTTGCGGACTTCCCATGTCGAAAGGATTCTTCATCAGACGGCGCAACACTTCCTTGGCGTGGTCCACACAGATTCGGTTCATGCTTCGCGGCTCGGTGACAACACCTTCGAGCGCATTGAGTGCTTCTTGGGCGTGGTCCCGGATGGGCGCAGCCAAACGCAGTCGGTCAAGCGAATCGCTGGCTTGTTGGACCGCCTTGTCGCCACGTTCCTTAGCAGCCGGAATCTCTGTCCGCAACAGGTGCCCGGACAGCCCGGCCACGTAAGCGATTTCATGCATGGTGTTTGCGTCTGTGAAGAACTGGACGGACGACAAGCCCGACAGCAGTCCCACGTATCGCATCGACACGTTCAAGTTGTTTCCGAGCCGGACGAGAGTGGGAAGGTAATCGTCCATGGCGGGAGAGGATACAAAAATGTAGGTGTGTTTCATATGCTGATGGTGACTTCGTAATTTGGTTCGGCACAAAGTTCATCGGCTTCGTGAGCGGTCACTCCATCGCCAACACGAAATTTTTTCAGTTTCAAGCCAGCCAATCGTATCGTGACCCCCGCAGCGTTCACGAGTTGTTCAACGCGATACTCTGCGCCGATGCCCGCTTGGGCCTGCTTCAGTTTGATTTTGATTTTCTGTCTCATAGTTCAGTAGATTCTAGGCAGACGGCGAAGCACATCGCCGACTTGCACCGTGGTGTCGTTGTGAAATTTTTCGGACGCCAGATAAATTCGCAGATCGTCCAGCCGGTTTGCCGCTTCTTCCTTCTCGGCCTTCAGCGTTTTAATCTGCTCTTGCAACTGGTTGATGTAGTTCATGGCGATACTATACCATACGTGTCAAGCCCCCGCCCGCACCAATTTCTTTTTGGCGCGGGTGACTGCGACGTAGAAAATGTTGGCTTCCTCTTGGGACTTCTCTTTGTTTTTAAAAGTCTCGTCGATCAGACAAACCGTGTTCCACTCCAAACCCTTGGCTTTGTGAACGCTGCTGCATACCACGGCTTCGCGGCGCGCGTTGTCGCTATCCTCAAATAAGTTGAGGATGCGTGCTTCAACGTCGGCGATGCTGTCGCAGCCTTCGGCCACCGAGGTCAGCGTCAAAGCTTGGTCGTTGATCAACTCAACTTTGGACTCAACGTAGCGGCCACCACTGGCCATGATGCGATTGGTTTGCTTCTCGGCCCACGATGAAACCTTGCGGAGAAAATCCGGCACCGACTTTGCGCGCATCTTGCGCACCATGCCCACAAGTTGCTTGCCGATGTCTCGGCCTTCGATGCGGGCCGGGATGTCGTTGCGCAGAAGCTTGAGAGCGATACTCATCAGCGGCGCGTTCAACCGGCTGACGACCGCATCGCCGACTTGCAGAGAGGCAACCGCTTTGTCGAGGGTGAGGCTAATCACTTCGCCTTCAGGGGCGGTCGGTGCGGCGGTGTAGTCTTGCACAATGCTCTTGGCCAATTCCACCACGAGCCTAGGGCAGCGATACGTCGTGGTAAGACCAAGCTGCGGCGCGTTTAAACGTTGGCGCATCATGTGCATGCCGTCCGAAGCGGCACCACGAAAACCGTAGATGGCTTGGCGATCATCGCCCACGATACAAATACGACCGTTGGCCTTGCACGCGCGTTCGGCCATGAGAAGTTGCGACATATTCATGTCTTGCGCTTCGTCCACCACGACCAAATCATAAATAGGTTTCACCCAGCCAGCGGCCACCGGGAGCCACACCATATCGTTGAAGCTGACTCGGCCAAGCTGGTCGCGCTCCATCGCCAGCCGCATTGCCGCAATGGAAATTTCAGCGAGCTTGACGGCAGGAAACTCGGCTTCGAATTCGTCGGGCACCGTGATGTTGCGCGCGTCAATGATATCCAACACTTCGTTCAACTCCGGCAAACCGGTTGTGAGGTTCTTGCAAAATCCAATCAGGCGCGCGAGCGTGTTGACTACGTCGTCCGGGATGCGCGGCGCAACGGTAGCGATGCGCTCGAATTCAACGTTGTCGTCCGGCTTCGCATTGCGCCACACGTTCTTGATGAACGCAAAACCGAGAGAGTGCAGCGTCTTGACTTCGACGCGCGCGTCCGTGATCTTTTCGAGCGCTTCCTTCTGATTCTTCTTATTGAAGACCGCATAGAGAAGCCTGCCTTGCTCCGGGGCATGCGAAAAAGCCTGCTTGATCGTGGTGGTCTTACCGGTGCCAGCGCGCGCCTGCACGACGAGGTTGCCTTTGCCCATGGCGAACCACGCGAAGATTGCGTTCTGTTCGTCGGACCAGTTCTTGGCGGTCTCGGGAGCCACAGGTGCGGCTGCGGCTGCGGCAGGCTTCGCGGTCTTGTCCACGATGGCCTGCGCCGCTTCCAGCTTGTCGGTGGCGATCATCCACACGCGGTTCGCGCCATTCCAGCGCGCGCCGAGACGTTTAAGTTCTTCTTTCACCGGGTAGGTGTTGCCGCGAATCTCAACCATTTCAATCATGCGCTTAGTATCGCATGGAGCAGATTCCGTGTCAACAGGTCCCGTATGTTTATCTACAGTGCCGGGGATAGGGGATTTACTGCACTGGTCGGCTGAATTAGAAGGGGTATGAACATTGGAGCGGCCTCCGTCACACTCATTCAACCTGTCGATGCCAGTGCTCACCGTTTCGATTTCCGCTCTGAAGATTAATTTTTTACGCGCTTGACGCGGGCGTAGTTGCCAGAGGACTTGAAGTAGGTTCCCGCGTAGGTCACGCCATTGATGCCGTAAACCCGTATGGACACGCGAGTGTCACCCCAGTTGCTACGCCACGTGTGGCCGCATTGAATGTTACCAAGCTTTTGACCGGTCCAAGTAGTTGCGAACCCAGACGCGCCATAGTGTGTAAACTCATTGTTCTTCGCGTCCTTGGAAAATGAACAGTAGAGAAAATATTTTTCAGGCGGATCGGTTACGAATTCGTAAACCTCCATCTCGCTGCGTTCCTCGTTGGTCACTTCGAGAAGCTTCGGAACGGAGTCAGCCGGATAGCTGGTGCGCCCCGCGCGCCAGATTTCGAATTGTTCGAATCGGCGCTTGAGCGCCTCATATTGGTCGCGATTGATCATTGGGCACCCCCTTCCCGCTTCGCGAGAGCCTCGGGGCCGTAAATGTCCGGGTAAGCCTGTGCGGCGGTGTGCTGGGGCTGCTTGCGGCCTTCCCAGCGGTTGTAATGCTCGTCGGTGGCCTTGTCGAGAGGATCGGCATCCGAGTGGAAAAGTTCAGCCGGAATCGAGTAGTCGCTGGCGATCTCACCGGGCGAGTTGCCCAGCACGAGATAAATCCAGCGGAGCTTGCCCGACTTCGGGCACTTGACGTAGAGGTGGGCTTCGTCGCAGGCAATCAGGTTCGCAATGAACTTTTTCATGCCGTCGCGACCTGCGCCGCACTTGAATTCGTCTTCGCCATTATCGCCACGCACGATCTCGAACCCGTGGCGTTTCAGGGTCGCGATGAGGGACGCCGTCTCGGGCGTCCAGTTGTTCAGCATTTCGTTCGCTCGTTGTTGTAGTGTCATCATGCGAATATAATAGCAGAGTGTTTAAACGATGTCAACTCCGTTTTTACGGTCCGTGGGGTAGGGGATACACTGGTCCGCCAGCACCTTCAGAAGATACTCACGCGCCACCGTGTAGCGCTTGAAATTCTTCTGTTTGGGCTGGGACAGGTGATATTCAAGGTCCGCGATTTTCACCGCGATTGCGCCCCCGGTCCGGCTGACTCGCTCTATGTAGTCCAGATAGATTTCGCCGTCGCGCCGGGTGAGCGCTTCGACAATCTCCCGGATAGGCCACGACACGCCGACCAAGGACAAGTCCTCCAGCGTAATGCTGGTGTCCTCCACAACGTCGTGCAGCCATGCCGCCGCAATTTGAAAATATGTGCCGCCTCGCTCTGCGGTTAGGCGCGCCACGTTCAACACATGGACGATGTAGGGGTCTTTGCCATACGTCTGGCCTTTGTGCGCCACGTAGGCGATAGCGCGTGCGATGTCGATCTGGTTCATGTTAGTCTCGCTCCAAAATGTAAAGCACTCCGAACAGGGTTTTATAAACCGTGTTGCCGATGCCGGTGTCTGCGGCCTCAGGTGTGCCGCGCAAGTCTTCAACATACATCGGGTGCAGGCACTGGTTGCGGATTGAACTTCGCCTGCCACCGTGTTGCCGGTAAGCCGCGTCGCGGTTCGCCTTGCTGGCGAATAGAAACCGGTTTCTCACTTGGCCACCTCATCATTGTGCCAGTAATGCGGGTGTGGCTGCGGTTTGCGCGGAACGATTTGATTGATCAGCACATCGAAACGGCGCGCCCCCGTCTCGTTTGCCGCTTTGATAGCGGCTTCCTGCGTCTCGAACCACTGTGCGGCGGTCGCTGCTCTGGCCCACCCGCCCATAACGGTCAGGAAGCCCGTGATGTAACCATGACGGTCCACCCGGCGCACATAGTAACCCGGCTGCTTGCCCTCCCAGTTGATGTTGAATGTCGATATTGGTTGTCTCATAATCAGTTCCGAGTTTGAATTCGAGTTGCGAGTTTAGCGAACCCCGCAGGCGCGCAAAAAGCGGTGACAGTCAAAACGGTCGTTGTCATCGGACGCCACGTCCGCCAGTCGGCAGGCCACGAGCTTGACCGCTTCTTCAGCGGTAAGCTGGCCCTCGCGGACTTCCGTCAAGGTGGCGTTGATCTTCTCGGCGATTGCTACGTAATGTTTTCGGCTCATATGTTTTTCTATGTTAGTTGTTTATCGTATCTACCAATACAATAGCATGGCGACGTTTAAACGTCAAGCCCGAATTTACTGTTCATGAGGTAGGGGAAACCCCTATCTGTCCGGGTGATCGAGAAAGTAGGCACGCTGCTGGTCCGCAGCACGGGCGAGAGCGTAATCGTCTGCTGGCAAAGACTTCCGCTTACGCGAGTAAATTTTCTTGGACTGTTTCACACGCGTGACCGGCTTGAATGACCACGTGCGACGAACTGCAATTCTCTTACATTTCATATCATCCCCATCTAAAGCGCGCGTAATCCGTCCAACACATCCTGTCCACTTGCGCCAGATCATGCACGCTCATGGTTTTCTTTTCCGTCTGGCCCGTGCGAGGCATCTCTTTAAAGAGATTGCTCATCGGATTGTTAATCTCCAGCCACGAAAAAAGTTTCTTCACGTTGCGCAGGTTGTTGTATTCGATCATCTTGCAACGCATCGGACGCGCCTGCACGCACTTTTCAAAGTAGGTGAACGTGTCACGCCAATAGATAATGCTGTCCATTATGTCCTTGTGACCCTCGCCCCAAGGCACGGACCTGATCGACTCGACCTGCTCCAGCGGATTGCGAATCAGAAAAATAAATTTCGCTTGCGGGAACATTTCAGAGAGAAGATCAAACACGCGGTCGTGCCTGTATCTCACCTCTTTGAAACCCCACCTCGGTGACCGAAATGGATTGATCGTATCGTAAAGAAACGTGCGCATGTTGCGCCGCACTTCTGCCGGGTCGATGCAACTCAGACACGGGGCAAACGTGTTTGGGTCCCTTAAATTCGCTTCAGTGCCATCGTCACCAAAATTGGTAGCGTAGTAGGCGTCCGCATATCCTTTGAGGAAGCCACCGTGCTCGCCGTAGACCAGCACGCCCGGAGTCTGATTGATTGCACGCTGTAGCAAAGTGCTGCCACTGCGCGTTTGAGCGAAAATAAAAATCTCATTCACGGGTAGCTTCCTCCATCACCAAAGATTCAATGCCTGCTGCTTCTAAGAAAAAAGACGACCCACGCAAGCCTCGGTTTAAGTCGGACACAATGTTTCGGTTATCAGGAACATAATGCCATTCACGAAACATGGGCCGAGGGTCGAACACGCCCATGTAAGGACGTAAGACCGGCTCGTGCGTGAAAGGCCCTTCGTAATACTCCGTGGTCAGATCGCGCCCACACTCGGCGTAGTCGAATCTTGCGGGTGGCACATAATGCGCACAGAACGGCGAGATAACGATAGGCACGCCGTCTTCGGTTCGCCATCGCATGAATTCGTCACGAGCACGTTTAAACGCAACTATGTCACCGACTTTCTTTCGAAGCTTGGCGGCAAACTCCGGGCTGAACCTGTTAATCATTTCGCTCATTCAGCAGGAGCCTATCAGGTGTCGGCATCAATTGCAAGGTTTTTCTTTTGTGCTCGACCAGATGGCGATGCACGCCCGATTCTTCGAATTGCTTGATGTCAGTCTCGAAGACTTCCAACACAGGGTCGCCCGGTGTTCCCGGTGGCAGGAAAACCATGGCAGTCATGCGACCGCGCGAGTTAATGCGGACGATGCCGTTCAGCGCATTGGCCACGAGTGCGTCCACGACCGCGCGCTTGAATTCTTCTCGCTGCTCGGGAGTCCAGTCGCGCATCTTGGCCACAGTGCCTTCGGGAATGAACGCGCCTACCATGTAGCCGAGACGCTCGTGGATTTTTTCCTGCGCTACTCGAAGCTGGCACAACTGTGCCCGCGCGCGTTGTAGCGAGAGGTCCAAATCGGAGCACCGCTTTTCCAACGCAGCCACGCGGGCTTCAAAGGACTTTGATATGCGGTCCTTGAGCTTCTGTTTGCGGCTTTTTCGTTCCATAGACTTTGTGAAACTTTTTCGGACCTTTGCCACCTGAGGGCCAGTTGATTGTGTCGTAACGTTTACGCCAGCCGGGCGAGCGGTCAGCATCGCCTTTGCCAGCGGCCCCAGATGAGAGACCGAGGTCTCTAGTGTTTCGCTTTGCCATATTATTTTTTGAGTGCTTGAATCAGGTTCAGTATCGTGCCTATTAGCAAGCACACACTGCCGACCAGAAACCAGATGATGGGAATGATTTGGGACTTCACAGTATTTGGCCCTTTGGATATTTGGTTTGAGGGTTGATCGCCGTCGTGTCACCACGCAGTGTTGCGATTCGCCATTTCGCCACTTCGCCATGAACGCGCCGAGGGATGGGATAAAGCAAGTCGCTGGTTGGCGTCTCAAAAATTCTTCCGTAGGTGCCTAGCATACAGACTTCACGTTGGGTTGATCTCATGGCCGGGATTGCTCCGGTTGAATTCGCGCAGCACACGCGCACGAATGTCTTTCCATAAATATTTTATATCTTCATGCGGCTGCGGCTCTGGATGCTGCGAGTAGGGATAGTCCCGGCAGGCGGACGCCCAGCCAAGAAGCTCTCCGGCGTATCGCCGTGCCGCCACTCTGCCATGCTCTGTCCACATCGCCCCGCGATACTCGCAGAAAATCATTTCAGCGCGTCCTTTGCTTCCTTCAGCGCGGCGTCCAGTGTCTGCGCTTCCAGTTGCCGCGTCGAACGATGGTTGCCTCGCGAGTTGGTGAGGTAAAACACACCGGGGTTTTCTTTGTCGGCCCACACCATAGCGCCGGGGTGGCCTTCTACTTTTCTCATGTCGAGTCTGTCTGTGCTCATAAATCAGTCATCGTTATCGATTCTCCACACAACGCAAGCGGTGCATTCGCAATTGGCCACGTCATGGGCACACGATTCCAGCCAAGCATTCAGAAACGCTACCGCCTTACGCACCCGCTTCGATTCGTTGAACACCCTGCGGCACGTGCATCCCGCTTTCGTTGAACGTGGCGCGCGTAGCCCCCTATACCTCGGATGAATCTTGCACCGTGTCATTTGCATCTTTCTCTGAACCCTGTATCCGAACAGGGCATTCTAAAATTCCATCTACACCAAACTCGTGGCGAAAACTCACCTGCGCTCGCCCTACTGCAATCTCTTGCGTGGTCGCCGCAAAACGGTATGCGCCGTGGTGCTCTCCATTCACGAGTTTGATTAGAAAAAAGTTCATGATTTATTTTTCTTGTTCCTTATCTTTGCTTCGAGCTTTGGTGAGAAACCAAGACCAAGCTCTTGCGCTTCCCACCCACGATACAATCCGGTTGGCGCGGCATGGGGACAGCACGGCAAATCCCGAGTCGGCACCATCTCGATACCTTTGCCCTTGCAGGTGTAGTCGTAATATTGCGAGCCTTTAATCATCAGCGAGCGAGGTTTCTTCAGTATCTCCGGGCGCATGCGCCACAGCCGGTAATGTTCCCTGATCTCGCGCAGCGTCCAGAAAAGAATCCAGCGCGAGTTGTTGTGCTGGAACAGACGCCAGCGATACCAGATGCGATTAATCACGCCGCCCATGGTCTGCTTGAACGTGCGTCCGTTGGCTGTGAATTTAACTCTATCGATCATAGCAAGATGTGCCGCCGTCGTGAGCTTGAAGGATTTTTCCGAGACGCATCCGCGCGTCTTCGAGGTGCCTGAACGCCAGCACGATGTTGTCTATCATTTCCTGATGATCACAGTTGGGTTGCGCAGCTTCACGAAAAAATTCATGACCGCGCAGACCGCGCACATCGGCGGCGATTTGTTTTAACCGCCAGCGTAATGCTGTCACCTCACCATCGATGGGCAACGGGGCCTTAGGCGCGTCGGTGTTAATCCACACGCGACCATCAACATTCGTGGCGGATGGCGTCCTTGTCAGCGCGTTCTCAAGGCGGCGCTTGATATACTCTTGCTCTGCGTCCCATTGATCTTTCACTTCTTCCACTGGCTTCGCAGCCGCGTCAGGGAAAGGTTGCTTGCACAACTCCACGACGGCTTTGATCTCGTCAAGGGTTGGCACCACTTTTGGTATTTGATTTTCTGACATAAATTCTTTCAGAGCGGCGCACAACGGCGTCGAGGCTATCGATGTAACACCGTGCGCACGCTGTCGCATGCTTCGCTGCACGGTTGGGGTCCTTCCATTCTTTATGTCCGGGAGTCCAGCACGCGAGACCACCAGTCCCGTTTAAACGGTCCGAGTGCAAAGCAGAGAAGCGCACACCACCAAGACCTTCGTGCGGATAGACCGTCAGCGCGCCATTGTGAAACGCCAAGTGCCAGCCCATGTTCTTCCAGATGTAATGCGTCCAGCCCTTGCCCTTGAAGCGCTTGATCAACCGCTTCGCTGCGCGCCGTGCTTGATCGTGGCTGTCGTAGCTCATACGAAAAGAAAAACGAGTAAGGCGACGAGCAGAGCGATGGCAATACCCACGAGTGCGCATAGAACCATCATCCAGATGAACAGATAGCAGACCGCCGCTATGATGTAATCGATCATTCGATCCACTCTCCGTTATCGACGCCGCGAACCTTGATGTTGCCATCGTTGTAGTCCACGCCGCGTTTGATCGTGATCAGATCAGTCTCTTTCATTTCCTTTGCGACAGCGAGTGCTTCTTCCAAAGTCTTGCCGGGCACATCGACCGCAACCATCAGAGTGATTTTGAAGTCGGCTCTCATAAAAGTTTCAACGTTGGCATATGGCCCATCAGCAACACTTCGATGTAGTCATCGTAGGTCTCGATTCTGATGTAGAGACGCAGATGCGGATTGTTCGCGCGCCATTTTTTCAGCCGATCCTCGCCTGCTTTATACTCGCCGCGAAACGTCGGCCAGTCCCACTCCGTGGTGGCGCGAAAAGAAACAAATTCAAACGGCGTCTTGGTGAACGATGCGTCCTCGGCTCCCAGCGTGCCGCATAGACGATGTTTGTCCTTGTAGACTATGTCGCGCATTTGGTGCGGCTTCACCTCGGCGAGAAGTTCTTCGTTCGACTTGGGCACCACTGGTGCGGCACCCACCGTGGTATAGGCCATTGGCTCAGATTTTTTCTTGAACCAGAACTTGTTTAGAAACTCCGTGCGCATTAGTTTTCTCCCGGTAGTGGCTCGCCCGCCGCAATCAATCGCGCACGCAAGTCTTCAAGATCGCTCTTGAAAAATTGGAGGGCGTCGCGTTGAATGAGCGCCTTGTCGAGGATACGCGATTGCTCCGCGATGCGCGAGTTTGTCAGCCCGATGTAATTGTCGAGGATGTGTAACTGGGTTGAGATCATGCG
>Ga0075428_100005038_pt1 | contig 14688 bp, 9 predicted proteins | sample RhiMetdeltSRZDD2_FD_75291 | JGI IMG/M metagenome (GOLD analysis project Ga0075428, IMG submission 75291) | Populus rhizosphere microbial communities from Tennessee, USA - Rhizosphere MetaG P. deltoides SRZDD2 | ecosystem: Host-associated > Plants > Roots > Rhizosphere > Soil | place: USA...
GAGCGAGCCGGCGTAGAGCAGGGCCGCCAACAGATAGAGCACGTCGAGGCCCCAGATGTTGCTCGTGTACTCGAGCGCGCCGCCGATGACGACGCCGAGCAGGTTCGAGCCGAAGGCGCGGGCCGGCTCGGCCACGCGCCGGAACGAGTTCGAGAAGATGAACGCCGCCCAGAAGATCGGGAGGCCGATCAGTACGAGCGACGCGAGGAGGCGGATCGCCATGCCGAATCGGAGCAGCGACTCGAAGGGAAAGAAGTAGCCGAGCACGAGGGTCGCAAAGAGAAGGAGGTACGCCGCTCGGCTCGAGAGCCCGCGTCCGGCGCGAACCAAGGCGTTCGCGACGAGGATCGTCAGGAGCACGGACGCGATGACGATCGCGTTGACGTTCCACGTCGCGCCGAAGACCAACGCCATCTGCGTGATGCTCCGCGTCTCGAGGAGCATGAAGCCGGCTCCCAGAAAGAGGAAGTGCAGGTTGGGGCGGCGCACGGCGCGCTCGACGCTCGACACGATCACGAGGCTCGCCAGGACGAGGCCGGCCAGGAGGACCGTCACTACCTTCGGGATGCGGTTCGTCTCGAGGTAGAGGAACGGCCAATTGTCGGTGGCGCGCCGGACACCCTCCCGTGCGGCGAGAGGAGGGAGCCTGTGGATCGGCGGCCCATCGGGGTTGCGGTCCGTCCGCAGGACCTCCTCCGGGCCGTAGACGTAGGCGACGGAATCGAACGGGCTGCGCTCGGACTGGAATCGCGCCGGCTCACGGCCGAACGCCTCGGTGAGGCTCCAGTAGGCCCTCTCGCCCACCCACGGTCTCGTCGATCCGAGGTTCAGGCAGAAGACGCCTCCCGGGGCGAGAAGCTCGCGGATGCGACGGTAGGACTCGACGGTATAGACGAAGCTCTCGAGGCGAAGGCTCGCCATCCCGCCGATCTGCTTGTGGGAGTCGAGCGCCGACATCACGATCAGGTCATAGCTCCCACGGTCGGAGGCGATGAACGCCCGAGCGTCCTCCACGCGGACGTGGACGGATCTCGCGCGGTACGGCGTGTTGGGGTGGAGACCGAATCCGAGCCCGGCGATCACCGGGTCGATCTCGACCGCATGGATCTCCTCCGCCCCCTGAGCGGCCGCCATGACCGCCTCGTTCCCGCTCCCGGCTCCCAGGATCAGGACGCGTTTCGGTTTCAAGAACCTGTACGGAAGCTCGTAGTAGGGGATCCACACCCCGAGGTTCGATCCGCCGAGGTCGGGTCCGAAGTTCAGCGCGTCCTGGATCCTGAAGTCGTCCACCCGGATCATGAACCCCAGGTGGCGGTTCTCGGGGGACCGGTACTGGGCGATCTCGACCTTGTAGTACGGCGACCAGGCGAGCGCGATGTCGGCGTTCCACATGAGGAGCACCGCGAGGACGACCGCGACGGCGCCGCCGGCGAGCACCTTCGGGCGCCGGCGCAGCAGGAGGAGCACGAGCGTGGTCCCGAGCGCGAACCAGACCCAAGGAGGCGTCCCGAGCGCCGCGATCGCGGCATAGCCGAGCGTCCCGGAGAGGCTTCCCCCGATGTCCCAAGCGTAGGCGCGCAACGGGTCGTTCATGGCCTCGAGACGACGCCCGAGCTCCTGACCGAGGATCGTGAAGAGCGCCAGGTTGATCGCGGAGCCCAGGAGCGCCGCCGCCGACACTTCGAGCGCTCCGACCTCGTAGAAGCGGGCGTTCGGAACGAAGACCAGATCATCCGTGTAGCTCAGCTCGAAGCCGTGGGCGTTGAAGTAGAGCACCGCGATGACGAAGAGCAGGAACGCGACCGGAAAGTAGGGGAGGAGCGTGATCCTGCGGCGGGCCAGGAGACACCCCACGCCGAGCCCCAGGAAGCACGAGATCAGGATGAGGTTGTTGAAGTAGGAGAGCACCGGGATGGAGGCGTTGAGCCAGCGAATCGCCGCCATCTCGAGAAACAGGATGGCGAACGTCAGCGCGAACAGCTCCCAGGCCGAACGAGCCTCGTCGCGCGTCGTCACGGCGCCGTATTCTTCGGGCCTGTCCGGGAATGTCAACTCCGGCCGGACGACCATCTCTCCGCTCGGACGTAGAACTCCTCGACGGCGGCGATCGGCCGCCAGGAGGAGACCATGCTCGCCACCTTGCTGTTGATCGCCGCCCTCGTTGCCACCAGCCTCCCCGGCGAGGGCTCCTACGACGAGTGCCTCGAGATCGGATCGGCCCGCCGGACCGCGTACATCGTGACCGACGGCGAGCACCAGACGATGTGCGGGAACATGGGGGACCTGTTCGCCGACGAGGCGAAGAGGGACGAACGGAAGGACGTGGTCTGGTTCCGGCTCGACGGCCAATGCTGGGTCGTGCGCGACCCGGCTGTCGCGGGCGAGGCGGTTCGCCTCTTCGAGAAGGTCAACGAGATCGGCGGCCGGCAGGGGTTCCTCGGCGCGAAACAAGGACGGATCGGGGCGGAGCAGGGCCGGATCGGGGCGGAGCAGGCGGCGCAGGCCCTTCGCCGCCTCGGCACCGGGGGGGCGGGGGACGACTCGCCTTCCGGCGAAGCCAGCGCCGCGCGCATGCGGGAGCTCGGAGAACAGATGAAGGTGCTCGGTCACGAGCAGAGCGTCCTCGGCAAGGAGATGCGGGACGAGCTGACCCGCGCGCAGGCCGGCCTCTCCAAGCTGCTCGAGGAGGCGATGAAGGACGGGACGGCCATCCCGATCCGGCGCCTGTAGCGGCGCTGCGAGCGGACCGCGACGGCTCGGGGCCTCGTGCGCGCCCCGGCCGGGACCGGCGTACGATCTCGGCAGCAGGGGGACACGCCGTGGCGCCTTCGAATCGACGAACGATGCGGTCCGCCGCCTGGGCGGTCCTGGCCTTTCTCGCCGTGATCGGCACCCGCGCCGAGGAGACGCTGCAGGCGCCCGGCCTCCGGGAGCGGGTCAAGGTGGAGCGGACGCAGTTCGAGGTCATCGTCTGGCCGCCGAAGGACGACGTGGCCGCCTGCCAGGCGCTGACGAAGGCCGACTTCGAGCTGCGTCTCGCCCGGCAGCCGTTCCACGAGTTCGAGCTGGACCCGCTCGAGATCCCGACGGAGGCCGCCCCCCTCGAGCCCGAGGGCGTCGCCGCGCCCGGACCCGCGCCGGCGATCACCCCCGCCAGCCGTCTCGTCGCCCTCCTGTTCGACTGGTGGGGGCTGGGGCAGCAGGGCACCGACGAGTACAGCCCCCGCGCCCGCGCCTTCGCGCAGGCGCGCGCCTACATCGAGGACCACCCGCTCGATCGTTTCGTGATCCTCGAGATCGGCGACGACGCGAACTTCCGCTCCACGGCGTTCCAAGCCGGCCCCGAGGCGCTCGAGACGCTCGACCGCTTCGAGACCGACACCGACGCCACCGGCTTCCTGATCCGCGGCCAGCACCTCGACATGCGCTGGTGGCGCAATGCCGTGCTCGACGCCGTGTCGCGCCTTGGCGCGATGGAGCCGCGGGACACGAAGGACCTGTTCGTCCTGACGACGGACGTCTTCCCCGAGAGCGACGTGTTCCACGACGACCTGCGCAAGCTGACGACCGAGAACAAGGTGCGGGTCAACACGCTCGACCTCGCGTGGGACTTGCGCCTGCTTCCCACCGGTCTCTTCGCGCTCTCGGAGGCCGGCGGCGGCGTGGTGTTCACCGACAGCCACACGCTCACGACCGCGATCCACACGCTCGACCGGCTCCGGCCGTGCACCTTCCGGATCACGCTCAACGTCCCCGACAGCAAGCGCGCCCTGCCGCTGTCGGTGAAGATGAGGGACCTCCGCTTCCGCGTGACCGCCCCGGAGGCCGTCGGCGGGCGGTTCGACATCGTCGCCGCGGAGCGCGCCGAGCTGAGCAACGACTTCGAGAACCCCACCGCCGAGGTCGGCGTGAAGATCACGCCCCGGCTAGTTCCGCTGTCCCGGAAGGCCCGATCGGCCGAATACGCGCTCACCCTGCTCGTCGAGAAGGCGGACGACTTCGACCCGGACGACGTGGGGACGCTCCGCGTCTACGGCGCCGTCTGGAACAAGCTGAAGCCGCGGACGGGGATGTACGCCGACTTCTCCGCGTTCCGGATCACAGGAGACGGCCTCCGCAAGATCCTCGAATCCGGCGGTGAGATCTTCCGCTTCCCGGACACGGTGAAGATCCCGACGCGGGAGAAGTCCGTCTCCGTGATCGTCAGCGTCCACGGCCCGCGCGACTCGCTTTCGAGGATCACCGCGTCGCGGCGCATCGAGGTGACGCTGCCGGAATAGCGGCAGCCCCGGCTGGACACGACCGGTTAGACTTACGGCCGGCCGCGACGCCGGGGTGGATGGGGCTGTCCTCCCGGGCAGGCCGGCGCGTAGGAGCCGAGAGCCTGAGATGACGACCCGATATACGGAGCTGCCGGGAGTCCTCATCCACGCCGACGCCCTCGTCGAGACGGACGCCGTCGGACAGGGGACACGGGTGTGGGCCTTCGCCCACCTCGCGCCCGGCTCGCGGGTCGGCCGCGACTGCAACGTGTGCGACCACACGTTCGTCGAGAGCGGCGTCGTGCTCGGCGACCGCGTGACCGTCAAGTGCGGGATCTACCTGTGGACCGGCGTGACGTGCGAGGATGACGTTTTCCTCGGGCCGAACGTGGTCTTCACGAACGACCTGTTCCCGCGGAGCGGGCAGCATCCGGAGAGCTACGTGCCGACGCTCGTCCGCACGGGGGCGAGCCTCGGAGCGAACTCCACGATCCTGGCCGGGAACACCATCGGGCGCTACGCGATGGTGGGAGCCGGCTCGGTCGTGACGCGGAGCGTCCCCGACCATGCGCTCGTCGTCGGGAACCCGGCCCGTCGCCGCGGGTGGGTCGGCCGCCACGGGCACAAGCTGACGGTCAAGGACGGCGTCGGGGTCTGCCCGCACTCGGGGTCGCGCTATTTGATCGCCGGCGATCGGTGCGTGCCGCTCGAGGGCGACCGCGAGCGTGGTGTCTGATCCGGCAACGGGCTCAGGCGTCCGGGCCGGGCGCAATCCTCCTCGCCGGGATCGTCCTGGGACAGGCGATTCTGTACGGCCCGTCGCTCATCGGATCGAAGGTCCTCCTCCCTCTCGATCTGCTCGCTTCCCCAAAGACGTATCTCCCCCTCACGCCCGAGACCTTGAAGATCGTCCCGCACGACCTCGCCGTCGTGGACCTCGTGTTGAGCGTCGAGCCTGCAAGGCGGTTCAGCGTGGGAGAGTACCGCGCGGGCCGGTGTCCCTCTTGGACTCCGTTCCAATTCGGCGGCTCGCGATTCGTCTTCCCGGCGCAGTCGCCGTTCTGGATCCTGAAGTCCAGCATCAGGTCTCCGGTCGTTCTCGCATGGGCGCAGATGGCTCTCGCGGTGGTCGTCGGCTTGGGGACCTACCTGTTCTGCCGGCGAACCTTGGACGTCGGGTTCTGGCCGGCGACCGTCGCCGCGTGGTGTTTCCCGCTCACGGGATTCTTCGTGTTCTGGCTCGGTTACCCCATGACCGGGTCCGTCGCCTGGCTTCCCTGGATTCTCCTGGCCGTGCACAGCTCCGTGAGGCGATCGGACGGCTCGAGCGCGCTGGCGCTGGCGATGACCACGGCCCTGGTGCTGATCAGCGGACAGCTGGACGTCGCAGGCCAGGTGCTGCTCGTCTCGGGTCTGTACGCCATCCACTGCCTCGTGGACGCGCACGGCCACCGGTGGCCGAAACGTAGGGCCGTCCGATCCATCGTGGCCGTCGTGGCCGGATGGGCCCTGGGCTTCCTGCTCGCGGCATCCTACGTGCTTCCTCTCGTGGACTACACGCAGACCGGATCCAGGATGACGCGTCGCGGCGGGGGCGAGGAGGAACGGCCTCCCATCGGGCTCGCGGCGCTTCCGCAGACCGTGCTCCCCGACATGTACGGCTCGACCCGGCTCAGCTCGGCACCGCTGTTCCCCGAGGGACAGCGCAATCAACTGGAGAGCTCAGCAGCCGCCTACAGCGGGCTGCTCGCCACTCTTCTGGTGGCGCCGCTGGCCTGGTGCAGCCGCCGCCATCGGTCCATCAATATTTTCTGGGCGATCCTCGGATTCATCGCGCTCGCCTGGGTGCTCGACGTTCCCGGTTTCGTGGCCGTGATGCGGATGCCCGGGCTCAACATGATGTCGCACAACCGCCTGGTCTTCGCGGCCTCGTTCGCCATCGTGTGCCTCAACGCGGTGGGATTGGAGATGCTGATTCGCGGCGACGTACGTCGCCGTGCGTGGTTCTGTCTGCCTGCGGCGACCTTGATCGTGCTCTACGGATGGTGCCTGTACCGCGGCGCCGTGCTGCCCGAGCCGCTCGCGAGCGGGGTCCAGCGCGCGCTCGAGGCGGGTCAGGTGGTGCCGTGGATCGAAGACATCGACCGGCTTCGGCGGATCCAGGCCAACTTCTCGCGGGACTATCTGGTCGCGGGTGGACTTTGCGGCGCGGGCATCGCCGGCTGGATGATCCTCTGGTTTCGCTCACGAGCTCCGAGGTGGCTCGTGCTCGCGATCGGAGCGGCTCTGCTCGGAGACTTGCTCTGGTTCGCCTACGGCCGCGCCGCGCAGTGCGACCCCGCGCTGTACTATCCCCGTATCCCCGTTCTCGAGCAGATCTCACGGGCAGGCGCAGGTCGCATCATGGGGTTCGGCGTCTTGCCGCCCACGCTCAGCCAGACTCACGATCTGAACGACGTCCGTGGATACGACGGCGTCGATCCGGTGCGATGGATCGAGCTGCTGATGCTCGGCTCGGACCCGACCTCGCCCCGGTTCTCCTACGCCCTGACTCAATCGCTCGCCCCCGTCATCGACGTCCAGCCTCCCGGGATCCTCCGCCTTCACCCGGTCTTGGACATGCTCGGCGTTCGATACGTCGTCTTCCGCGGAGCACCCCCCGCGGGCATGCGACCGGATTTCTCGGGAGACGACTATTGGGCCCTGACGAATCGAAATGCGCTGCCGCGCGTGTTCGTTCCGGCGCGGGTGGAGAGCCTCGCCGACGACGAGGAGCTGTTGCGCCGGCTGGGCAGCCGCGAGTTCGATCCACGCGCCGTCGCGTTCGTGGAATCGCCGATCTCCCGGATCGAGCGGTGTCGCGGCTCGGCCGCGATTCTCGAAGAGACGCCCTCGAGAATCGTGGTTCGAGCCGAGCTGGAGACCTCCGGGCTGGTGGTCCTGAGCGATCGGTGGGACGACGGATGGACGGCTCGCCTCGACGGCCGGACGGTCCGGATCCTCCGGGTCAATCACGCGATCCGCGGCGTCGAGGTCCCGGCCGGAACGGCGACACTGGAATTCCGTTACGAGCCGTCGAGCCGCTCCTGGGGTCTCCGGTCGTCCGGCGCGGCGCTCCTTCTCTTGATCGGCTGGCTCTGGATCGACCACCGTTCCGGCCGTCGGATCTCGACGCCGCTCGACGCGTAGGATTCACGGATGCTTCCGTCGGAACCCGATGTCCCCGCGAGGGAGGTCGAGACGCACCGAGGGGCGGATTCGCTCCTGGTCTTGCTCGGCGTCGCGCTCGCCCTGCGCGCGATGCTGGTGATGCTGGGCGGGCAGCTCTACTTTCCGGACGAAGCCCGCTACCTGCGCTCGATGGAGATCTACGACGCGGCACGGACGCCGGGCTTGCTCGCACCCACGCTCGACGCGCTGCTGAGGTTCCCGCCGCACATGGTGTACTCCCTGGTCGGCACGCTCGCCGAAGCTCCTCGCCGTGCGGTCGCCTCCATGCTCGAACGTCCCGCGGACGCGGCGTCCCCGGCGACCTTGCTCTGGATTCCGGCGCTGCTGTTCTCGCTCACCTCGGTCGGCAGCATCGCGCTGACGTACGGCCTGGTGCTGCGCACCGGCGGCTCCAGGAGCGAGGGACGGATCGCCGCGCTGCTGATGACCTGCTCCACCTCGATGCTCTACTTCGCGCGCCATCTCCTTCCCTATGACGGCGCGATGTTCGTCGCGCTGCTCGGACTCTGGATCGCCCTGGCCCCTCGCGTCTCCGCCTGGCGCTCGTTTCTCGTGGGCGTCGTCGGCGCGCTCGCGTTCCTCACTTACAACGGGTACTGGGTGATCGCCGTCGTCGTGGTGGCGTTGCACGTCCTCCAGCGACCGCTCGTCCTGCGAACGGTGACGGGCCGGAGCCTGGCGGCGGGGCTGGGCTTCGCGAGCATGCCGCTGCTCGTCCTTGCGATCAGCGTCCTGCGTCACGCCTCGCCCGTGGAGTCGCTGCGCGGATTCGCGAGCGCCGTCACCCAAGGCGATTTCTCGGAGGGCTGGTCGGTACCGTGGGAGTATCTCTGGCATACGGAGCACACCCTGCTGCTCGTCTGGACGTGCGGCGCGGGGCTGGTCGCGTGGCGAGCGCTCCGCGGCGCGGAATCCGGGGGACGAGGGGTGTTCTGGCTCGGCGGTGTCCTGCTCGTCTACGGACTGCTCGTCCTCGGGTCCTCGGTGCTCCACCTCTTCGTCACCTATGGCCGGCTCACGCGTCAGATGATCCCCTTCCTTTGCCTCGCCGCCGCTGCGGGCTGGAGCGGATCGATCGCGCGACGATCCGCTCGGCGTGCGGCGGTCGTGCTGATCGTGTTGGCCGCCGCTCTCAACGCCGCGCCGGTGTTCCGGCAGCGGTTCCCGAACGAGATCGAGAGGGTGACGGCCGAGAGATTCGGAGCCGTTCCTCGCGCGTCGACCTTCAAGGGCTGCTGCGACTCCTACCCGAGGCTCGACCCTCCGCCCGAAGCGCCGCCGGGCGACGCGAACTACGTCTTGGTCAATGCCGGCTACCTCTACCCCGTCGAAGGTGTGGAGGCGCGACCCCCGGGGAAGGTCGTGTTCCGAGTCGCCCACCCCCTGGCGTTCCTGCCGTATCAGTACGAGTCGTACGGGGCGCAGGAGAGGGCGATCCTGCGCGCAGGGGATCTGTCGATGATGCTCATCGAGCGCGAGAGATGATCGGCGGGCTGTACCCACGCGCGGATGGCGGTATCATTCAGACCGCATCTATAGCCCACCTGAGGGGGCCGACGCATCGGGATGACGAAGTCCTCTAACGATGGTTGATTCGTCAGCGGCTCCCGCGCCGACCCCGCCGGTGCGCATGGGCGATCTCGCGGCGGAGTATCGCGCGATTCGTGCGGAGATCGACGCGGCCGTCGCCGGCGTCCTCGCCTCCGGCTCGTTCATCCTCGGCGAGCGCGTCGCGGAGTTCGAGCGGGCGTTCGGGGCGTGGCTGGGCGGGGACGGCGCGGCGCCGGGCATCGTCGGGTGCGCCTCCGGGACGGAGGCGATCGCGCTCGCCCTTCGCGCGCTCGGGGTCGGGCCCGGGATGGCCGTCGCCACCGTCGCGAACTCGTGCGCGCCGACGGCCGCCGGGATCCGGATGACCGGAGCGGCGGTCCGGTTCGTGGACGTGGACCCGGTCCACCTGCTCCTGGATCCAGCGTGCCTCTCGGATCTCCTCGCTCGCGAGCGGATCGACGCGGTCGTCCCCGTGCATCTCTTCGGCAACCCGGCGCCGATGGCCGAGATCCTCGAGCTCTGCCGGCCGCGCGGCATCGTCGTGGTGGAGGACTGCGCCCAGAGCCATGGCGCCCGGATCGGCGGACGGCCCGCGGGGACGTTCGGCGATGCGGGGGCGTTCAGCTTCTACCCTTCGAAGAATCTCGGCGCCTACGGCGACGCAGGGTGCGTCGCGACATCGGATCGAGATGTCGATGAGCGCGTGCGGCGCCTCCGCAACTACGGGTACGAGCCGTCACGGCGGGACTGGGCGATCGAGGAGGGGCTCAACTCGCGGCTGGACGAGATCCAGGCCGCGTTCCTCTCGGTGAAGCTGCGCCACCTCGAGGCCTGGAACGAGACCCGCCGGAGAATCGCGACACGTTACGACGCGACGCTCTCGGGGGCGCCCGACGTCCGACGCGTGCCTCCCCGTCCGGGCGATACGCCCTCGCTCCATCTCTACGTCGTGCGCACCCCTCGCCGCGACCGGCTCGCGGACCATCTGGCGCGGCGTGGCGTGCAGACGCGCGTCCACTACCCGACACCGATCCACCTCCAGCCCGCCTTCTCGAGCGGCCACCCGCCCGCGGTCTGCCCGGTCGCGGAGCGATCCGCCGGCGAGATCCTGAGCGTGCCGATGCATGCCTTTCTGTCCGATGCCGACGTGTCGCGCGTCGAGGACGCCCTGGCGACCTTCGCGAAGGCGGACGCATGAGGCCCGCCCTGTCGATCGTCGTGCCGGTCTATTGCAACAGGGAGACGCTCGCGCCCCTCCTCACCGAGACGCGAAAGGCGTTCGACGGCAAGCTCGCGACCGGGGCCTGGGAGATCGTCTTCGTCGACGACGGCTCCGTCGACGACTCGCTGCAGGTGCTCCGCGAGCTGCAGCGGCGCCATCCGCTGGACGTTCGCGTCGTGCGGCTCTCCAGGAACTTCGGCTCCCACGCGGCGATCCTGGCCGGCCTGAGCCGGTGTGCCGGGAGGTACGCCGCCGTGATCGGCGCCGACCTGCAGGAGCATCCCTCCCTCGTGCTGGAGATGTTCGACAAGGCCCGTGCCGACGACGCGGAGGTCGTTCTCGCCTGTCGCGCCGGGCGCGAGGAAGGCTGGTCAAAGGTGGCCTTCGCGAACGCCTACTACTGGATCATGCGCCGCTTCAGCCAGGCGAAGTTCCCCGCAGGCGGATTCGACTGCTTCCTGATCGCGCGACCGGTGATCGACGCGCTCCTGCGTCAGCCGGAGGCCAACACGTCGATCGCGGCGCTGATCCTGTGGATGGGATTCCGGCAGGCGACCGTCGAATACACCAAGGCGGCCCGCGCCGCGGGCGAGTCGCGTTGGACGTTGCGGAAGAAGTTGCGTCTCGTGCTCGATTCCGTCATGTCGTTCTCCCACGCGCCGATCCGGGCGATGGAGCTGACGGGGCTGCTCACGGCGGGGGCCGGGCTCGCCTACGCCGGCGCGATCGTGGGCATGCGGATCTTCGGATGGCGGGAGGTGGAGGGCTGGGCGTCGCTCATGGTGGTCGTCCTGGTCATGTCGGGTCTGCTCCTCCTCGCGCTCGGCGTCGTCGGCGAATACCTGTGGCGCATCCTCGACGCGGCGCGGAGGCGTCCCGTGTTCGTGATCGCCGAATCGTGGGAGGGCGACGAGTCGTCGCCCCCCGCCGGCTAGGGGGAGGCGCTCCGTGTCCAACCTTCCGGACCTGGCGGGCGCCTTCGCCGGACGCCGTGCGCTCGTGACCGGCGGGCTCGGCTTCATCGGGAGCTCGCTCGCGATTCGCCTGATCGACCTCGGATGCGAGGTGACCTGCGTCGACGCGATGCTCCCGGAATACGGCGGGAACCTCTTCAACGTCGAGCCGGTGCGGGATCGGATCCGGATCAACTTCTGCGACGTTCGCGATCGGAACTCCATGAACTGGCTCCTGCGTGGGACGGATTTCGTCTTCCATCTCGCCGGCCAGAGCGACCACGTCCGGTCGCTCACCGACCCGTTCCCCGACATCGACATGAACATCAGCGGGACCGCGGTGGTGCTCGAGGGCTGCCGGCGGTTCGCACCGCGCGCCGTCCTCGTCTACTCGGGAACGCGCGGACAGTACGGCAAGAGCGTCAAGGTGCCGGTTTCCGAAGACGCGCCCATGAACCCTCTGGGAATCTACGAGGTGTCTCGGCTGGCGGCCGAGAAGATGATCCAGGTCTACAACGACGTCCACGGCGTCCGCTCGGTCATGCTGCGCCTCACGAACATCTACGGTCCCCGCTCCCAGATGCGTCACGATCGGTTCGGCGTCCTCAACTGGTTCGTGCGGCAGGCGCTCGACGGGGAGACGATCTCGGTCTTCGGGGACGGCGCGCTGCTGCGCGACTTCCTGTATATCGACGACTGCGTGGAGGCCATGCTCGCGTGCGCCGCGCAACCCTCCGCCCACGGGCAGGTTTTCAACGTCGGCCACGATCGCCCCGTGTCGTTCTTGGACCTCGTGAAGACGATCATCGAGGTCGCGGATTCGGGGCAGTGGAGGTTCGCGCCGTTCTCACCGGAGCGAGCCGCGCAGAACCCCGGAGACTATTACTCCGACGTCTCGAAGATCCGGACGCGCACGGGTTGGTCCGCGACGACGGCGCTGCGCGAGGGGATCGTCCGGACGGTCGACTTCTACCGCCGCCACAAGGCGAATTACTGGTAGACGGGGTGAAGCCGGCTCTGTCGCTGCGGCGGGGCGCGATCGTCCTCGCCGGGATCGTCCTGGGGCAGGCGATCCTCCACGGGCCCTCGCTCGTCGGATCGAAGATCCCGCTTCCTCTCGACCTCCTGGCCGTGCCGAGCTTCTATCTACCCACCACGCCCGAGACGCCGCGGTTCGTCCCGCAGGACTTCGTCCTCGGAGACCTGATCTGGAGCGTCGAGCACGCCCGGCGGTTCACCGCGGCGGAGCTGCGCGCAGGCCGATTGCCTTCGTGGACTCCCTACCCGTATGGCGGCTCGCGATTCGTCTTCCCGTGCTTTTCACCCTTTTGGCTCCTGAAGTCCTCCGTGGCGTCGCCCGTGATCATCGCATGGGCGGAGCTCGTCCTCGCGTCGGTCGCCGGCGTCGGCGCCTACCTGTTCTGCCGGCGCGCGCTGCAGGTGGAGTTTTGGCCGGCGACCTTCGCTGCGTGGTGCTACCCCTTGACGGGATTCTTCGTCCTCTGGGCCGGGTATGCGATGACCGGCTCCGTGGCGTGGCTCCCGTGGGTCCTCCTTGCCGTCCACGACGCGGTCACGCGCCCGGCTGGCCGGAGCGGCGTCGCGCTCGCCGCCAGCACGTGTCTCGTGCTGATCTCCGGGCAACTGGACGTGGCGGGCCAGGTGCTGCTGGCCGCCGGCATGTACGCCGTCTGGTGTCTCGTCGATCGTCACGGGAGGCACGTCCTCGGTCGCCCCGCGATGCGGTCGGTGGCCGCCGTGCTGGTCGGATGGAGTCTCGGTTTCCTCCTCGCATCCCCGTACATGCTGCCGTTGCTCGAATACGCGCAGTCCGGCGCCAGGTTGATGCGGCGTGGAGCCGGGTCGGAAGAACGCCCGCCGATCGGGCTCGCGGCTCTGCCGGAGACCGTGCTCCCCGACATGTACGGCTCCACGCGGGCGGGGCATGTTCCACTCTTCCCCCCGGGCCAGCCCAGCCTCCAGGAAAGCGCCACGGTCACGTACACCGGGTTGCTCGCCACGCTCCTCGTCGCGCCTCTCGCCTGGTGCAGCCGCCGACACCGTTCCGCCAACCTGTTCTGGTTGGCTCTCGGAATCATCGGGCTGGCCTGGGTGATCAACATTCCCGGGTTGGTGGCCCTGCTGCGACTCCCCGGTCTGAACATGATGTCGCACAACCGCTTCGTGTTCGTCACGTCGTTCGCGGTGCTCGCCCTGATGGCGACGGGATTGGACGCGCTCCATCGCGGAGAGGTCAGCCGGCGCGCGTGGTTCTGGCTGCCGGCCGGGTTGCTGCTCGCCCTCTCGGGATGGTGCGTGTACCGCGCCGCGGTCCCACCCGAGCCCCTCGCGACGGAGATCCGGTCCGCTATGGAGAGAGGCGAGGAGGTCCTGTGGGCCACCGATCTTTCCGGGCTGCCGCAGATTCAGCGGACGTTCTCCAGAGACTATCTGATCGCCGGCGGCCTTTGCGGATTGGCGATCGCCGGTTGGTCGATCCTCTGGTTCCTGCCGAAGGCGCCGAGGTGGCTCGGCGCTGCGATCGGAGGCGTCCTGGTGGCGGATCTCCTTTGGTTCGCCCACGGCCGCAGCCCGCAATGCGACCCCGCCCTCTACTTTCCGCGCATCCCGGTCCTCGAGGAGATCGCGCGCTCCGCCGACCGGTTCGTGTGTTACGGGTGCTTGCAGGCCAACCTGGGCGAGAGTCACCGTCTGCGCGACATCCGCGGATACGACGGAGTCGATCCCGCCCGTTGGATCGACCTCGTCGGACTGACCGGCGACATCAAGTCGACCCGAATGCCCTACGCCTTGATCCAGCGGTTCAAGCCGCGGATCGACGTCCAAAGGTCCGGCGTCCTCCGCCTTCACCCGATCCTCGACATGCTCGACGTGCGCTACGTCGTGTTTCGAGGAACACCGCCTCGGGGACTCCGGCCGGATTTCGAGGGGGAGGACTATTGGGCCCTGACGAATCCGAACGCGCTGCCGCGCGCCTTCGTTCCGGAGCGGGTGGAGCCTCTCGCCGACGATTCGGAGAGACTGCGCAGAATGGGCAGCCCGGAATTCAATCCACGCCTGGTCGCGTTCTCGGAGGTGCCGGTCCGTTGGGTCGAGGCGACGCGCGGATCGGCCCGCATCGTCGAAGAGAGCTCGACGCGGGTCCTCGCCTCCGTCGACATGCAGACCCCCGGCCTGATGGTCTTGAGCGATCGATGGGACCCGGGGTGGAAGGCCCGCCTCGACGGCCGGCCGGTGCCGATTCTCCGTGTCGATCACGCGCTCCGCGGAGTCGAGGTCCCCGTCGGCAAGGCGACCATCGAATTCCGCTATCAGCCGGCGAGCCGGACCTTCGGGTTCCGCCTCGCGGGACTGGGGCTCCTCCTCTCGGTCGGGTGGCTCTGGCTTGGCCGCCGCTCGGGCGCCGCCAGGCCGTCGTCGCCCGCGGGGAGACCAGGATCGTAAGACA
>Ga0075428_100005039_pt1 | contig 14687 bp, 9 predicted proteins | sample RhiMetdeltSRZDD2_FD_75291 | JGI IMG/M metagenome (GOLD analysis project Ga0075428, IMG submission 75291) | Populus rhizosphere microbial communities from Tennessee, USA - Rhizosphere MetaG P. deltoides SRZDD2 | ecosystem: Host-associated > Plants > Roots > Rhizosphere > Soil | place: USA...
ACATGACCGCCAGGCCCTACAGCGCTATTCGACTGAGTTTTTCAAGGAAGTTTTGAAGAATGAATAATTCCATCGCTCCCATTCTCGACCATCAACCTGCTCTCTTGATCGATGGCACGCCTGATGCATTTGGAAAGTGACAAACTTCCAAAGGAATAACGATTTTTTCGAAAGCGACAGAGGATCAAGATCACGCATCCTTCCCGGCCGGAAGCTGATCCGCTTTCGATCAACCGATCCACAGCTGACAACCGGTCTACAAGGCAGGTTCACATGAACTCCAATCTCCATAAGATCGATCATATCGTTGTACTCATGCTCGAGAATCGTTCGTTCGATAATATGTTAGGGTGGTTAGGTGCCTCGGACGGTGGCAGGCAGCGGGTCAACGGGGTCGCCGGCAAGGATTTGAGCAATCCGGTACCTGCATTTGCCAGGCCATCCAAAAAACACAGGTCCATCCCTGTCGGCAAAGAGACGGTGATGACACATCCAAACCCTGACCCAGGGGAGGAGTATCCACGCGTCAACACTCAGCTCTTCGGCCGCGTCATCCCAAATACAAACCGGCATTCACCATTCAACCTCAAACCGTACAACCTGCCCTCCGGCAAACTACCCGATCCCGCTCCCATGAACGGCTTCGTGCACGATTACATCAACAACTTTATTCACATCTGTAATCGCATGCCGCGCTATGATGAGTATAAGATCATCATGAATTGCTTCACAGAAGAATCGATCCCGGTGCTGAGCACACTCGCAAAGGAATATGCCGTCTTCGACGCCTGGCACGCCTCGGTGCCGAGCCAGACCTGGTGCAACCGATCCTTTATGCACGCGGCGACTTCCCATGGGTACGTGCTCAATGAACCTTATTACAACTGGCTGTTGCATGACAAGCCGACGATCTTTAATCGGATCGAAGACAAGAAAGAGCTCGGGCTCACCTGGAAAATCTATTACGATAAACTCGATATCATCTCATTGACTGGCTTGCAAAACCCGGCGCTGTGGAAATATCACCACTCAAACTTCAAATACTTGAATCACTTTTATAAAGACGCCCGCCAGGGAAAACTCCCCAATTACTCGTTTCTTGAGCCGCGCATGTTCATAGACCATTCCGATCAACATCCGCAGGTGGGCAAAAGGATTCTGGAGACGTCGAGTGTGCTGGCTGGCGAGATCTTGATCAGGGATGTATACGAAGCCGTCCGCAATGGTCCTAAATGGGATCAGACTCTGCTGATCATCACCTACGATGAACACGGCGGATGTTATGATCACGTCTCTCCGCCCGCCGCGATTTCGCCCGAGCCTGACTCCACCAACCACCAAATGGACTTTCACTTTGACCGTCTCGGCATCCGCGTGCCGACGGTGATGATCTCACCTTACATCAAAAAAGGTACAGTCGTCTCGGACGTACACGATCACACCTCTATACTGAAGATGATCGAAGACCGTTGGGGATTGGAATCGTTAACGGAACGTGACAAAAACGCCAAAGACTTCTCCACAATTCTGCGTCTCGATACACCGCGCACCAATTGCCCAACAGAGATCAAAGCGCGGTATTACGAAGTTACCAAAAAGGTGCGCGAGGAACCGATCAACGATCTGCAAAAGGGGATGTTGTTCGTCATCGCAGGCTATGAAGCTGCGCTGAAAATTGAACGTGATGAAAACCTGTTCAAAAAGGCGGAGGATTTGTTCCAACTTGTAAGAGAGGAAGGGCGCATTGCCCATATTGAAACCGTCGGTGACGCGATTGACTTTCTCACAGATTTCGACCACCGCACAACCAGGCGATTATCGTTCCTGGAATGGCTGTGGCGAAAAACAAAAAGGATGTTTGAATGACCAATCCGGTTGCGACGATTCTCGTCTAATACAATACAACTTTTCTTGCACACCTACTTACACCATTCCCTGCTTACCACTATATCAAATCCACCAACTGGTGTACATTTCCCTTCACAGGCGTTTTCCGAAATTTTGTATCCAGAGTATCAAGTCTCATTTTGATTCCATATTTCGGGATCGAGCCTGTCAACCCAATGCGTTCGATGCGCTGATTCGGAATCAGGGTAAAGCGAAAACGCTGAAGCAGGATGGCCAGCGTAATCTTGAGCTCCATCATGGAGAATTCCGCGCCCAGGCAACGTCGAGGTCCCGCGTTGAACGGGAAATATTCATAGGGTGTGGGCTGAATCGTTTCCCAGCGATAGGGGTCGAAGCGATGAGGATCTTTGTATATCTCCGGCAAGCGGTGTGTAACATGAGAACTATAAAGCACCGAGCTGCCTTGTTTGAGAGGATAGCCTCCGATTTCGAAATCGTCCATACTGTATCTGCCTCCCCATAGCACAGGCGGGATGAGTCGCAGGCTTTCCTTGACGACTCCCTCGAGCAGGGGGAGTTTGTTGAGTTGTTCAAAGGAAGGCGAGGCTCCTCGCAGCACGCCAGCCAGTTCGTCCATGAGGTGCGAATAGATATCAGGATGTTGCGCGAGCAGAAAGAATGTCCACGTCAGCGCGCCAGCGCTGGTTTTCGACCCACCCCGGAAGACTGCGACTGTCTCGCCGATGACTTCATCATCTGTCATCTTCGTTCCATCTTCATCCTGTGCCTGCAAAAACAAAGTCAAACTGTCGGTGCCACCCACGCCTCGCGCGCGGCGGCGGCTGATGAGGTCTTTTAATTGCCGTTCGAGTTCTGCGCCCTGGAGGCTTAGACGACGAAAAGGAAAACCCGGCAAATTATAAGGAAGCAGAAAGGTGATGGGTGAGAACAGAAGCCTTATAACGGTTTCGAACAGGTTCGCAAATTTGCGGCCCTCTTCATCGGCACCCATGCCTACGAATATTTCCATAGCAAGAAAGAGCGTGAAGAGATCCATTGCCTGATATACATCCACAACCTCGCCGGGCTTCCAATGGCGGAAAAATCGTTCGACGAGGTCTGTGATTTGCGCGACATACATCGGCAGAAGACGATTATGGAACGCTGGCGCCATCAGTCTGCGATGCCGTTTATGTTGTTCGCCATTCAGAAGTGAAAGCGCGGTGGTCATGCTCTTTAAGGCTCCGATATCGCTGAGTGAAAAGGGCAGATCTTCCAGGCTGAAACTGTTAAAGCGATTCGGATTGCTCAAAATCTGCCTTGTGTAATCCGGATGGAACGTGAGGGTTGCAGACATGCGTCCCTGCCCCAACTGTACGATCGAGCCATAGGTATCATGCATCTTTTGAAGATAGCCTGCTGAATCGTGCGCAAACTCATAGACGAGTTGTCGCCAACCTAAGATGGGATGAAGCGCAGGTCCAGGAATATTGACAGAGGTTTGAAGCAGGGTCATGTGATGACTATCCCTTCCTTAAAAGCCGCAGAGTTGCCTGGTGATGCCAGGGAAAATTCAAACACTTTCCCAAACATTTAAGTGACTCAGCAGTGGTTATTGATTCAACGACACTTGCGCGGTCTCGGCCCAATTCACAAATCCGCCGTGCGCGAATGCCTCCCGCGCTTTCTCAAAACTTGCCGCGCGCTCGGGGGTTCCCAGGGGTAAATGATTCCCGAGCGCAAGATAGGACATGCCCTCTTCATAATGCATCGGAAATTGATGTGCTCTCCCGCTGGCTGTACGCCATGCCTGATAGGCCCGTTCCTTTCTCCCTGAATACCATTCCACCCAGCCGGTGTAACGATACGTGATCGGCTTACCCACCGTAAACACGCGTGCAAATCCTTTCATGACCTTGACACACAGTTTGGCGTCCTTCATCAAATCGTCCCGCTCCGCCTGTGACTTACCCTGTTCATAGGCCTGTTCCAGAGCCAGGAAAATAACATCCATAAAGGGGAAGAAACCCATATAGATCGTATACTCTACCACGCGTATTTTGGCGGCTTGAGCCAAAAGCTTGCGCGCCTCGCTCAGTGCAACTTCCTGCTCGCCTTTGTGCCACATGGCACCCACGCCGATCGCCTGGACGGTAAGGTCAGTGCCATGGCTGACCAGTATCTTTTCCATGATAGCCAGGGCCTGATCTCGAAGTTCAAGCGTTTTGTCCAATTGGCCCTGGCGCAATGTCATCGTACCCATCCAGCCATAACACCAGGTCAGTTGCAGGTTATTTCGTTTGCGCGCAGTTTCCAACAGCCGTCCGATGAATTCTTCCGCCAACGGTACATTCCCTTCGATTATGGAGTTGGCTGCCATAAAACTGACCGCCTCGCCGGCCCGACGGTGGTTGCCGAGACTATTACAGATATCAATCACCTTTTCCAGGCTCACTCGCAATTCTTTCCACCTGCCGTTTCCGCTTTCAATGGTAGCCAGTGAAATCACACTCCCAATAAAGGTTTTGACATTGTAATGGCGCGCATTGACCGCACGCCACTGTTCCGTATAATGCTGTGACTGTGCACGGAGCGGGATAAATCCACAAATCGCGCCCATCTGTGCATATACGTATGCCAGTTCCGGTGTCTCGCGGATCGATTCTGCGGTATTCAATCCGGTCACCACGCTATGAAATAGTGGCAATGGATTGGAGCCGCCGATCAGATATAACACCGTCGCGTATTCCTGAAGGATTTGGACGATCTCGATGCAGATCGCCTCCTGTTCGGGATCGGTGATTCTCCCGCGATAAATCTTTGGGAACAAACGATGGCCTGTCTGCCGCCCCAACTGCCCGAGCAGGCTGCCGACCATGCCCAGACTGGAGGCTGGCATATCCCGGCCAAGCGCTTTTAATGCCTGCAAAAAACTCTGCTTCGCCTCTGAGAGCTTCCCCATTCCAAGGTTTGCCATCGCCAGTTTTCGGTGCCATTGACCCAGTTGCAATCTGGACGGTTGTAGTTCATCCTTGAAACGAAGCAGGTCAGTGAAAAATTGAATGGCCTCGGCATTGGCAAAATTCTGCAGGGATTGTTCTCCGGCCTTTTCAAGATAATCAGCCGCTTTAGAAATCACCTGCCTCTGCAACGCAGGTTCAGGGTTCTCTGCCGCCCGAATCCAATGGTATGCTAACAAGGGATAATAGGATGCGATATCCCGTTCATAACTGTGTTCGATCCATTCCGCGATGGTCTGATGCAACTGCCTGCGCTGGGAATATAGCATCAAGTTATAAGCTACTTCCTGCGTCACTGCATGCTTGAAAATATATAAAAGATCAGGTTCTTCTGTTTCAAGCAGGGTCAAGCCCACACGCGTGAGCAGGTTGAGATTATCAGGAATTAGAAGTTTATCTGCTTCGATCGGGTGGACCGCCATCAGCACCCGCATGGCAAAAATACGCCCAATGACACTGGCCACTTTAATCACCAGCTGCTGGGGTGGCGCCAGGGTATCAATTCGGCTGGTGATAGCGGCCTGCAGGTTGTCTGGCAATGAAAGCCGCTCGATGTCCGGAAAGCTCTCAGAAATCCGGCATTCCTGATTTTGAATAATAATCACACCCGAATCGCGCAACGCATAGGCCAGTTCCTCTGCAAAGAATGGATGCCCTTCTGATTTATCGCGGATCAGTCTACCGATTTCCACGGGTACTGATTTGACTCCTAAACGTTGACATACCAGCGATTCCACATCGTCAAGGAGCATCGCTTCCAGTTTTATGAAGCGCGTGCTCTGCGACTCTACGATCTGCTTAAACTCCTTTGGCTCGGGGGCTGTTAGGGGTCGTGTATTTAATACCAGAAGGAGGGGACGAACCTTTTCATGCACATCATACAGTAACGCCCAGGAGCCTGAGTCCAACCAGTGCAAATCTTCCATGGCGATCAAAAATCCGGATGTAGCTGCTTCATAATTCAGGAGCCGCACCAACAATTCGCGCAGGTTGCCGCCGCGCACCTCTCCCGTCATGGCGGAGGTTAATTCATTCTCTGGCAATGCGAGCGGCAAAACTACATTTAATAACGGGGCATAATGGATTAACCCGGGATCCACTTCCTCTAACTGGGCGAGGATGGCGGTCTGAACAGTTTTGTAATCTGAATCAACGAGTTCCGTTTTACTGAGAATCTCATCCACGCCAAACAATTTGTGAAATACCATACGCCATGCAAAGTATGGGCTATTCTTCTCCATAGAATCCCCGGCACCCATAAAGAACTTCACACCCTGCAGGCTGACCTGACGGGTCAGTTCCTCTGTAAGCCGTGATTTACCGATACCTGCCTCACCATGAAAAATGATCGTTTGCAAAGCAGCACCGCGTTGCAACTCCTGCAGTGCGCCGGCAATCATTGTCTTCTCCTCCTGGCGACCAATCAATTCGGTCTTCGGGCGGACGACCCTCTTCTTCTGCTCGATAGGATGAAAAACCTCCACCGCTTCACTCCGACCTTTGATCGGTTGCGGCGGAAGTGCTTCAAATTCCACCAGCTCTTTTGCGCTATCATAGGTGACTCGGTCACAAAGAATTGGGATTTTTTCCCTGGCGAATTCACTCGTCATGTGTTCCGCCGCGCCCATCAACCGCGCTGAAAGATTCACCGAATTTCCGATCATCGTATATTCACGGCGGGCACTATTGCCAATAGATCCACAAAAGATACGACCCGTGGCAACGCCAATATAACTTTTCACGCTCAAATTTGTCAGCACTTTTCGGATCATCAATGCTGCTTGCACACCGCGCGTTGGATCATCTTCATGAGCGAAGGGCGGCAGCCCCAACGCCGCCACCACCGTGATACCTTTATCGTCAACATTGATCTTGTTGAGGCTTCCCTCATAGCTATAAACGGACTCTTGAATGGCGCGCGCCACGGCTTGCCCTGTTTCCAGTTGAGTAGCTTGGTTAAAACCAGGTAGATTGATGAAGAGCACGGTCACCCGTCTCAATTCCGCAATCCAGCTGCTTTGTCCGGCTGTGAGTCGGTTGATGATCGCGCCAGGAATATAGGCACGTAATGAACCTTCGGCTCCCTCGGGGATATCGAGAACGCTCCTGGATGAGAAAATGGAGGATGACTTTTTCAATCCCTTCAATCTTCCGCCCTGGGCAATGGTCTCCTTCAATTCAAATTCAACGACCTCGGCAATGCTGTCATTTCGGATGAGTTTCCAGGCGGAAGGCGCGATCAGTATCTCCCCCGCCCTCGCCAGAGTGTTGGCAATGCCTAACTCCACAAGCGGCATGCCGGTCAGCAAAAATTCCCAACGCTTATACACACCACCCACGTGCGCGGTGGAGATACTACCCATACTGATCGCCAATTTGAGATACAGGTTTTCGTTTTCGGCCCTGTAATTGGTGAGGCGCTTGCGGATCATGAGTGCGCATTCAGCCGCACGCATTGACCACTGCCATAGGCTGGCTCTCGAAACAGGATCAGCCATATGATCTCGGCGTGATTCGAGGGGCTCCCCGGCTTGATTCATTTCGGGTACAGACAAGTCAGCAACGATGGGCCAAACTGCGATCACGGCGTCCCCGGCAAATTTCACCACATCGCCGCCATACTCATGGATGATATCAATCAATTGTCCAAAATATTCATTGAGGATACGCGCCAGGGCTTCAACCCCCGTGGGACCTTTTTCAGCGAGGCGTTCGGTAAGAGCAGTAAAACCAGAGATATCAGCAAACAAAACAGCCGCCTGAAACTCTTCGGCGACTGGCGATTCAATCGGAGATGGATTGGCAATCACCCGTTTTTGAATTAACTGGGGTACATAACTGGCTAGCAATTCAGTCAACGAGTCATTGGGCATACTTCATTTCCCTTTCCTACCGCTTAACTATTTATTATTATTAAGCTTTTAAGCTAACATACAGGCTAAAAGTGAATATATCCTCGATAGATATGTTTGCCAGGCGTGCAGCACTTTGTAAAATACTGGGATGATGAGTTTATCATACACCAAATTGAACCCGGTTGTAAGAGGGAAAATTCTGCTTATTAAGACAACCCGCACAACAAATTAGCAGTCGCTTAACGTCGCTGGATTTTTTGGCAAAAGTTCCCTATGTCCCAAAATGTTTAATGGTATCCTCGCGGTTATGAATCCCGTCGCTTCCATCCTTAACCTCCAGCCTGCTCTTGTTATAGACGGCGCGCTTGCCACCGAACTCGAACGCCGCGGGTACAACCTAAAAGATGATTTATGGTCTGCAAAGATCTTGTTGGAACAACCCGAAGCCATTCAGCAATTACACTCAGATTATTTCAAAGCTGGAGCAGACTGTGCCATCACGGCCAGTTATCAAGCGACCATAGCAGGCTTTATGAAACGCGGCTTGAATGAAAAAGAATCCATTGCACTGATTCAAAAGTCTGTGCAACTTGCCATTGCCGCACGGGATGAATTTTGGAAAGATGCGGCAAATCGAATGGGCAGGTCAAAGCCATTTGTTGCTGCATCGGTGGGACCGTATGGTGCGTATCTTGCTCACGGCGAGGAATATGTTGGCGATTATGGCCTCACCAAAAATGAGTTGATGGATTTCCATCGTCCGCGCATAAGAGCGTTAATCGAAGCTGGTGCAGACATGCTGGCATGTGAGACCATACCATCGTTTGTCGAAGCACAGGCGCTGGCTGATTTACTCAAAGAGTTTTCAAATACCGGTGCATGGATCAGCTTCTCCGCACGCGATGAAAAGCATATTTCTGAAGGCCAGGTGTTCGCGGATTGCGTCCGATTCTTGGAAGATAACCCTCAAATCGTGGCCCTGGGAATCAATTGCACCTCTCCAAAATACATTCCATCGTTGATCCGTGCGGCCAAACAGGCAACCGACAAACCTATTCTCACCTATCCCAACTCAGGTGAAACGTATGATGCAGATAAGATGGATTGGAACAACGACCCGGTCAAAGAGTCTTTCGGCGAACAGGCCCGGGATTGGTACAAGGCTGGCGCACGCCTGATCGGCGGTTGTTGCCGCAGCACGCCGGAGGATATCCGCGTGATTGCAGGTTGGGTGAGAAACATTGCCTAGGGGTGGAGCACACCTGCTCAGACCGCAGGTCCTGGGTGCGTCACCCCTACTATTGGAGAACACATGAAATCCGTCCGCATGGTGGGGGCCGGCCAGCCGTTGGAGTTGCAGGAAATACCCATTCCAGATTTTGGGCAGAAGGATATTCTCGTACGCGTACGAGCAGCAGGCATTTGTCACTCGGACGCGCACTACCGCGCTGGACGCTCTGCCATGGGACAAATGCCGATTACTTTGGGGCATGAAGTGGCAGGGAGGGTGGAACGAGTCGGTGCGCAGGTAACGGATGTCAGAGCCGGAGATCGCGTGTGTTTGCATTACAACATTTCCTGCGGTGACTGTGATTACTGTCAGCTGGGCCACGAGCAATTTTGTCCTACTGTGCAGATGCTTGGGCATCATGTGGATGGCGGATATTCGGAATATATCGCCGTCCCTGCACGTAACGCGATACCGCTGCCGGATGAGATTCCGTTTGAGCAAGGCGCGACGCTGATGTGCGCATCGGCAACGGCCTTCCACGCGCTAAGCAAAGGACGGGTGAAGGCCGGGGAAACTGTGGCAGTTTTCGGCGTGGGCGGACTCGGCCTGTCCGCCATCCAACTGGCAAAAGCCATGGGCGCGGTCGAAGTCTACGCGGTGGATATCAAGCTGGACAAACTCGAATTAGCCTCCGAATACAATGCGATTCCGATCGATGCCAGCCGTGTGGATGCAGTGCAGGAAATCCAAAAATTGACGAAGGGCCGTGGCGTGAACGTTGCATTGGAAATGATTGGCTTGCGCAAGACGATGGAGCAGGCGATTGACAGCGTGGGAAATCTGGGGCGGGCAGTGATGGTGGGTCTGAGCCAACAGCCGATCTCGATCCACACGTATCAGCAGGTACTTGGTAAGGAGGCTGAGATCATCGGCTCGAACGATCACCTCTTGCAGGAACTGCCTACACTGGTCGATTTGGCTCGGCAAAAAATTCTGGATACGTCGCGGGTGGTATCACAAATCATTCCATTAGATGCGGATAGGATCAATCAACGCCTCGATGAACTTGAGTCGTTCACCAGCGACGTGCGTGCCGTCATTGTTCCGTAAACGGAAATACACAGCAGAATCTAGGTAGAATCAGAGAGATTGGGGCAAGGCTCCACATTCTGTTTTACTTTATTTGAAAAACAATAAGGAGATTCTGATGAATTCACCCAAAATCACCCGTCCGACATTCCCTCCTGGTTACGTGGACAAACCCGCTTCATTCCTAACGTGGGATTGGGTCGCTACCCGCTTGACCGAATCTAAACACTACTGGCTTTGTTCCGTGCGTCCTAACGGGCACCCGCATGTTATCCCGCGTTGGGGCGTATTTCTCGAGAACAAATTTTATTATGATGGTAGTCCTGAAACTCGCCACGCACGAAACCTCCGGAAAAACCCACATGTCACGCTAAATCTCGAAAATGGGAGTCAGGCTGTTTTCCTTGAAGGAATCGCCAAACTGGCAGGCAAACCATCCTCTGAATTAGGAAAGAAGCTCTCGCAGGATTACAAGAAAAAATACAAGGAATTCGGATATGCACCGGAGCCAAATTCATGGGATGAAGGCGGACTGTTTGTGTTCATACCCCATCAATGCATTGCCTGGTCAAACTTCACAGTGGACCCTACAAAGTTCCTGTTCGAAGCGGAGTGATTTCCATACCAATTGACTCCTCACCATGAAATGCAAAAGCGACCCTTATGGAGGGTCGCTTTTGCATTGTAAAACATGGACCATTAAATATGTGAGACGCGACTAGCGGTTTTCAATGCTGATCGTATCATCAGAAACTCACTGATGTTCTCTGAGGTAATGAGGCCTATCAACTTACCGCCCTGAGTAACCGGCAGTGTCTTTGAACCCGATTCCTGCAAGCGGGTCAGTGCCGTCTCCACCAGGGTCTGAGAGTCTACATCCGGCACGTCGCGGTGCATCACTTCACCCACCGAGGTGGTTTGTCCGTTTTTGGCCAGGGCGGATATGAATGTCTCCCGATCCAGGACGCCCACCACATTATTGCCATCCTCGACCACCGGAAAGTCATGCTGCGAACTGGAGAGAATCAATTCCACCACACGAGAGAGGGTATCTCTGGGTGAAAGAACTTGAAAGTTCGTTTGCATGGCTCGTATAATGGGAATGCCGCCCAGCGAACGCTTTAATTGCACCATATTGGCTTCTTCTGCCGCTCCAAGCCAGACAAACATCGCAATGAACACTAGAAAGGGATTTGTGAACATGCCGACAAACCCAAACAGAAATGCCATGCCCTGGCCAACGTTGGCCGCGATTTGGGTAGCACGAAAATATTCCAATCGCAGGGCCAGCAGCGCGCGCAGTACGCGGCCACCGTCCATCGGAAAGGCTGGAATGAGATTAAATGCCAATAGATAGAGGTTCACGACCATCAGGCGTTCGAGAAATGAACCATGAGCCATGCTCATGGCCGATAGCGGAACCAGATTGTTCGTTAGTAAAAGGAATACCATCAATAACGCCGCAATTACCAGGTTCACAGCGGGTCCAGCCAAGGCGACCCATAACTCCTCGATCGGCCGATCAGGCATGCGTTCAAGGCGGGCCACACCGCCAATCGGATAGAGCGTGATGTCGCGTGTCCGGATGCCGTACCTGCGCGCCGTAAGCGCGTGTCCATATTCGTGCAAGACAACACACCCGAACAGGGCGAGGATGAAGAGGATGCCTTTAAAGACCTCGCCCCAATTCTCATATTGAATCCAGTAGTTATATCCAACCCACCCAAGGATTAAGAGAAATGTCGCGTGTATGAATACATCAATGCCTGCAAAGCGACCTAGTTTCCATTGCCATTTCATATACTTTCTCCTTCAGTACCGCTAATCTCATCCATGGTCTACATACATAAGTAAACATTTCGAACCATTCATGAACAAGGGACAAAACTTGAAGCTTCTTTAATTAACATCATTTATCGTCTCCCGATGTATGTCCATTTTAGGTAGATACTATTAGAATCTCATATAAATACTCTGATAATTGGATAAATCATTAGTTCATGTTAAGCCCCACATGGGTGACCCATTAATAAGGTCGGGTAATTACCCTGGCTGCAATATTTTCCCTACCTAGTACTCTATGCAACCCTATCTCTTGCAAGGCCTCCTCTTTGGATTTGCGGCGGCCGCACAACCTGGCCCATTGCAAACATATATCATCTCCCAGGCACTCGCCAAAGGCTGGAAAAAGTCCCTCCCCACCGCGTTCGCGCCTCTCGTCAGTGATGGACCGATCATTGCGTTATGCCTGCTCGTACTCAGCCAGGTACCAGAATGGTTTCAGAATTTTCTTTTCATCGCCGGCGGAGTATTTGTCTTGTATCTTGCATATGGTGCCTACCGCTCATGGAAAAATTTCGATGCAACCCTAGTGGGAACCGAAACGGTCACAGGAAAGAGCGTGCTCAAAGCCGCATTCGTAAACGCATTGAGTCCAGGCCCCTATATTTTCTGGAGCCTGGTTACCGGTCCGATTCTGGTGGCAGGCTGGCGTGAAGCCCCCGTGCTGGGCATCACTTTTATGCTAGGTTTCTATAGTACGTTTATTCTTTTTCTAATGCTGATCATCATTTTATTTGGCACGTTGCGCAAGCTTGGGGAAAAAGTCCAGCGGGCGCTGATTGGCCTCTCCGCGGTAGCTTTATTTTCTTTTGGCTTATATCAAATCGGGCTGGGAGTGCACTAACGCGTGGGCTTACATAATAGAATGCGATGGATACCATATGTGGTGGAGATAAGGTTTTCAACATGCAAACCTGCGCGCTCACAGGTTTTAACCAGATCCTGATGCACCCATTCATGCATGTACTCAGACTCATCAATAATGGATGCTACAAACACATACGTGGAAACCCAATTGGGCTTAACGGGCACATCGGGTTCGATGATCACCATCCGACGCCGGGTGACGCGGCCCAGCTCTTTCAGCACATCCACCTGCACCGGCTCCGGCATGTGATGGAGCGCCAGCGAAAGCATAGACACATCAAAAGAATGATCGGCAAATCCCAGCCGTGTGGCATCCATTTCCATCCAGGCAGCCGTACTACCCATGCTTTTGGCGGAGGCGACTTTAAGCGCACCACGCGCCAGATCTACACCAATCACGGCGGCACCCTGCCTGGCGAACGTAAGCGCCAGTTGACCTGTGCCAGTGCACAAATCCAACACTTTCTCGCCCGGTTGCCAGCCACTCAACTCTATGGCTTCCCGGCGTGTACCTCGCCGTATAAATTCTCCCAGATCATATAGGGATGCAAATCTGTTGTAATGATAGAGCACGTGATGTCGGAAGTCATGATTAACCGTTGTTGCAGCCATGGAAGGATGATTCCTTTCGCGGATGAATATCGCAGCTGACCTATGTTTCGCAGAGTGTTATTTAAATGAAATCGGTAGAGCATGCTGTATTATCCCAATCCTGTTCAATTATTTGTCTCGCCAATCAGTAAAGACTTTGAATCGCCTTCTAAGCCAAAATCTACTCTTCGAATTTACGAATGTGAGGCATTTTTCACTCATGTAGGTATCGGACTGCAGAATCGCCCGTGCTGAAACTCACCAGACTATTACTGCAATTCTTGTGCCGCCCTCAGTTCATGGGCAGCGTTCATCTTCGTAAAGATTTCAATCGCGCGCTGGAGATGGGCGGAGCGGATATCTGGATTTGTCTCTGCCATACCCAGCTTCGTCCGCACCAGACCCTCCTCGTAAAGCATCTTGAATTTCTGGGCAGCCTCCAGACTCTTATTCCATAACTTAATAGCTTTTTCCTTGTCACCTGCCAGCCACTCATACCACCCCTGATAATAGGGCGTTTGTGGCTGTCCGATTGAGAAGACTTTTTCAAAAGCTCTCACAAGCTTAATCGCTTTCAGCGCCGATGATTTTAATTGTTCCGCATCCAGCTTCAGGCTGGAGCCCTCAAGCGCTTTTTCCCAGAGATGGAAGTAAACATCGGCCACGGCTGAAAATCCAATATCGAGAGAATAGACTGTTGGTGAGAGATTCTCAGCCAGTTTCAGCACCTTGTCCGCATATTGGATTGCCTGGTTATCGTGACGCAATCGCAAATGGGCCAGTGCTATCGTTCCATTCGTGTTGATCGATGAGGCAATATTTGGGATTTCCTCCAGGATCAATAAAGCCTCCTCCAGCATAGGAATGGCCGACGCGGCATTCCCCATCCGAATGTTGTTTACTGCAACCCCAAACAATCCCCATCCCTGTTGCAAGGGATTGCGCCTGCGCCGTGCATCCTCAAGCAAAATCAACTGCATCTTCATGGACTGCGCAATATCGCCAGAGATAAGAGCGCTTTCCGCATTCAACACCACGCTATCGCCCCACTGACGATAATCGCCAAGTTCTTCAGCGATGGCCTTAGCCTCCAATGTTTTCTCACGTACTTCATCCCATTTGCCGACCGTGAGCTTGTAGGCACTCGTTACGACATTCACCGTTATGATATTGGATGGCTGGTTTACCGCTTTTGCAACAGATAACCCGCGCTCCACGTACCTATCAGCAAGGGGATGCAATTGCACAAGCCCAGCCAAAACCGCCATGCTGGCGTAGGCCGTTGCCAGCTCGGCAGAAGTGCCTGCTTTTTCGGCTTCGTTCAGGAAACGAAGCACAGTGTAT
>Ga0075428_100005043_pt1 | contig 14683 bp, 10 predicted proteins | sample RhiMetdeltSRZDD2_FD_75291 | JGI IMG/M metagenome (GOLD analysis project Ga0075428, IMG submission 75291) | Populus rhizosphere microbial communities from Tennessee, USA - Rhizosphere MetaG P. deltoides SRZDD2 | ecosystem: Host-associated > Plants > Roots > Rhizosphere > Soil | place: USA...
TCTATAAACATGCAACCGCTGACGGGGTTGCGGAACGTCAAGGGAAGAGCCCGGTGCGTTGTGCTCAACACAGTTGAAAGTGAACTGAAGTGCCACTTTCCTAATCATTCACATCCGTTTGGAGGAGCATGGAACTCAGCGATCACATCACATCCGGAATCCTGCGCGGCGCCGCGATGATTTTGTTGGCGGTTGCGCCGATACTTCTTTCGCTGGATTCGCGCGCGCGGCCGCTGGCAAACAGCCAGAACACGCACGTCGAGGTTCCGAGACCGATGGTCATCGCTCATCGAGGTGGCGCGCTTGAATCGACCGAGAACACGATCGCCGCATTTCAACGCGCCGTGAAGCTTGGAGCCGCGGGCATCGAAACTGATATTCGGTTAACTCGTGATGGCGTGGTGGTGGTTTATCACGATGAGTATTTCGGCCGTGTCGAAGGGCTGCCCGAACGCCAACGAACCCGATTGATCTCGGATCTGACTTATTCCGAGATCACAGCGCAAACGCTTATCCCGGTGGGTGACGACAATGGAAGCAGGCGGGTGCCTACGCTTAATGACCTTCTCGGCAACGTCGGCGCGGGTCTTCTTAACATCGAACTGAAGCGTGGCGCTCGCTTTGATGAGCTTGTGAGTAAGACCATTGTTGCTCTCAAGAGTTACCCTGCCCTCGATCGAGTCGTCCTTGAAACTCCGAACCTCGAAACCGCGGAAAAGTTCCGAGACGCTATTGGTCCGCGTCTGAAGCTACACATCAATCCGGGCTATGACGGGAGCGTACCGTTCCTGCAATCTCTCGAGCGAGTATTGAAATTCAAGCCGCATTCGGTTTCGGTTTCATACCGAAAGCTGTCCCATGAGATCGTCGAGCTTGCGCATAAGTCTGGCGTGGAGGTGTGGGTATGGACGGTGAACTCGCCCGAGATCGCTCAGGCGATGGCGCTGCTTGGTGTGGATGCGGTCAAGACCGATCGCCCGAGTGCGTTACTCGACCTGTTCAGGACCTCACGCTCTCGTTAGAAAGGGCCTCAACAATTATTTTGACGCACTTGTCCCGCTGAGTTCGCCAGAGAGTGTAGTTAACGGGGATGATCCTGAGGCCTGCGCGATGAAACATCTTATATCGTTCGAGCGGGAAAGCAGATTCGTAAGCGCCAGGATAACCGACCAGGTCGATTCCGCAACTGCGACCGTCTCGAGCTGCTATGAGATCGACCAACGTTCCGGCTATTTTGTAGCCGGCCCAAGTATCGCAGCCCGCCGCTTTTAACGTAGCCTCGGCTTCGCTGAGAAACTGATCGCGGTATGGGCTATTCTCGGGCGGTGACGTCTCTCTTTGAGCCAAGTCGATATGATTCAAATAAGCGCGCAGGAGCGAGTCCGCGTTGAGTTGCGTCGCGTCAAATGAAGTGTACACGCTCTGTGCTACGCGGGCTCTGGTTATGGACACGTTGAAAACATCAGGCTTCTCGAGGAATCGCAGCGCCGCCGGGTGTGTAGACGAATCGATCGCCAGCGAAATATAGATCAGGTCGCGCTCTTCCCCTTGAAAGGTGTGCGCGGTGCCGATCAAGACATCGTGTTTCTCGAGTGCACTCAGCGGCACTAACTCTGTGATTTGACTGACGAGATAGTCAACTTGTGCGCGGAATGGCGAGAGTATGCCGATTGAGTGATGAGCCTCACGAAGTACTTTCTCCGATTCGATCTGGCGCAAGAAGTCAGAAATAAGCAGATTGGCTTCTTTCTCGTTAACGCCCTGGTTGTTCCGGCTGCCTTCTGCATTGCATGAGATCAGTGAATTTCGGACCGCCGTTCCAGGCTTCTCAGTCATCACCCGCAATGAGTCGGCGTAGAAAGTTTTGTTACTGAACTGGATGATTGGAGGAAGGCTTCGGTAATGCTCATCCAGAAAGACCACCTCACGCTGAGAGCGCAAAGTGTCACTCACAAGATCCAAGATGCTTTTTCTGCGATAGTCGTACCGGTGTTCCTGTTCGGGCGCAATACCGTGTCGAACCTTGAGTTCCTTTTGGCGGCTGTCTGACAAGAACGATAAGTGCCGCAGTTGATTGGGATCTCCGCTGATCACAACGCGCCGAGCTCGTTGAAAAATCGGCAAACAGCTAGCGATATCACATTGTGTCGCCTCATCGATTATCGCCAGATCGAACAGATCTTTGTTCAACGGTAAGACGTCCTCAATATCGTCCAGGTTCACGAGCCAAATAGGTAAGGCGGTTAACAGAATCTTGAAGTCAGTTTGCCGGAAGAAGTCCGCTTGCCTTACACCGGTGCGCGCTCGTATAGCGCGGAGAAAGGTGCTGAATTGCTCACGGTGTTTGTTGAGCGACTCTCTTATTCGGATTCGATTCAGCACCTGCGCCAGCCGGGCAGTCTGTTGCACGTGCTGATCAAGGTTGGATTCGAGCCGGTCCACCAGCTGCCAAGTCGGCGTCGAATGCTTTACGCGGTAGTCGATGTAACCGCTGAGCATCGCTTGCCACAAGCCGGACCGTGCCCGGCTGACACGTCTGCCCCAAATCATTTCCTGCTTATTGCGTCGATTAATGCTGCGTTCGAGGTGTTCGAGCTCGCGATCCACACGCTTCAGATCTTTTTCAAGTTCCGCGGCGCCAGGGCCGTCGTCGTCTGCGCCAGAATGCATACCGGAGAGTAGTTGATCGAGATACTGCTTGAGTTCCTTGAGGTACTGCTTCCGACCTCCGCGAACCACGCACCCTTTGATTCCCAATTGTAGTTCGATCTTGTCGCCAACGACGTCGACTGCGTGATTCATCTTTGACGCAATAAGCACAGATTGTTGGCGACTTAAGTGTTCGACGGCAAGCGCAGCTATCGTGAATGACTTCCCGGTTCCAGGGGGTCCAATCACCAAAGTCAGTGGATCAGTCGCCGCTCGTTCAATGATGGTCTGCTGAGCAGTGTTGAGCACGGCCGGAACGCGTCCCAATCGCGGCGTTCGGACGAATGACTGAGGGGCTGAAGCCGAGAACAGAGTCTTCAACGGTTCAGAAAACGAGCCCGCTTCAGCCATCTCTGTCAACTCGTTTACCACTCCTCGCGTCTCAACCGACTTGTTGATGAGAGCCGCACCAGAACAGGAAATAGCGAGAAATCTGCCGCTCTGCCTTTTCGACTCGGCGAACAAGTTCTGAAGATCCTGTTGGGAGACTACCTTTGGAAACCGCCGAAGATTGTCGGCATCTAGTTCAGGCACGGCCGATTCCAACAGAGCGGAAAGCTCAAAGACTTGAGCGGCTCCAATCGATTCGTTGGCGATCAGTTCGCGAGCTTGTCGGGATAAGCTTTTTTGACCGGAGGCTCCCTCGAGCGCGTCCAGCAAGTGATGGTTGAAACGCCGGTTTGCAAAATCGGGTTTCAGAAAGGCATACGGCTGTTGCTCGATGATCTCCGCTGGATGGATCAGAAGCGGAGCGCAAATGGATCGAGGCTCCTCATCGCTCGCGCTCAGACGACCGACAATGAAAAGCGAACAATAGACGAGTTCCTTTTCCTTCTGATAAAGGTACGCAGCCTTTTTTGCCTCCAACCCGTCATCGGGATCGATCGGGATCTCGTTGAGGAAACCTGTGAGAAGCTGCTCTTCGCCTTCAATGAACAGCCGATGACTCACCGAAGCTTGAAAGATATTCCACAGCGTGCTTCTTCGGTTGTCCTCCTCGTAGCAGTCTCGGAAGTATCTGATGAGATTTGCCAGAGCCATATAAGCGCTAAGCGCATGTTTCAGAATCAGGAGGCTAGTCGTGGGCTTTAATCGAGTCCGGCTCGTGCTCAGCATCGATTGTCGTCATTTCGGCCATCAATAACCGCTCGCACTCGGCAGGAGTTTGGGGAATGTTTTGCGCTTCTCGCGCTGCTTCAGTTTCTATTTCAATTCGCCCGGCCGGAAGCCAGAAACCGGACAACAAAGCCAGCACCGCGAAGCCTCCGCCCGTCAAAAACACATTGTGTAATGCGCCAGACAAAGCACTCGCCATCGCCTTGAGCAATTCAGGCTTCTGCGTTGCGCGAGCTATTGGATCGATGAGCGCGCTCGGATTGTGAACCACGCGAGCGACCTCGGCTTCCGGCAGACCGCTCTCGTTTTGAATCTCGGCGACGTGCGACGCCAGACTGATGGTCATCACCGTCCCCATCACCGCCACGCCGACCGTTTGACCTATCGATCTGGAGAATTGGTTGAGCGAGGTCGCTATCCCGAGCTGGTTTCTACCTACAGAATTCTGAACGGTGATCAGAAGCGCAAACATCACAAGCCCCATTCCGATCCCCATCGCCAGTATGTCCCCAATGAGCCAGGCGCGCGAAGTAGTTCTGTCAAAAGTCGTAAGAACCCCAAAACTGGCAACCAAAACAAACAACCCCGCAAGGATTGTAGGCCGATAACCGACTCTAAACATCAGTTTGCCGCCGATCACTGACATCGTCACCCAGCCCAAAAGAAACGGGGTCAGCAGCGCCCCCGCTTCGGTCGCCGTCCCTCCGAGGGCGCCTTGAACAAAAAGCGGGATAAATGAAAGCGCGCCAAACATCGCCGCCCCAACCATGAACGCGGTGATCGAACCTACTGCGATTATCCGGTTTTGGAAAAGCGAAAACGGAACGATGGGCTCGGGGGCACGCTTTTCGGTCCTTAAAAACAAAAGACCGGCAACAATAATGCCGGCGACGGCAACGAGCGTCAGAGGATTGCTCCAGATCGCCGGTTCACCGCTCTCAACCAGCACAAGCAGCAACAAAGTGATCGCGATCGTCAGCCACGCAGCGCCCGCGTAGTCGATGACCGGCCGTAAATGTTGCTTCGGTTCTACAAGCGCAATTCCTACCACCGCTGCAGCAGCGAGACCGAAAGGAATGTTTATGTAAAATACCCAACGCCACGAAATGTGATCGGTAATAAAGCCGCCGGCGAGCGGACCGATTATCGAAGCCAGTCCCCACACGCCGCTGAACAAACCTTGCATCCTCGTCCGCTCGCGCAAGGTGTAAATGTCCCCGTTGATCGTCATGCTGAGCGGGATCAACGCACCCGCTCCCAGTCCTTGCACCGCCCGAAAGACGATCAGCTGGTTAATGGACTGCGACGCACCGGAAAGCGCAGAGCCCACAAGAAAGAATGCGATGCCGGTAAGGTAAAAAACGCGGCGTCCGTAGAGGTCCGACAATCTTCCCCAAACGGGAACGGTAACCGTTGACGTCAGCAGATAAGCTGAAAACACCCAGCTATAGCGATCCAACCCGCCAAGCGACGCGATAACGGTCGGCATAGCCGTGCCCGCTACCGTGGCCTCAAGCGCGGCCAGGAACATGCCGAGCATTACGCCTGCTGTCACAACCCGACGGCGGCGTCTGGAGAGAATCACGTGTGGCTGGTCTACAATGTTCGCTTCTACAAGTTTAGAAGCCATTCAGTCGCTCTTCCTTTTACCTTGTTTTGCACTGGGCAGCTCGAGTTGAATCAGAGCCGGTTCTTCTTGTTTGATCGACACTGTTACGTGACTTCGACAGATTGGACACTGAAGCCTTCGCCAATTCCGCCCAGGATGAAAGCGAGCGTTTATCGTTGCGCCACACTCCGGGCACTCGGCGTCAGCATAGCGGTCGCGAATTTCATCTTCAGCTACGTATTTTCGCTTCGGCATCGGGCCTTTCAATCTGTGGGACATACCCGGGCTTAGCGGAAACGGGTTTGGAGGCGAGGTTCGGAGTAACGCCACCCTATTCTTGCTCAACCGGATATCCGAGTTCGCGCCAGCGCGACCAACCGCCGTCCATCGAGATCACATTCTTGTAGCCCATGTTCTGGAGCGCATCCGCTGCGAGCGCCGAGCGAAACCCTCCGCCACAGTACAGAATGATCTCCGCGTCGTGATCCGGGATGGCCTTCTCGATGTCGCGTTCGATGATTCCTTTTCCAAGGTGAATCGCGCCGGCGGCGTGACCTTTCTGCCACTCTTTGTCCTCGCGAACATCGACAAAGTGGAAGCTCTCTCCGGCCTCCTGTTTGCGCTTGACGTCTTCGGGAGTGTTCTCGCGCACCCGGCTCTTGGCATCATTAACCGACTTTAGGAATCCCGGCGAGTGTTCCATTGCGATCTCCTGTTCCGGTAGCGAACTTTGAATTGCTCAACGATTATGATAGCCACGAGTTGTCCCTGCGGCAAATTTATCGCAAATAGGTGAGAGGAAAGGTGGGCTTGCTCCCGCGTCACTCCTCAGCAGGTTCAAAGTCGGGAAGACCTCGAACCTGCTAAAGATATGCCCTGTTCACCTTTAAAACTGTGACCGTGTGCAAGCCCCGGTATTAGCCGCTAGAATGCGGCCGGAGGCATCCGTTGACTATATCCACCAAACGAATTGGCGTGCTTACCGGGGGCGGTGATGCTCCGGGGTTAAACGCGGTCATCCGTGCTGTCGTCAAGACCGCTGATCTATACGGCTGGTCGGTCACCGGAATTCTGGACGGCTTCGAGGGTCTGCTGGGGGAAAGTCGAACTCGACCGCTCAGCATTGACGATGTGCGAGGGCTGTTGCCGCGAGGGGGAACAATCCTCGGCACAGTGAATCGCGGTCACTTTGCATTGCGAGCCGGTGAGGGAAGGGCGGCGAACGACGAAACGGTCTACGAGGAGGCTCTTCGCAACTTTGAGCGTCTTTCTCTCGAGGCGCTGGTGGTGATTGGCGGTGAAGGCTCGCTGCGAACCGCCTATGAGTTCTCCCTGCTTGGCATGCCGGTTATTGGAGTTCCGAAGACAATCGACAACGACGTTGTTGGAACCGATTTGACCTTTGGGTTTGACACCGCGCTCGACATCGCCACTGAAGCAATAGACCGGCTTCACACAACCGCCGAAAGCCACGGCCGTGTGATTCTCGTCGAGGTCATGGGCCGGAACGTCGGCTGGATCGCCCTGCAGTCGGGAATCGCCGGCGGCGCCGATGCCATCTTGATTCCCGAGATTCCATTTCACGTCGAGAAAGTTGCCGCCAGGATTATTCAGCGTGAGCAGCAAGGCCGGCGCTTCTCAATCGTCGTGGTTGCTGAAGGCGCCAAACCCGTTGGGGGCGAGGCCGTTTATCAGGAACCCGACGTCAGCGATAGACCGAAGCGACTGGGCGGCATAGCAGAGCGCATTGCGATCGATGTCTCAAGACTCTCCGGAAAGGAAAGCCGCGTTGTTGTGCTCGGTCATCTCCAGCGCGGAGGCAGCCCAACTGCATTCGATCGAATGCTCGCCTCGTCGTACGGCTCCGCGGCGGTGCGAGCCATCGCGGATGGTAATCTCGGGCGAATGGTCTCGTGGACCTGCAATGAACTTATACCGGTCCCGTTGGAACTATGTGTGAAAACAGCCAAAGAAGTTCCGGCTGATCATTACTTGCTTCGAGTCGCGCGCGATCTTGCGATTTCGTTTGCCGGTGATGACGATTGAGTGGGTTTAGCCAGAGATTGTGTCAAAGGCAATACCACCAACTGAAGTTGGTGGTATTCAGTCCCAGTTTTAATCACACCCCCTGACTGCCAATGAGTCGGTTGTATGTGTGCTCGGGGCTCGCAAGGTGCGCGCCCGAATTTACTCTGTCGCAACTCTTTAGAAATGTCCTCCGCCGCATTTTCTATTGACCCTATTCGCCAAAACGTGGTACTTTCGCGCTCGAAACAGATCACAGAATCTGTGGTTTCTCGAGAGACTCAGACAGAGTTTCCTTCAAAACCCCAACCTCACTGACAATACTTAAATCCAAATGAATATGCTGTTTGCGTCTTCATTTGGCGGCGAGCCCCCCCCAATCTGTTGGTAGAACTACCCGGCTGTTGACAGTACAAGGCAAGACCGCAGTTAATCGCAGCTTACGACGACAAAATCCGAATTCAGTGTAGCCTGATTGTTGCACTGAGCGGACTTCTCTAACAGGTGGTCCTATGAGACATAATGTTCATTCCTGCTTCAAACGTGCCTTAGCGCCGGCGCTCTGCGCGACTATCCTGATTAGCGGCGTTGCGGCACAATCACCATCAAAAGGCCGGGTGACGAATCCTGCCACGCCGCTGGTCACCGAAAGCGAGGCCGTGCGCTATCTGGAACAATCCACGTTTGGTCCCACTTCCCCGCTGATTAATCGGGTACAGTCGATAGGGATCAAAGATATGCTGCAGACAGAGTACGAAGCGCCGATGTCGGTTTATCCCGACTTGCCGGTCTTCCCTGCCGACTCTGCGGACGGATGCCCGACGGGCAGCGATCCGAATTGCTTTCGCGATAACTACACAATGTACCAACTTCAATTGAGGTTTTTTCTGAACGCTCTATTCGGAGATGACCAGTTGCGTCAGCGCGTCGCATTCGCGCTTCATCAAATATTTGTTGTATCGGGTCTTGCGATTCAGCAACCGAGTTCCATGGCGCCGTACTTGAACTTGTTTGCGAGGGGCGCTTTCGGCAATTACCGTCAGCTGCTTTACGACGTAACGGTCAACCCTGCCATGGGCGCCTATCTTGACATGGCCAATAACGACAAGCGCTCGGGCGGCGCCTCACCAAATGAGAATTACGCTCGCGAGATCCTGCAACTTTTCAGCATCGGGTTGTACAGGCTGAATCAGGACGGCACTACGCAACTCGACGTCTCCGGTCAGCCCATTCCAACCTATGATCAGAACACGATTATCGGCTTTGCGAAGATCTTCACTGGATGGACGTATGCGCCGTTGCCGGGCGCAACATCACAATGGACGAATCCCGAGAACTATCTTGCGCCGATGGTTGCGTTTGAAAACCATCACGACCTTTCGGCAAAACCGCTGCTGAACGGTGTGATTTCACTCGCGAATCAGAAAGCCAAGAAAGATCTGGTCTTCGCGCTCGACAATATTTTTAATCATCCAAATGTAGCCCCGTTCATCTGCAAGCAACTCATACAGAACCTCGTCACCAGCAACCCGACCCCCGGCTACGTCTCGCGCATCTCGGCGGTTTTCAACAACAACGGCTCCGGTGTACGAGGCGATTTGAAGGCGGTGGTGTCCGCGATCCTACAGGATTCGGAAGCTCGATGCGACGACGTCGCCACATGCGCTTCGGCAAACGATGTAAATTACGGTCATCTGCGCTCACCTGTGCTCTATGTGACAAATATATTGAGAGCGTTCAACGCTACCAGTGATGGGGTGAGTCTATCCGACCGGACAAGAAACATGGGCCAGGAGCCCTTGAATCCGCCGACGGTATTCAGCTACTACCGGCCGAACTATGTAATTCCGGGTACAACATTGCTCGGCCCGGAGTTCACGATTCAAAGTTCAGCGGCGGCAATCAATCGCGCCAACTTTGCAAATACCATGGTCTTTGGGCGCATTGGGACGGCTCCGGCGGGCACTGCAATCGACCTTACGGGTTTGCAGGCGCTTTCTACCGGCGATGGGACCGGGGTCACGGTAGTCAACGAGCTCGACAGATTGCTTATGCACGGCGCGATGTCTGCCGCGATGCGCACCAGGATTCTGCAGACCATTACCGCGCTTCCGGGCGTCACGGCCGCGGATCACTTGAAGCGCGCTCGATGGGCTTTATATCTGGTAACCACCTCTTCGCAATATCAGGTAGCGAGGTAATGCTATGAAAAAGTCACGAAGGGTTTTCTTACGCAGATCAGGATTGGCGCTCGGCGGCGCGGTTTTTGCCTCGAGTATGCGCAGTTTGGGTCTTGTGAATGCGCTGGCTCAGAGCGGCAAGGGCATCGACGATCCGGCTCCGGACTACAAGGCGCTCGTATGCATCTTTTTGTTCGGCGGCAACGACTGCAACAATATGATCATCCCTTACAACGACTACACGAATTACGCGACGAGACGCGGCGTGCTGGCCATACCTCAGGCGGAATTGCTGCAGATATCGCCTCCAAGCCAGGGGTCGTTGATCTACGGATTGCACCCAAAGCTTTCGCCGGAGGTTGCCATTCCCACCCAGATGACTGGGCTGCTTCCATTGTGGGCTTCAGGCAAACTCGCGATCCTGCCAAACGTAGGCACACTCATACAGCCGCTTACCAGAACTCAATACCTGGCCGGTCAGCCTCGCCCGGCAAATCTGTTTTCACACGAGGACCAAGCGGATCAGCATCAGTCGGCGATAGTCGCAAATACTACTATTAACCCGCTAACCGGATGGGGCGGCCGTATGGCTGAGAGAACTGCAATGCTCAACGGGAACGCCACGTTTCCGATGATCGTCTCACCGTCGGGCACAAACGTGTTTTCCACAAGCGATACCATCCGCCCGCTGGTTCCAAGTAGCGGGTTGTCCGGTTTTACAAATCCCATTGCGAGCGACCCGCGGTACCAGTCTATGCAAAACCTGCTGACGCTCGATCGTCAATCAAAGGTAATCGATGCTTCGAGCGATACTATGCAGAGGGCGATTGCTCACACCGATCTTCTCAATCAAGCGCTTAACGACAGCACGTCGGTGACCACGGTATTCCCGAGCACCGGGCTCGGCAATCAGTTGAGGCAAGTCGCAAGGGTTATCGCGAAACGCTCGACGTTGTTTGGGCTACAGCGACAGATCTTTTTCTGCTCGATCGGCGGCTTCGACACCCACGAGAACCAGCTAACACCGCACGCAAACCTGTTCTCGCAATTGAGCCAGGCTATGAAGGCGTTTTATGAAGCGACCGTAGCGCTGGGAGTAGCCTCATCGGTGACAACTTTCACCCTGTCGGATTTCGGCCGGACTTTGGTACCGACGGGCACCGGTTCGGACCACGGATGGGGAAGTCACCAGATGGTGATGGGTGGAGCGGTGCTTGGAGGCAACTTCTACGGGGCATTCCCGACACTCACGCCCGGGGGACCGGATGACACAGGAAGCCAGGGGCGCTGGATTCCAAAGACATCCCTGGATCAATATGGGTGGACCCTCGCGAAGTGGTTCGGTCTAGCGACGGCGGATAAGGGAACGGTTTTCCCTAACATTTCGAACTTCACGACGCAGGATCTAGGCTTCCTGGGTTAGTAAACGCAACTGACGATCACCGCGTAGCGGTGTCCTATCGATGGACACGGCTACGCGGTTGCACACCCGAATTGAAATAACCTGCCTTAACCGGAGTGCTCAGCATTAAAGCAAGGACTGGAGAAAGTCCGCATTGGCTTGCTCCAATGGGCTGCAGCTCTCGAACAACTCTTTGGCCGATGGCTCTAATGTTGCTGCGGCGTAAGCCCTCCAGGCTGCCGCGCCGGCGCGTTCGCCTTCGGCTTGAATCGCAAATTGAACCTTGAGCGGCCAGCCTTCAAACAAGTCTAGATTCAAATCCAGCAACTCAGGATGATCCAACAGCAGCTTGTCCTGAATAGCTGAAGCATTTGGGACAAGCGACTCCACTCGTCTAGCAATTTCCTCTTCGCGATCTGCGCAGGCGAGCAGACCGTCCCTTTGTGGTTGCTGAGGATAATCACTCGCCCAGGTTCGGTACCGCTCGGCGGCGAGCCGCTCGAGTTTCGCGAGAAGAATTGGCTGCAGCTTCGGATCAATGCCTCGAAGTATACCGGCCAGTACCTCTGCAATATTTGGAATGCTGGTTTTATCGTCCATGTTGAGTTGGATCTATGAGGAGCTAACCGTGCGCCGCTTCACCAATCATCTGTTTGAAGCGCGCATCTCCGCGAAGGTTCTCGAAATCCGGATCGGCCTTGGCCCGAAGAGTGTTAATCTCCTTTAACGGTCCCATCGACTCGCCAAGATACTTGAGCGCTTTGTCGGCGTCGCCTTTCAGAGAATACAAACAAGCGATGTAATACTTCGTAAACGGATCGTCGCTGCCTTTTCCTAACCGCTGCTCGAATAGCTTGACCGCACCCTTGAAGTGCAGCTCCGCCTCTTCAGCCAGTCCCTTTCTCAGATAAGCCGCGCCGAGCTTCTGCTCCAGCTCGGTCAGCGAACGCTCGCGCAACGCGTGGTCGCTGGACTTAAGAAACTCAAGCTCGCGTTCGTATTCCTGAATCGCTTCATCGTAGCGGCCCTGCCGGTAGTAACAATACCCAAGCCGCGTGTGCGCCCCGACAACCTGCAGTCCTTCTTTACCGGAGATGTACTTTTCCTGAAGCTCGATCGCGTGTTTTGCCGCCGCCTCGGCTCGGGTGTAGTTGCCAATCAACGTGTGCAAAAACACAAGCTGCAGATAAGAGTAGCCCGCCTGCGGATTGATTGATACCGCGTGCTCAAGCTCGGTGATCGCTTCTTCAACCATGCCCTTGCCTAACCAATACGCGCGAGCAAGCGAGCCGTGAGCGCCGGCATTGTTTGGCTCGAGCCTAACTGCTTCGTTCATCGACGCGATGGCTTCGTCGTACCGGCCGAGCGTGCTGTAGGCGCCACCAAGGAACTGGTGGGCGTGTGACAGCCTGGGATTCAGCCTGACTGCCTTCTCAGCAAACTCGACAGCTTTGTGCGACAGCTCCGGAATGCTCAGGAATCCGCCCTTCAGATCATACGCCGCCGCTAGCGCCGCCCACGCGCTGGCGTAGTTCGGATCCGTATCGGCAGCTTTCTCGAAGTAGTGAATCGCGCGGTCGAGTGAGTCGCGGCTCCCGGTGCGCAAGTTGATCATGCCCCGAGAGAAGCTCTCGTAAGCCTCAACCGACTGTGTCTCGTCTGACTCAATTTCGGTGATCTCGGATGTGCCTAGCTCGAGGTTCAGACCCTGACTCAGCTCATAGACGATCTTATCCTGAAGGGCAAAGATCTCTTTGATGTCTCCGTCGATCTTTACGGTCCTGACCACTTCGCCGGTGTTGACATCGATAACTCGAGCGGTGATGCGAATCATCTCGCCGAGGCGCTGGTAGCCGCCGCCAAGAATCCATGACGCGGCTAGCCTTTTGCCGACGTCGATCGCAACGGTCTCGTCGAATTCCTCCAGTTGCCCGGTACCCAAATCCTTGAGCACCTCGAACGTGCGTTCGCGACCGATAACTGACAGCCCCTTAACCTTTTTGAGATCGGAGGTCACCGTCTCCGCGATGCCGGATCCGATCCACTCATCCTTTGGCTCCCCTGTGATGTTCGAAAAAGTCATCACCGCGAGAGCGTTTTCGAGTTTGGGGGCGAGCGCATTACTAGAACCTGACTGCTTTTCTGTAAGAAGAACCGTCGCCTGATGCTCGGTAATCGGTTGCCCAACGCTAGCGGTGCGATTGTTTGCTTCAAGATCGCGCTGCAAGTTTCGAAGGTCGATATACATCTCGCGCGCAGACTGGTAGCGATAGGCGGTGTTCTTTTCGAGAGTCTTGCGGACGATTCGCTCGAGCTCCTGCGGAACGTTGTAGTTTAACCGGGCGATCGCCGCAGGCTCGTGGTGGAGTATCCGATCAATTACTTCGGTCGAGCTGTCGCCAATAAAAGGCAAATTAGCCGTCAACATTTCGTAGATCACAACGCCCAACGAAAAAATATCCGACCTGTGGTCAACTGCTTGTCCGAGCGCTTGCTCGGGCGACATGTATGAAACGGTTCCCAGCACCAGACCGGTTACCGTCTCCTGGCCAAGCCTGGTAGTCGGATCGCTGTCGCTGTCGTGGCCCGGTGGAACCAGATTGCCGGTCACCTTGGCCAGTCCAAAGTCGAGCACCTTAACCAGGCCGCGCTCGGTAATGATCAGATTGGAGCTCTTTATATCGCGATGGATTATGCCCAGGGAATGAGCTTCATCAAGCGCGTCTGCAACCTGCATGGCGATATTGATGGTATCCAAAACCGGGAGCGGACCGCGTTCCAGCGCTCTTGAAAGCACCTCACCCACGACAAATTCCATCACGATAAAGCTGGCGCCTTCGTGTTCGCCGATATCGTAAATCGCGGCTATGTAAGGAGATCGCAATGCGGATGCGGCTCGCGCTTCGGTGAAGAAACGCTCGCGGCGGTCCGGGTCATACTGATACGACGCCGGCAGGAATTTGAGCGCAACCGATCGGCCAAGTCTTATGTCTTCGGCGCGGAATACTTCGCCCATTCCGCCTCCGCCGAGTCGTTCACCTATCGCGTAATGTAGTACGGTTCTACCTGTCATCGAAACCCCGAGTGCCTCGCTGCGATTACAGTATGATGCGAACTCGCCAACACGCAAGGGAACAAGACAAGGAAAGTAGCATAGACTTTAGTCTGTGACTTCCTTCTCTTGCGGCGGCACGAGATACAGGCGAAAAGGCTAAGCTGCTTCCTCTCTCACACATGAACTTCGCCGTAGGCCAACTCGCCGCTTGCTTCCCGGTGTTTGATCATGACGTAGGACATCCAGCCATAGAATGACAGGATAAGAATCAGAACGAACCATCCCGGCACATATCCGATAGAAGCGTTTTTAAACAACTCGCCGGTTGATTGAACTATCTGTGCCGAACCTGAGGCCTGCAACACGCCGGTTGTGGTCTTGAGGAGCCAGGCAAGCAACAGGATCAAGAACAGCCAGATGTAGTTGCGGCGCAATCGCCGGGCCATTGCCTGGGTAGTTGTGATGGTGAATCGCGGTAACCGCAAGTCTTCGGCAAGCTGGTTCATCCAGTGAGCCGGGTCTATCTTGTCTCGCGGCGACAAAATTCGGACGTAATAGTTGCGCTCGATCAACCTCACCCGGCTCCG
>Ga0075428_100005044_pt1 | contig 14681 bp, 15 predicted proteins | sample RhiMetdeltSRZDD2_FD_75291 | JGI IMG/M metagenome (GOLD analysis project Ga0075428, IMG submission 75291) | Populus rhizosphere microbial communities from Tennessee, USA - Rhizosphere MetaG P. deltoides SRZDD2 | ecosystem: Host-associated > Plants > Roots > Rhizosphere > Soil | place: USA...
GACTTCGAGCCCATCGGGCTTGCCGGCACCGCGCCGACCATGCTGGTGGCGCGGCCTTCGCTGCCGGCGTCCAGCCTGCCGGACTTCGTGGCCTACGCGGTTGCCAACCGCGCCAAGGCCACCTATGGCAGTGCCGGCGTCGGCTCGATCTCGCATTTTGCCTGCGTGATCCTGCTGTCCGCGCTGAAGCAGAACATCACCCACGTGCCCTATCGCGGCGTCGCTCCGGCAATCAACGACCTCATGGGCGGACATATCGATGTGATGTGCGACCAGTCGACCACCGCCTTGCTGCAGGTTACGGGCGGCAAGATCAAGGCGCTCGCCGTCCTCACCGATCAGAGATTGGCGCAGGTGCCGGACGTCGCGACCGCCGCGAGCTTCGGATACGGCGACGTGAACATCCGCTCATGGAATGCGTTGTTCGCGCCCAGGGACACCCCCGTGCCGATCGTCGGGCGGCTCAACGATGCGCTTCGCGCCGCCGTTGCCGACGCCGACCTGCGGCGGCGGATGCAGGCGGTCGGGGTCGACCTGCCGGCCCCCGACCACCTGACGCCGCGCGCGGTAACCGAGTTGATTGCGCTCGGACTCGAACGCGATGTTCCTGCGCTGCGGGCGCGCGGGGAATATCGATTGAAGGGGGCGGCTTGAATCCATCGGATATTCCCACTCCCGCCGCGCTCCTCGACGAAACCCGCATGATGCGCAACATCGCGCGCATGCAGCAGCGCATGAACGCGCTCGGGGTCCGCCTTCGTCCGCATGTCAAGACCACGAAGTGCATCGAGGTCGCGCGACGGCAACGCGATGCCGGCGCCAGCGGAATTACGGTATCGACCTTGAAGGAGGCCGAGCAGTTCTTCGCGGCCGGCTTCACCGACATTCTGTATGCCGTCTGTATCCCGCCGGCGAAACTTGACCGGGCGCTGGCGCTGCGCCGCCAGGGATGCGCCCTGACCGTGCTCGTCGATTCGATACCGTCGGCGTCCGCGATCGTCGCCAAGGGCGAGGCGGAAGGGCATCGCTTCGACGTGATGATCGAGATCGACAGCGATGGCCACCGCTCCGGTGTCAGGGCCGACGACCGCAGGCTGATCGCGTGCTGCAGGAGGGCGGCGCCGTGCTCAAGGGCGCGATGACCCATGCCGGCAGCTCCTACGAGCTGGATACGCCGGAAGCGCTGCGGCGGCTGGCGGAGCAGGAGCGCCGCGAATGCGTGCGCGCCGCTGAACGGCTGCGCGCCGCCGGCTTGTCCTGCCCGGAGGTGAGTATCGGCTCAACGCCGACCGCGCTGTCTGCCGCGAAGCTCGACGGCGTCACCGAGGTGCGCGCCGGAGTTTACGCGCTGTTCGATCTGGTCATGGCCAATGTGGGGGTCTGCACACCGCAGGACATCGCACTGTCGGTGTTGACCACCGTCATCGGGCACCAAGCCGAAAAGGGCTGGACGATCGTCGATGCCGGCTGGATGGCCATGAGCCGCGACCGCGGCACGCAACGACAGAAGGTCGACTATGGATACGGCGCCGTGGGCGATGCGGATGGCAATCTGATCGATGGGCTCGTGCTGACCGGGGCGAACCAGGAGCATGGCATCGTGTCGCGCCGCGACGGCAAGGTCGATCCCGACATGATGCGGCGGCTTCCGGTGGGAACCCGGCTTCGCATCCTGCCCAACCACGCTTGCGCCACCGGCGCGCAGTTCCCGGAATATCAAACGATCACCGCGCAGGGTGTCGTGCAACAATGGAGACGTTTCGATGGCTGGTGAGATCGTTCACATCAATCCCGCGACCATGGCCGCGCCGGGCGGACATTACAGCCATTCGGTCCTTGCCGGCGGGTTCATCTTCATCTCGGGTCAGCTGCCGATCGCGCCGGACGGGAGCAAGCTCAACGAAGCGCCGTTCGAGCAGCAGGCGCAGCAGGTTCTCGATAACGTCGCGCATGCCCTGAAAGCGGCGGGCGGTTCCATCGCAGGCCTGACGCAGGTCCGCGTCTATGTCACCGACATCAAGTCATGGCCTGCGTTCAACGCCATCTATGCCGCATGGGCGGGCTCCGCACGCCCGGCCCGGGCGGTGGTGCCGGTGCCTGAGCTGCACTACGGCTTCAAGATCGAAGTCGAGGCGGTTGCGCTCAAACCCGCGCCATAGAGCCAAAATCGCTTTGGGTTGAATCGCAATTCGCTCAATGCGGGCTCCACGCCGCATGATCCCACCCGGACAGTCTGCGACGTTTCGGCATCAGACCTAGCCGCCTTCGCCGCCTTCCGCCTCGGCGAGCTTGCTGCGCCAGTCCTTGCGGGCGCGGACGAGCGAAAGCGCGGCGAGCGCCAGGAGCCCGGCGCACACGGCGAGCAGCACGGCGGCGATCGGGCGCTGGACGAAGATCGTCCAGTTGCCGTTCGACATGATCAGCGACTGGCGCAGCGACATCTCGAAGGTCGGCGCGATCACCAGGCCCAGCACCAGCGGGGCCGGATCGAGCCCGAACTTGCGCAACCCGTAACCGAGCACGCCCATGATCAGCATGATCCAGACATCGATGATCGAGTGGTTCACCTCGTAGACGCCGACGATGCAGAACATGATGACGAGCGGATAGAGATAGCCATACGGGATCCGCAGCACGTTCACGAAGATGCCGACCAGTGGCAGATTGAGCGCAAGCAGCATCAGGTTGCCGACATACATCGAGGCGACGAAACCCCAGAACACGTCGGGGTGCTCGTTCACCAGCGTCGGCCCCGGCGGGACGCCGTGGATCATCAGCGCGGCGATCAGCACCGCGGTGATCGGGCCGGTGGGCAGGCCGAGCGCCAGCATCGGGACGAAGGCGCCGGTCGAGGCCGCGTTGTTGGCCGATTCCGGTCCGGCGACCCCGGCCACCGCCCCCTTGCCGAACTGTTCCGGATGCTTGGAGAGGCGCCGCTCCACCGCGTAGGACAGGAAGCTCGAGATGATGTGGGCGGAGCCGGGGGTGAGCCCGACCAGGAAGCCGAGGAGGGAGCCGCGAGCGATGGGCATGACCGATTCGCGCCATTCCAGCCGGCTGGGCAGGAGCTGGCGCAGCTTGGGCGCGATGACGGTGCGGAGCATGTTGGCGGACGGCGTCGACAGGATCTCGCCCAGGCCGAACAGGCCGACCGCGACCGGGACGATGCCGATGCCGTCGCCGAGCTCGGGGATGTCGAACGAATAACGGAAATGCCCGGTCATGTTGTCGATGCCGATGGTGCCGAGCAGGAGCCCGACGCTCGCCATCAGCAAGGTGCGCGGCAGCGAGGTCGACGACATGTAGGCAAGGAACACCAGGCCGAGCACGAGCAGCGCGGTGTATTCGGGCGGTCCGAACCGCAGCGCGAAGGTGGCGAGCGGCGGCGCGATCAATGTCAACATCAGGACGCCGAACGTGCCCGCCACCCATGAGCCGACGGCAGCGATGCACAAGGCCGCGCCGGCGCGGCCTTTCTGCGCCATGGCATAGCCGTCGATGCAGGTCATGACCGAGGCGGCTTCGCCCGGGATCCGCATCAGGATCGACGTGGTCGAGCCGCCATATTGCGAGCCGTAATAGATGCCGGCGAGCATCACCACCGACTTGGTGGTGTCGAGCCCGAAAGTCGCCGGCAGCAGAATGCTGATGCCGGACAGCGGCCCGATGCCGGGCAGGACGCCGACGATGGTGCCGACCAGGCATCCGAGGAAGGCGTACCACAGCACGTCGGGCTGCAGCGCCACCGAGAAGCCGAGCAGCAGGCTTTCCACCGTGCCCATCGCTAAAATCCGAGAACGCCGGGCTCGAGCGGCGTCTTGAGCACGACGGTGAACAACAGATAGGTGAGCGCGACCACGCCGATGCTGAAGGCGGCGGCGGCGAGCGCATGGCGGCGCTCGGCACCGAAGGTGAGCGCGAACAGCAGCAGCACCATGGTGAGGACGAAGCCCAACGGCTGATAGAGCGCGATGGCGACGGCGGTGATGGCGACGATGCGGGCGGCGTGCGGCAGGTCTCCCCACCGCAGGTCGGCGAGCGGCGCACTCTCGCCCGCACGCACGATCAGCAGCAGACCGAACAGGATCATCAATCCGGTGACGAGCTTCGGCATCATGCCGGCGCCGGGAAACGACAGCGTCCCGATGGGCAGATCGCCGCTGAGCGCCAGCACGCCGAGCCCGAGGGCGACAAAGACGCCGCCGGCGATGTGATCGGTGCGGATAATCACGCTCCCTCCGTCTCCCTCCCCCCGCGCATCGCGCGGTGGGGAGGGGTCAGGGGTGGGGGGGCTCGCTCGCTGAGCGTGGCACAAATGACCTGCATGACGCCGTCGATGTTCCCCAAAACTTCATTGTTCCAAAACCGAAGCACGCGATAGCCATGCGCATGAAGATATTCGGTTCGTTTGGCGTCCGCGATCGGGTCGTGCTGCCCGCCGTCGACCTCGATCACAAGGCGTTGCTCATGACACGCGAAATCCGCGAAATAGGGGCCGATGGTGGCTTGGCGCCGAAAATGCGAGTCCCTGACCGGCACTTGTCGCAGGTGCCACCACAGCTTCTTCTCAGCGTCGGTCATTGCGCGCCGCATGGTACGCGCGTGAGGAACGCGCCTGTCGTGCCTTTGCAAGCGATCCCCAATCATGCGCCCCCACCCCCGACCCCTCCCCGCTGCGCTTCGCGCGGGGGAGGGGAGTTGAACCGCCGCGGTTCGCCTCACATCACAGCGCCAGCGACCAATCCGGGGCCTACCCCTCGACCTTGCCGATGGAGCGGATCGCAGCTTCGATGCGCTTGGTGTCGGCCTCCCAGAAGGCCGCGAATTCGGGCTGATCCATGTAGGCCGGTTCCTGCCCGAGATTGGCGAGCGCGGTCTTGAACTGTTCGCTGTTGGCAGCCTTCTTCAACACCTCGCGCAGATAGGCCACGACGTTGGCCGGGGTGCCTTTGGGCGCGAACGTCCCGACCCAGAGATAATATTCGACGTCGTAGCCGGCCTCCTTCATGGTCGGCACGTCGGGCAGCGCCTTCGAGCGCTCGCCGCCGAACAAGGCGAGCGGCCGCGCCTTGCCGCCCTTGATCTGCGACAGGCAGGCCGACACCGACGAGACCAGCACCTGCGAATTGTTGCCGAGCAGCGCGGTCAATGCCGGTCCGCCGCCCTGGGTCGGCAGATGCCGCAGCTTCACCCCGGCCGCGGCGGCGAACAGCGCGGTGGGAATGTGCAGCGCGCCGTAAAGTCCCGACGAGCTGAAGATGATTTCGTTGGGGCGCTTCTTGGCGTCCTCGACGAACTCTTTCAGGGTCTTGTACGGCTGCTGATCGTTGCAGACGAGCACGCAGGGATCGGCGACGAAACGGGCCAGCGGGATGAAATCCGCGTTGGTGAACTTCGGTTGCCGGCCGAACAGCCGGTCGACCTCGGCAAAGCCGGAGATCGAGGTCAAATGCGACAGCAGGGTGTAGCCGTCGGGCTTGGCGTGGGCGGCCACCTGCGCACCCACTTGTCCGGCCGCGCCCGCCTTGGTGTCGATCACGACCGGCTTCTGCACCATGGGCTCGAGAATTGCGGCGAGCGGGCGCATGACGACATCGACCGCGCCGCCGGGCGGAAACGGATTGATGACGGTGATGGCGCGCGTGGGATAGGCGTCCTGCGCAAAGGATGTCTTGAGGGCGGCCGCCGCAGCGGCGGAGCCGATGACGAAGCTGCGTCGATCCACGCATTCCTCCTCTGGAAAAGCCGAGCTTCGAGGCCGGCCTGATTATCTCGGATGGTAGCGAGGGTGGCTCTGTCGGGCAACCGCGCCCGGTGTGTGCTTTCGTCTCGCCACGTTATCGCGCCGGCGCTTCGTCGATGATGGCCACCGCCCGCGTCCAGCCCGCCGACCCGCCCCGCACCTTGACCGGAAAGCAGCTCACCGTGAATCCCTTGGACGGCAGCGCCTCGAGATTGTGCAGCTTCTCGATGTGGCAATAGCCGATCTCACGGCCGGCCTTGTGGCCTTCCCAGATCAGGCTCGCGTCATGGCTGGCGAGATATTTCTCCCGGGTATGGACGAACGGCGCGTCCCAGCTCCAACCATCGGTGCCGGTGACGCGCACGCCGCGCTCGAGCAGGTAGAGGGTTGCCTCGCGCCCCATGCCGCAGCCCTTGGCGACATAGTCGGGGCGGCCATAGGCGGCGCCCGCGCTGGTGTTCACCAGCACGATCTCGAGCGGAGCAAGCGCGTGCCCGATGCGCTCGAGCTCGGCTTCGACCTCGCGCGCGCTCACGACATGGCCGTCGGGCAGATGGCGGAAGTCGAGCTTGAGGCCCGGCTGGAAGCACCATTCCAGCGGCACCTCATCGATGGTGATCGCGCGCTTGCCGCGCTGGCGAGCGAGGCGAGCGGCCAGCGCGGCCTCGCCATCAGGTGCGTGCGCCGGATACTCCCCTGAAACTGGCTCGTCGGCGCACGCGCGATCCATGGTCGATGCGAAATGCCAGGGTGCGTCGAGGTGGGTGGTGTTGTGGGTCGAGAGCGTGATCCACTCGATGGCCCAGCCTTCGCCATCCGGCAGATCCTGCTCGCGCAGACCGGGAAAGAACTTGACGATATCGGCCGCGGTCTGGCGGTGCGTGAAATAGTCGATCTTCGGTCCATAGCCCGGCGGGTCGGCCGCGACGTCGTTTTCCAGCGGCGCGGAAATGTCGATCAATCTGCGCGGCATGTGAGCACTCCTGAATCTGCGAGCTGGGCCGGGGTCATCCGGTTCTTCCGGCTAAGGCTTCGCCGCGTCGAGGACAAGCTCCCGCACATGATCCGGTCGATACCGGCGCTTGAGATGAGCGCCGCGGCCGTGACAGTGTTCGGCCGCGGAACAAACGCGCAAGGAGACCATCATGCCGGCCTATTGGGTTGCCCGATCGAAAATCAACGATCCCGTCGAGTACAAGAAATACACCGATCTCGTGCCCGGCATCATCGCCAAGTTCGGCGGCAAGGTGATGGCGCGCGGCGGCCGCTATCAGATCATGGAAGGCCCGGACAAGTTCCATCGCTTCGTGGTGATCGAGTTTCCGACCTTCGAGCAGGGCGTGGCCTGCTTCACCTCGCCGGAATACGACCGCGCCGCCGCCTTTCGGCGCAAAGGTGCGGGCGAGGTCGAGACCATCATCGTCGAAGGCGGCGATCCCAGCCGCTGACGGGGCGGGGGCCCACTAGCCCCTGCGCGCCGGTTGCCGATAAGATCGGACCTGAACCAGATACCAATGGGAGGAAGAAACATGCCCGACAAATCAGGACGCGGAGCCATCGCCGGCGCCATCCTGGCGCTGGCGGCCGCGACGCTTGCCGCCGCGCCGGCGTCGGCGCAGAGCGGCGAGCCGATCAAGATCGGCTTCAGCATGGCGCTGACCGGCGGGCTCGCGCCCAACGGCAAGTCCGCGCTCCTGGCGCAAAAGATCTGGGAAGAGGACATCAACGCCAAAGGCGGGCTGCTCGGCCGGCCGGTGAAGCTCGTCTACTACGACGACAAGAGCTCGCCCGCGGAGGTGCCGGCGATCTATACCAAGCTGCTCGACGTCGACAAGGTCGAGCTGATCATCGGGCCCTATGCGACGGCGCAGATCGCGCCGGCGATGCCGATCGTGATGCAGAGGAAGAAGACCTTCATCGGGCTGCTCGGGCTCGCGGTCAACACCGAGTTCAATTATCCGAACTACTTCGCCATGATCCCGTCCGGCCCGGACGCCAAGCCGGCCTTCACCAAGGGCTTTTTCGACATCGCCATGGCGCAGGGCGCGAAGCCGCAGACGGTGGCAATCGTGGCGGCCGACCAAGAGTTCTCCCGCAACGCCGCCGACGGCGCGCGCGAGAATGCCAAGGCGGCGAATCTGCGCGTGGTCTACGACCGCACCTATCCGCCGTCGACCGCGGACTTTGCGCCCATCGTGCGGGCCATCCAGGCCAGCAACCCCGACATCGTCGTGGTGTGTTCCTATCCGCCGGACTCCGTCGGCATGGTGCGCGCGGTCAACGAGATCGGCTTCAAGCCCAAGGCGATCGGCGGCGCCATGGTCGGGCTGCAGGCGACCGCGATCAAGACCCAGCTTGGTCCGTTGCTCAACGGCTGGACCAATTACGACTTCTGGCTGCCAGTGCCGAAGATGGACTTCCCCGGCGTCGCTGACTTGATCAAGCGATATCAGGCGAGGGCCGCGGCCGAAGGCGTCGATCCGCTCGGCTACTACATGGCGCCATGGGGCTACGCCCAGCTGCAGGTGCTGCAGCAGGCGGTGGAGGCGACCAAGGGCCTCGACGACGCCAAGCTCGGCGACTACATCCGCGCCAACACCTTCAAGACCGTGGTCGGCGACGTGAAGTTCGGCGCGAAAGGCGAATGGGCGAAGTCGCGGGTGTTGCAGGTCCAGTTCCAGAACGTCAAGGGCAACGACGTCGCCCAGTTCAAGGATATGTCCACGCAGGTCGTGGTGACGCCGGCCGAATACGAGTCCGGCAAGGTGATCTATCCCTACGAGAAGGCGAAGTAAGACATAGGGAGCGGCCTCTGTCGGCCTCATGCTGAGGAGCGCCGCTTGGCGCGTCTCGAAGCACGGGGCCGCCCCCATCCTTCGAGACGCGCGCTAAGGCGCGTCGTGGGGCACCGCTTCGCGCGCGCTCCTCAGGATGAGGGCGGAGCGCGGCTCTCACAGGCCGAGATAGAACTTGCGGATCAGTTCGTTGTTGTTGAGTTCGTCCGCCGAGCGGCCCTCGAACGCGATCTGGCCGTGCACGATGACATAGCCGCGGTCGGCGATGCGCAACGCCTGCGGGAAGTTCTGTTCCGCCATCAGCACGGTGAGCTTGTACTGGTCCTTGAGCTCGCGGATCTTGTCGATGGTGCGGCTCACCAGCACCGGCGCCAAGCCCACGGACGGCTCGTCGATCAGCAGAATGCGGGGCGCCAGCATCAGCGCGCGCGCCAGCGCGAGCATCTGCTGCTCGCCGCCGCTCATGGAGCCGGCGAGCTGGCGGCGGCGCTCGGCCAGCCGCGGGAAGCACTCGAAGCAGAAATCGAGGTTCGATTTCAGCGTGGCGCGCGCCTTGCGGCGGAAGGCGCCGAGCAGGAGATTCTCCTCGACGGTGAGGCGCGGGAACAGGCGGCGGCCTTCCGGCACCAGGGCGATGCCGAGATCGACGATCTGCTCGGTGCTGCGGCCGACGAGCTCGTGCTTTTCGCCGTCGATCTCGACCGTGATGCGGCCGGCGCGCGGGCGCACGATCCCCATCACGCATTTCATCAATGTCGACTTGCCGTTGCCGTTGGTGCCGAGCAGCACCACGGTCTCGCCGCTGTTGACGTTGAGCGACACGTCCTCGAGCACGCGCACCGCGCCATAGGCGGCGTCGATCTTCTCGATGGTGAGGCTATTGGCCAAGGTAAGCCCTCTCGACCTCAGGCTCGCGAATGACGTCGGCCGGCATGCCGTCGGCGATCTTCTTGCCGGAGACCAGCACGACCAGGCGCTGCGAGAATTTCATCACCGCGCGCATGATGTGCTCGATGAGGATGATGGTGATGCCGCGCTCGTTGAGCCGGATGAGCAGGTTGACGATGTCATCGACTTCCGACTGCGAGAGCCCGGCCATCGACTCGTCGGCGATCAGCAGCTTCGGCTCCGCCGCCATGGCGCGGGCGAGCTCGAGCTTGCGCATCTCCACCTGCGTGAGGTCGCGCGGAAGCTTCGTGGCCTTGTCCGCGAGTGCAACCAGCTGCAGCAGCTCGGCGCAGCGCGCGTCGAGCTCAGCCGCCGACAGCGAGGCGCCGGGCCGCGCATTGACCGTATAGAGCAGCGGCACCCGCAGGTTGTCGGCGACGGTCAGGGTCGCGAACGGACGCGGCAGCTGGAAGCTGCGGGCCATGCCGCGGCGGGTGCGCTCATGGGTGAGCAGGCCGTTGACCAGCTCGCCATCGAAACGCACGGTCCCGGTCTCGTTCGTCAGCGTGCCGCAGATGCAGTTGACGAAGGTCGACTTGCCGGAGCCGTTCGGACCGATCAGGCCGACGCGTTCGCCGGCGGTGACGGCAAGATCGATGCCGTCGAGGGCGACGAAGCCGCCGAAACGTTTGCTCAGACCCGCGACTTCGAGCAATGCGCCGGCCATTATTTCTCTCTCCTGCGCATCCAGCCCTGCACCAGGCCGACAATGCCGTTCGGCGCGATGATGACGAAGGCGACCAGCAGCAGCCCGACGATGAGCAGGTTGACCGCCGAGGAGATGGTGACGGTCGCAATCTGCTGCAGCGACCCCAGCAGGATGGCGCCGATCAGGGGGCCGATCCAGCTCGTGGTGCCGCCGATCATCGGCATGGCGATGGAGTTGACGGCGTATTCCAGCCCGAACGCCGACGACGGCTGCAGATAGCCGATGTAGTACGGAAAGGGCGCCCCCGCCATGCCCATGAGGGCGCCGGAGATGGTGGTGGCGACGAGCTTGAGCTTCAGGGTCGGCACGCCCGAGGCTTCCGCCGCGAGCTCGTCATCGCGAATGGTGGCGAAGCCGTAGCCGAGCTGGGAGCGCTCGATCCAGCGCGCGATGGTGATCGAGATGACCACGAGCGCCAGCATCAGCAGGAACAGGTACTGGATATAGGGACCGATCCACGCGATGTCGTTCGGCCGGATGATATAGGCGCCGCGCGAGCCGCCGACATAGTCCCAGTTGACCACGAGGGTTTGCAGCACGACCGCGAGCGCGAGCGTGGCGATGGCGAAGAAGGCGCCGCGCAGCCGCAGCGTCAGATAACCCATGCCAAACCCGACGACGCCCGATACGACCCCCCCGATCGCGATCAGGATCGGGATCGGCATCGGGAACGCCTTGTGGAAGAACACCGTGGAATAGGCGCCCATGGCAAAGAATGCCGCCGAGCCGAAATTCACGTAGCCGGTGTAGCCGCCGAGAATGTTCCAGGCGGTCGCCAGCACGATGAATTGCAGGATCGTATAGCCGGCGAAGAACACGTAATCGTTGTTCACCAGGCGCGCGCCGAAGAAGACGCCAGCCGCGACTGCGATCGAGATCAGCAGGAAGAAGCGCGTCCGCACGATCGACAATCCTATCGCCCGAGAAGACCCGCCGGCCGGAACGCGAGGGTGAGGAGCAGCACGCCGAACGCCACCGCCGGCGCCCAGGACGGGCCATAGAAGGTGGCGGTGAAGCTCTCGATGATGCCGAGCAGCATCGCTGCGATCACCGTGCCGGGCAGGCTGCCGAGGCCGCCGAGCACACAGATCGCGAACACGCGGCCGATATATTCACGTCCGACCGAGGGCTCGACCGGCTGGATTATGATCAGCAGCGCGCCGGCGACCGCCGTGGTTGCGATCGAGATGCCGAAGGCGATGCGCTTGATGCGCGTCGGGGAGGCGCCCATCAGCCGGAGCGCCAGCTGGTCCTGCGCCACCGCCGAGATCGCGCGCCCGATGAAGGTGTAGGACAGGATCATCTGCAGCACGCCGAACATGGCGAGCGCCGCCAGGCACGGCACCAGCATGCGCAGCGGAAAGTCCATCACGCCCAGCCGCCAGCTCGGTCCGATATAGGGGGCTTCGACGTAGCGGTAGTCGACGCCGAACACCAGAATGAGCATCACCTCGGTGACGAACAGCAGGCCGAAGAAGAACGAGAGGCCGCGCAAGGCGTCCTGGCCATGTTTCTCGAACGATTCGTAATAGACCTGGTAGATGCCGGCGCCGAGCAAATAGAACACCGGCAGCATCACGACGCTGATCACGATCGGATCGATGCCGAGCCGGGTGTTGACGATATAGGCGATGTAGGAGCCGAGGATGATGAAGGCGGGATGCGCGATGTTGACGATGTCGAGGATGCCGAACGAGATCGAGACGCCGATCGTCACGGCGGCGTAGAAGCCGCCGAGCAGAATGCCCGCAATCAAGGCATTGATCACCAGATCGAAGCTGAAACCCACCTGTTCCCCCCGCTGGCCCGCTTGCCGCCAAACCCAGCTTTGGCGGACGCGCGCATTTTGTTTGGTCGCCAGTGTGCAGGAAGGGTGCCGCCTTGGCTAGTCCGTTCGAGGGCGCCGCTTGCGCGCGGGTTAACGCGCGTGCGCCAGCATCTCACATGGCCGCTTCCGTGGCCGCGCCGTCGCTGCCTTGCGACGCGGCGAAACGAGGCGCGAGGTTTGACTGTCGCGCCACCCCGAACTCCGCAGCTTTCGCGTCACCCTTGTTAGCTTACGCTGCGGCCTGCTGCCGCACGCCGTCGGGCAGCGGCATCGGCTTGTTGGCGCTTTGCAGGAATTCGATGGTCATGAAGACCATGTCCTTGTCGCCCAGGTTCTCCAGATCGTGGACCTTGAACTGGCCGGGTCCGTAGGTCTCGTGCCGGGTCTCGCCCGGCGCGTAGGTGTATTCGACCGTGGTGCCGTCATGCACGTGCTGGCGTCCGCGGCCGCCCGTCACCGCCGTCCAGAAATAGTCGAGCACGTGGCGATGGAAGCCGATCCGTTCGCCGGGCTTGAGGCGGATCGTCCACACCCGCACGCGATCGGTCTCGGACACCAGGGCATTGCCGACACAGGGATTGGGATTGTTCTTCTCGCGCTCGAATTCCGCCAGGAGTTCCGGCGCCCACGCCGATTTGCTCGAAGTTTCCGCCTGCTTGTCCACCATCGTCAGGGCCATGGCATTCCTCCCAGTGTCCCGAATTCCGAAGTTCGCAAATCCCCGCGGTGGATTTGCAGTTCCTAGCCGCGCTTGCGGCTACAATGATAGGAGCTTCAAATCCACCGCACTAGTTTCGACCGATATATAGCAACTTTTACCGGGCAGGAAATGGGATCGAGGCAATTGCGCAACGCGGGTAAAAGGCGCGCGCTGGTGGTCGGCGGCTCCATGAGCGGCCTGCTGGCGGCGCTGCTGCTGCGGCGCGCCGGCTGGGACGTCAACGTGTTCGAGCGGGTGGAGAGCGAGCTCGCCGGACGCGGCGCCGGCATCGTGGCGCAGCCGGATCTGATCGCGACGCTGAGCCGGCTGGGGATCGATCCGGCCGACCTCGGCGTCGAGATCACGCGGCGCCAGATCCTCGATTCGTCCGGCCGGCTGGCCGGCGTGTTTGCGTGCCCCCAGGTGCTGACCGCCTGGGAGCGGGTCTACCGGGCGCTGCGGGATGCGTTTCCACCGGAGCGCTATCACCGCGGCCGCGGGGTCAGGAGCTTCGCGCAGAGCGACAGTTCGGTGGTGGCGCAGTTTGCCGATGGCGGCAGCGCCGAGGGCGAACTCCTCGTGGGTGCGGACGGGCTTCGCTCCACCATCCGCCAGCAGTGCCTGCCCGAACTGGTGCCGCTCTATTCCGGCTACGTCGCCTGGCGCGCGCTCATTCCGGAGGCGGCGTTTCCGCCGGCGATTCACCGCGAGCTGTTCAATTGCATGACCTTCTGCCTGCCGCCGGGAGAGCAGTGTCTGGGCTATCCGGTCGCTGGGCCGGACAACGATCTGCGTCCCGGGCACCGCCGCTACAACGTGGTCTGGTACCGGCCCGCCGACGAGAAGGTCGAGCTGCAGCAACTCCTCACCGACGCGAGCGGCACCATCCACACGATCTCGATCCCGCCTCCGCTGATCCGGCGCGAGGGGATCGCGCATATGCGCGCCGCCGCCGAGCGGCTGCTGGCGCCGCAATTCCGCGCGATCGTGCGCATGATCGAGGAACCGATCCTGCAGCCGATCTACGATCTCGAAACGCCGCGCATGGCCTTCGGCCGGGTTGCGATCATCGGCGATGCCGCGTTCGTCGCGCGGCCACATGTCGCGGCCGGGGTGGCCAAGGCGGCGGACGACGCGGTGGCGTTGGTGGCGGCGCTCGCGGTCGACGATGTCGCACCGGCGCTGCAACGCTTCGAGGCGGCGCGGCTGCCGGTCGGACAGCGCATCATCGAGCGCGCTCGCCACCTCGGGGCCTATCTGCAGGCCACGCAGACCGCCGAGGAGCGCGCCCGCTCGCAGCGCCACAGCATCCCAGAGGCGGTGTTGGCGGAGACCGCGGTGCTCGATTTTCTGCGCGAGTGAGCAGCCGCACGCCGACGATTGCTGGCCCGCGTCGATGCGCAGTTGTCCCGGGGCGCACTTGCAGGGATTGCCAATCCTGCCAATCTGCCGGGAACATGCACTTGTCGGCGCGAGCGCTTGCCGTTCAAGTCGCCCCGATGCTGCCGGCGCGTGCCAACGAGGTGATGGAATGAAACGCCGCGAGTTCATGACGTTGCTCGCCGGTGCCGCGGCTGTCTCTTGGCCGCTCGCGGTCCGCGCGCAGCAGCCGACGGCGCCCGCGCTCGGGTTTCCCAACAAGACGCTGCGCATCATCGTGCCGTTCACGCCGGGCGGCTCCAATGACGTGGTGGCGCGGGAGATCGCATCCGGCTTGCAAGCGAGCCTCAACCAGACCGCGGTGGTCGAGAACAAGCCGGGCGGCGGCGGCAACATCGCGTATTCCTATGTGGCGAAATCGCCGCCGGACGGCCATGTCATGCTGATCGCGCCGGCCTCGTTCACCATGGGGCCGCACCTGTCGCGCAATCCGGTCTACAACCCGGTCACCGATTTTGTGGCGATCAATCTGGTCGCCGACGTCCCGTTCGTGATGGTTGTGCCGGCCGCTCTTCCGG
>Ga0075428_100005045_pt1 | contig 14681 bp, 6 predicted proteins | sample RhiMetdeltSRZDD2_FD_75291 | JGI IMG/M metagenome (GOLD analysis project Ga0075428, IMG submission 75291) | Populus rhizosphere microbial communities from Tennessee, USA - Rhizosphere MetaG P. deltoides SRZDD2 | ecosystem: Host-associated > Plants > Roots > Rhizosphere > Soil | place: USA...
AGATGGCCCGCGAGCTCCGCGACCGAAGAGTACTGAAATAGCGTCGCGACGTTCAGCACCTCCCCGAGATCCTGTGTCAAACGGTTCGCCAGGATCGCCGCCTTCAGCGAGTTCCCCCCGATGGCAAAGAAGCTGTCGTGAACGCCGATGGTGTCGACCGCCAGAATGTCGGCCCATTGATCCACGAGGTACTGCTCGAGCGGGTTTCGGGGCGCCACGTACTCCCGGTCCAACTCCGGTCGTGCCGGACCCGGGTCGGGCAAGGCGTGAAGATCGACCTTGCCGTTAGGCATCAGCGGCAGCGCATCGAGCGTGACGAGGGAAGCCGGAAGCATGTAGTCGGGCAGGCGGCTCTTGAGAAAGCCGCGTATCGCGTCCACCGTGAGCCTCGCCCCCGAGCGGGGAACGACGTATCCAACCAGCCGGCGCTCTCCGGCGCCGTCGTCGCGGTCGGTAATGACCGCCTGCCGCACGTCCGGATGCGCGGCGAGGTGAACTTCGATTTCCTCGAGCTCGATCCGGTGGCCGCGAACCTTGACCTGTCGATCCACTCGGCCGAGAAACTCGAGAGTACCGTTCGGCAGATATCGAGCGAGGTCGCCCGACCGGAAGAGACGTTCGCCGGGATCACTGCCAAACGGATCGGGGACGAATTTCTCGGCCGTCAGTCGAGGCTGACCGAGGTAACCGCGAGTCACACCCGGACCGCCGATGTAGAGTTCGCCCGAACGTCCTCCGGGAACCGGCTCTCCGTCGCTATCGAGCAGGTAGATCGTCGTGTTCGGGATTGGATACCCGATCGGTACGAGTCCTTCGACCACCGGGGTCTTGATCGAGTACGCCGCCGCCCAGACGGTCGCCTCCGTGGGACCGTACTCGTTGACGAGCGCCGTCCCTGGCAGCCGCCGGTAGTGTTCGTGGGTCACAGCAGGCGGGCACGTCTCCCCGGCGAGGATCACTGTGTCCAGACTGCTGAGGTCCGCGGCACTCGCGTGCTCGATGAGCGCGCTGTAGAGCGAAGGAACCATCAAGGTATGGGTGACGCGCCGACGGCGGATGAGATCCACAAGGCCACGGATATCCCGCTCGCCGCCCTCCTCGGGAAGGATGAGCGTGCCGCCCTGCATGAGCGTCCAGTAGATCCCGGCCACAGAGCTGTCGAATGAACATGAAGACACGACGAGAAATCGGCCGACCGCATCCGGGTAGACGCGACTACGGACACTGATCGAATGGTGAAGGTTGCGGTGGCTGACAAGGACACCCTTGGGTCGACCCGTGGAACCGGAGGTGTAGATGGCATAGGCGAGGTCGTCCGGTCGGGGCTCGCCAACTGCTCGATCGTGTGGATGCTCGCCTGGCGTACTCCCGACACGAGCGTCGACACAGAGGATCGGGCCATCGTACGCAGGGAGTCGGGTACGTACGCGGTGGGACGTTACGAGGGCTGAGGGGCGCGCGTCCTCCAGCACACACCTGAGGTGGTCTGGTGGGTAGCGAGGATCAAGAGGTACGTAGCCACCGCCCGCCTTCAGCGTCGCGAGGAGGGCGACCAGCACATCCACCGACCGCTCGAGGGCGACCGCGACGAGAACGTCCCGACCGATGCCGCGGCGCTGCAGCTCGACTGCCAGCCGATCGGCACGCCCGTCGAGCTCTGCGTACGTGAGCTCACGATCCGCGCAGGCGACCGCGACGGCGTCCGGTCGCCGGCGCACCGACGCCTGGAAAAGGTCCAACACAGTGCGTTCGGAACTCAAGGTGGTTCCATCGGCCGTGGAATGCTGAGCGACGCGTTTCGGTCGCGTGTCGGAGGCCGCCGGCGACCGGGTGAGGTTGCGCACGCGCGCGTCCGGCTGAGATACAGCCGCGCTGAGCAGCGCAACGTATTGCCGGCTCAGGTCCTCGATCGTTTGCGCCAAAAACACGTCATCGGCGTACTCGAAGCGGCCGCGGAACCGCCCGTCCGTCTCCCAAAAGATCAGGGCCAGCTCGAGCCGAGCAGTCGCGGCTGAGGCGTCGGCGATTGTCACCTCGACGCCCGGCAGGTGCAGCCGCGGCGGAGGGGTGTTAACGAGGTTGAACCACACCTGGAACAACGGGTTGTGACTCAGCCGTCGACGCGGATTCAGCTCCTCGACGATCTTCTCGAACGGCACGTCCTGGTGCGCCATCGCGCCGACGACGTCATCGTTGACGCGGGAGAGGAGCTCACGGAAAGTCGGATCGCCGGAAAGATCCCCGCAGAGCACCAGGGTGTTGATGAAGAAGCCGATCAGGTCCTCGGTCTCCGCAGAGTGTCTGCCGGCAACTGCACTGCCGACGCGAACGGCCTCGCTGCCCGATCGCTGGTGGAGCAGGACGAAAAACGCTGTGAGGAGCACAGTGAAGCTTGTGACGCGCTCCTGCCGACCGAGCGCCTTCACGGCTTTACTCAGCTCCGGCGAGAGCTGGACCGCATGACTCGACCCGCGGAAGCTTCGCACCGCCGGACGTGGGCGATCGAGCGGTAGGGCGACGCCGCCCGCGTCTTCACCGAGCTTGTCTCGCCAGTACGGAAGCTGGTCGGCCACGAAATGGTCTACCCGAGCCCGCTGCGAGCGGGCAAAATCGCCGTACTGAAGCCGGAGGGGCGGGAGCGGGTCTTTTGTCCCCGCGGAGAACGCTCGGTAGAGCGCTTCCAGTTCGCGAAAGAGGACCGTCACCGACCACGCATCAGAGACGATGTGGTGGAGGGTGAGGAGCAGGACGTGCTCCTCCTCACCGAACCGCAACAATGACACGCGCAGGGGGCGTCCGCTGGCGACGTCGAGCGGTCGCAACACGTCCTCCCGCGCGCGCCGCTCCACCTCCGCTTGGCGACCGATCGCGGCAACAGTCGACAGATCGACGACCGGCATTGCGAGCGTCGACGTCGGTATCACCTGCGCCACAGGAGCACCGTCGACCGGCCGGAACGCCGTTCGAAGGACTTCGTGCCGCTCCACAATCCGAGCGAGACTGCGTCGGAGGGCGTCAACGTCGAGCGAACCTCGGAAGTGGACGATGGTGCCGTCGTTGTAGAAGGGGTTGCCCGGTGACAACTGGTCGAGGAACCACAACCGCTCCTGGCCGAACGAGAGGGCCATCCCGGTCAACTTATGCTTTTCAACGGCCAGGTAGGAACCCTATTCTCCAGAGCGGCTCAGTTGAAACGTAGCGGGCATCGACATCGCAACAGGCGCATATTATAGGCAAAAACGGCGCTATTGGCTCACCGAGTACCAATCAAGCCGCGATCGTGTAGAAACCGCGCGAGCTCTCGACCGGCGATTGCGTGAGCGAGGGCCGTCCAGTGGCGGTCGTAGCGATAGTAGAGGCGCTCGCCGCTGTTGTAGCGGCGCCGCAGCAGTTCTGTGAGGTCGAGATAGGGGACGGAGCGCTGTGTCAGAAGCGCACGGAACAACCGACGCGGCTGATCGGGGTCGAGCTCCTCTCGGAGGCCCAGGTGCGCCGCAGTCGCACGGAGAAGGCTGGGGTCCAATTGGAGATCCGATGGGATGAGCATGGCGACTACAGGCGTGCCCGACGCGGTAAGCCGCTTCAGCGCCTGGTCCAGCTCGGTAAGTGCGTCCGCCATCCATGTCGGGTGATGACGCTGAAGCGCTTCCAGCTCGCGATCGAGATGACGGTCCTCTGGAGACAACGAGCGGCCGACCCACGCGCGGACGGAGCGTTGCAGCGGGAGCGGCACCGTTCTCTTCAGCAGGATGAACGCGTGCGAATTGGCATCGAGCCAGGTTCTCAGCTCGTTGGCCCAGCCCGACGCTGAAGCACTTGTCGCCACCCTCCAGACTCCTTGGCCAATCAATGCGTCCTGGAGATCGTTGCCCAGGAAAATCGCGAGGACGACCACATCGGGATCCAGCTCACGCCCGTGACGCTCCAGCCAGGAGACGGCATCTGGCGGCCCGAACCCCGGCGTGCCTCCATTGAGGGCAACGGCCGGGTAACCCGCCAATCGCAATTCCGAGGCTGCCCGTTCGACGAAGGTTTGATTCTCTTCCACACCAGTGCCGAACGCGAACGAGTCGCCGACGGCCAGCAGTCGGAACTCTCCACGCGACGGTTCCAGCTCGGGGCCCCGTATGCCGTACCGGTTCACCATCACGCGCACGGAGTACTCCACGCGATTGGAGTAGCGGCCGTCGTAGCCCGGAGTGAGCCGATAGCGGCCGGGTCGATCGGGCGTCGTCAGGCCGGGAGTAACTATCAGTTGCGGTTGTGGAAGACCGAACCGGACCACCAGCTCCGCCACGCAAGCGGCGACGACAACGCCGACGAGCGCCACCGAGGCACGGAGAGCGGCTCTCTTCATTGTTCCGTGCTGGTAGGATGACGACGTAGTTCGAGATGGCCGGGCCGACGATCAACGGACGGACGTATGACGGCGTTCAGCTCGTCACCCACGAGGACGGGAATGCCGGGTTCTGTGCGCTCATCACCTATGCCCTGAATGGCGTGCGGAGGGCGCTCGAGCTGAACCGGCTTCCTGTGGTGGTGTTCGATGCCGAACATAATCCGCGCTTCTACGATCCCGCTCACGGTCCCAATGTGTGGGAGTACTTCTTCGATCCGGTGGCGGGAATGTCCTATGCGGAGTTTCAGGCGCGCCACGCGGAGGAAGGTTGGTCGGTCCATCGGTTCACGTTCGACGAGATCTTGAAGCATCATCTCCGCGATCCCGATCGGATCGCCACCTTTTGGTCATACGACGAGCCCAAGGATCCGGCTGCCTGGATGACGGCCAAGCGTGCCCTGGGGCGGCGGATGGTTTCGAAGTATGTCCGGGTGAAAGCCGCCGTACGGGATAGGGTGGACGCCTTCTTCAGAGATTACCTGCAGGGCTCCTACCTGCTTGGCGTGCACATCCGAGGCACCGACTTCGCGTACGCCGAGCCGATCGCGCCGGAGTTGTATTTTGACACCATCCGGTCCCATGCCCGCGCGCGCGCGCTCGACTCCTACAAGATCTTCCTGGCGACCGATCAAGAGCAATTCGTCGAGCGGTTCCGAGCCGAATTCGGAGACCGACTCGTCGCGTCCGACTGCCTCCGGTCGACGAACGCGGTGGCGCCGTTCAATTTGCCTGTGGCAAGGTCGCCCTACCGACTGGGCGAGGAAGTCTTGATTGATGTTCTTCTGTTGTCGCGGTCTGACTATGTCCTCAAAGGACCGTCTGCCGTCGGAGAGTACGCCCTCTGGTTCGCGCCGCGGCTCGAGTGCACCGACTTCGCGCTCAGCAGCCGCTTCCGCCCGCGCGCCATCGACCTGCTGGTCCCCGCCTACACGAGTCTGAGCGTCGACGGAAAAGGCACGCTCAGGCGGTGGCTGAACTACATGTGGACGGGGATGGAATGGCCCAGGAGTTTGATCCTCATGGCAAGTCAAATTCGGCATTGGGCCGGAAGAGTGGTCGGCCGACGGTAAGGTCGCGAGGTTCAGCTCTTCACTCCGTCCCCACGTACCGCACGCCTCGCGATCTCTCGCGCATCGATTCCCGCACGCTCGCCAGCACGCTGGACGTACGAGGCAAGGACGGCAACTGTTGGTGACGACAGGACGGAGCCGAGCGAAAGCTCGAGCGAGAACAGACCCCGGAGTCGAGAGGCGACCTGCATCGCCAGGAGAGAGTGTCCGCCGAGCTCGAGAAACTGATCGTGACGGCCGACACGCTCGATCCCGAGCACGTCTCCCCAGATGCCCGCAATTGCCTCCTCGACCTGGTTCAGCGGGGCGACGTAGGGTTCCGAAAGCGGTGGACGGGTCGCGTCAGGTGGCTGAAGCGCCCGCACGTCGACCTTGCCGTTCGGGGACAACGGCAGCGCGTCCAGCAACACGAAAGCCGACGGCACCATGTAGTCGGGGAGGCGCTCGGCGAGAAACGCGCGGAGCCGCGGGGGCAAGGTTTGGGCCGCCTTGCCCAGCACCGGCCGGTTGGCGTACTGACTCCAGGGCTTCGGGCTGAATGGAAATCTGCCGGGAGGCGGAACCAGCCGTGAGCCAACCTTTCTGTCGGCGCGTCGCGTGAAGGTCACGTCACAGGCACCAAGTTCTCCGCTGTCGGCCCACGCCACCTGAATCTCGTAGGGATGATCACCGGCCAACGCAAAGATCTCCTCGGGATCAACGGCGCCACCCTTGTGAACCTCCTTCAGTTCCCGCCGCACATCTGCGACGGTCGGTGGCCCTTCAGGATCGTGCACGAGGTCGAGCATCCTGACCTCTGCCGAAAGGCGGGCGTTCGGGACGCCGCGGAGGATGAGGGCGGCCGGCGAACGCTCGGACAGGAACTGCCGGATCCCGACCAGACCGACATCGTCGGTGCTCCAGTCGAGCACGGAAACGTCGCCTTTAGGCTCGATGCGCTCGCCGATCTCGAGGACGACATCGTACCGGAAGCGCGTCAGCTCGTTGTGGTGCCAGCCTGCCCTGAGCTGGAGACCGACACGGCCAATCTTGGGCAGGTGGTCCGCCAGGGCGAAGAAGAATTCGGGAGCCACGACGAGCTGCTCCTCCTGAGCCAAGGACTTCTTGACCCGTGCGCGGAGCCGCTCGCGCGGCAAGGAGCCCGGTGACTGGAACAGCTGGATGGACGTGTGAAGCATCTCGAGGTGCGGCAAGCTGCGAACGTCGCCCACGAAGACCCGACCACCGGGCTCGACCAGGTCGACGACCCGCCCGAGCACGTCGAGGAGGTACGCGACGCTCGGGAACAGCTGTGTGACGGAATTGAGGATCACCGTGTCGAAGGCGTTCGGCTCGAACTCTCCAAGTTCGTGAGCGGCTCGATGCGAGAGCGTCACCTGCGGCAGTGCAACCTGCCGTAAATCCAACTGTCGCCGGATCCCCTCCAGGGCGACCGTTGAAATATCGATCCCGGAGTAGCTCGTGCAGGTTGGGGCCACACGGAAGAGGATCAGACCGGTGCCACAGCCAATCTCGAGAACGCGACGAGGCTTCAGGTCGAGAACCCTTCGCACCGTCGTGTCGACCCATTCGCTCATTTCCTCGTCTGGAATCGGTAGACCGGTGTAGCTGCTGTTCCAGCCGATCACATTGAAGGTTGGATCCGACTGAGTCGACTCCCCTCTATAAGTCTCGTCGTAGACCGCCCGCCATTGCTCGACGTGCTCGACGTTCAACCTGGTGAAGGCATTTGAATCGCCGCTGACTTGATCGAGGTCCGGCACGACGTACGCGACGAGTCTCTTGGTCGCAGAGGTGTCGCCAGTCGCGACGACCGCCACCTGGTCAACGTACGGATGTTTCTTCAATAGCGTGGTGATCTCACCGATTTCGACGCGATTGCCGCGGATTTTCACCTGCTGATCCAAGCGACCAAGGAGCTCGAGATTTCCGTCCGGCCGGTAGCGCGCGAGATCGCCCGTTTGGTAGAGCCGATCCCCGGGAGAATCGCAGAAAGGGTTCGGCACGAACTTGCCGGCAGTAAGCCCCGGGTTGTTCAGGTAACCGCGGGCCACCCCGACTCCGCCGAGATGCAGCTGACCCGGGACGCCGACAGGAACTGGCTGGAGAAATTCGTCCAGAACGTAGGCGAGCTGATTCGCCATCGGCCGGCCGTACGGAATGCTCCTCCAGGACGGGTCGACCTCGTGGATCTCATAGATGGTCGAGTCCATTGAGACCTCGGTCGCCCCTCCGAGGCTGATGACGTCGACGCCGCCCACGAGACGCTTCAGTCGTTCCGGAAGATCGAGCGGAATCCAATCCCCCCCGAGCAGCACCAGGCGCAGATCCTTCGGCCACAGATGTGGTCGACCGCTGATGTGATCGACGAGCATCCCCAAGAGCGCTGGAGCCGAATGCCAGATCGTGACCCGATGGCGGACCATGAGATCCGCCCAGTGAGCCGGATCGCGCTCGTCGGACGCAGCCGGAAGGACGATGGTCCCGCCAGCTGCGAGTGTGCCCAGGATGTCGTACGCGGACATATCGAAGCCGAGCGAAGAGACCGCCAGGATCCGGTCGCCCGGCCCCACAGAAAAGCGCCGGTTGAAGTCGGTGAAGTTGTTCACGCGGCCTCGGTGATCGAGGAGCACTCCTTTGGGTCGCCCGGACGAGCCCGAGGTGTAGATCACATAAGCGAGGTTGTGGGGGGTGGCTAGGCCTGGAGGGCTCTCCGTGGGTCGGCTCCCAATGAGCTGTCCATCGGCACTATCGGCGTCGAGTTGAATCAGCCGTCCCCGGTAGTCTCGGAATTTCTCCACAAGCGATGGCTGCGTGACGATCACCGGCACTTCCGCGTCCGCGAGCATCAGCGTCAACCGCTCTTCGGGGTAGGCGGGATCGAGCGGCAGGTAGGCGGCACCGGCTTTCAGTATTCCGAGCACGCCGGCGACCATGTCGGGAGATCGCTCCACGCAGATCCCAGCCACTCGGTCCGGACCGAGTTCCATCGATCGCAGCTGGTGAGCCAATTGGTTGGCCCGGCGGTTCACTTCCGCGTACGTGACGATCGTGTCCTTCCAGATCACGGCGGTGTCGCCTGGAGCCGATCTGGCGTGATCTTCGGCAAGCTCGTGGAGACAGCGGCCCTCAGGGAACGCAGTCCGAGTCCGGTTCCACTCGACGAGGATCTCGACCCGTTCGGCCGTCGTCAGGAGCGGCAACATCGAGAGCCGTTCGTTCGGGTCAGCGGCGCCACCCTGGAGGAGTGTCTGGAGGTGCCCGACCATTCGCGCTGCCGTCTCACGGTCGTAGAGTCGCTGGTTGTAGGCGAGAGAGACGTCACGGCCGTTCGCACCCTCCTGCAGCACAAGCCGAAGCTCGAACGGTCGGTCATGACTGTCGGCGACCCGGGACCGTGCGAATGTCACGTCGAAGAGGTAGCGCCGCGCCACGTCTCCGTCGACGACTCCCGCTTCGATGAGCTCGTCGATCGACACGGCATGAGTGCCAGCGTCGAGCACGACATCGCGCACTCGGGCAAGCAGATCGCAGAATCGCGGATCATCCGAGCAATCCGTACGGAGCACCAAGTACTGAGGTGTCGTCGATCCACTCCGTTCGTCACTCCGTGCGTCGATCGGGACCGCCGACGAGCCGACAGCAATGTCGTCAACACCCGAGTACCGGTGTAGAAGGACTTGATAGGCGGCAAGCACGGTGATGAAGAAGCTGACACCGTGGCGATCAGCGAGTGTCCGCAAGCGCTCGACGAGCGAAGCCGGTAACGACTGGGACCACACCGCCGGCACGAAGTCCTGGTCCGCTCGACGCGGTGTGTCAGTCGGCAGCTCGAGGCGACCTGCATCTTTGAGCCGCTCACGCCAGTACGAGAATCGATCCTCCGCCGACGGCGCGCGCCCGTTCGGCGGTCTGTTGTGTGACGTGCTCATCACGACTCCTCGTCCGCGCTATGCCCGGGTGCCGCGGCTCCATTCACTGCCGCCAAGGCGAGGCTAACTCTAGTCGGCAGACGAGCGGGAAGACAACCGCCAGCACACCCCAATCCCTTGCATTTCCCGCCGATGTTGCTAGGATTCATTGCGGCCTGCGCCCAGCCTGAACCAAGCGGACATGTATCGCATCGCCCTCATCAACATGCCGTTCGCGGCATTGAACTTTCCCTCCCTCGCACTGACTCAGCTCGAGCAGGTCGTGGAGAAAGAGCACACCGGCCGCGTCCGTGCGGACGTCCACTACCTGCACCACGAGTTCGGGCAGTTCATCGGGATCGATGACTATCAGCGCATCGCCAACTCGGGTGAGCATTTTGTTTCTGGATTGGGCGACTGGCTGTTCCGGCAGGTTGCGTTTCCCGACGCCAAAGACAACACGGACGATTACCTCCTCCGCTACTACCCGCGTACCGACGCGGCGAGCGTGCGCTTCAAGCGGCGCATCCGCGAGGTGCACGCGCAACTCGAAGGCTTCCTCGAACGGCTCATCGACGAGCACGACCTCGACGGCTGTCAGCTGATCGGCTTGACCTCGATGTTCTCGCAGCACGCCGCCTGTCTTGCGATGGCGCGTCTTATCAAACGCCGCCAGCCGCAGACGTGCGTCGTCATCGGGGGGGCCAACTGTGAGTGGCCGATGGGTGCCGCCGTGGCCGAGCACGTCGAAGCGGTCGATTACGTCTTCAGCGGCCACGCACTCCGCAGCTTCCCGGCGCTGGTCGGGCATCTCCTCGACGGCCGCGTTGACGACTGTCTGGGGATCGATGGAGTGTTCTGCCGGCGCAACCGGGATCGCTGGCCGACCCCGGACGCGACCGACTCGTTGCGGCCGGTCGGCCGTGAGCTCGACCTCGACGAGGAGGTGCCCCTCGACTACGAGGCGTTTTTCACCTCGTTCGAGCGTCACCACTTGGACGCATCGATCGAGCCCTTCCTGATGTTCGAAACCTCACGCGGCTGCTGGTGGGGGGAACGAGCCCACTGCACCTTCTGCGGGCTCAACGGACAAACGATGGGCTATCGCGCGATGTCACCCGAACGTGCGCTCCGCGAGTTCCACGGCATGTTCGAGAGCAGCCCGCGGTGCACGCGCTTTCTCTGTGTCGACAACATCCTGCCCAAGTCGTATCTGACCGACGTGTTCCCACACGTCGACCCGCCGAAAGGCACCGTCATCTTCTACGAAGTCAAGGCGGATCTGACCGACGATGACCTCGCTACGCTCGGCCGCGCCGGCGTCCGGCTGATTCAGCCAGGCGTCGAGGCCCTCGCCACGTCAACGCTGAAGCTGATGCGCAAAGGGACGACCTCGTTCCAGAATTTGCAGTTGCTGAAGAGCTGTCTGGGACACGACGTCTTTCCGGTTTGGAACCTCCTCGTGGGGTTCCCCGGCGAGACAGCCGACGTCTTCGAAAAGTATGAGCGCGACCTCCCGCAGCTCGTGCATCTCCCTCCGCCGAACGGCGTCCACGCCGTGCGGTTCGACCGCTTCAGCCCCTATTTCTTTCAGGCGGAGACATGGAAACTCGATCTCGAACCGTATGACTTCTACGGGATGACGTACCCGTTCGGGCGCGAGTCTATCCGAACCCTCGCCTACTACTTCATGGACCGGAACTACGCCGCTGAGTACGCCGGTGCGGTGGCACTGTGGATCGGTCCGCTGCGGGCCGCGGTCGAACGCTGGCGAAAGGCCTGGCGCGAGCAACAGCCGCTGCCGCCGCAGCTCTACCTGGAGCGTCGCGATCAAGTCGTCGTCGTGCACGACACGCGGTTCGGTGAGGCCATCGATCATCGCCTCTCGAGTGTGGAGCTGCAGCTGCTGATGCGGCTCGAGCGTCCGCAGAACCCGGAACAGCTCCGGCGTGACCTCGCAGGTGTGGACGTTGACGCCGAGCTCCGCCAGTTGCGCGACCGAAAGCTGCTGTTCGAGGAGGGCGACCGACTGATCAGCCTCGTTCTCGGCAAGCAACCACCGCTTGCGAGTTACTACGCGACCCGCTCGGCGGTCGGAGCGCGCGACGACGGCGGCTTCGATCCACGCCGGTCCGCACCGAGCATCGACATCCGGCTGGGAACGGCTGCCGTTTGCTGAGGCGCATCCTCTTGGTCAAGGCTCGAACCGGCACGAGTCAGGCCAGTCGCTTGCCCCGGCGATCAATCGCGACGCTGGGGTTCAATCCGCTGTCGGAGACTCAATGGCCGCATATCGGTCCAGACCGTTTCGATGTGCGCCAGACACTCGTCCTTCGTGCCTTGTTTTCCAGCGTCCCGCCACCCGAGTGGAATCTCCCGATCCGCTCGCCAGATCGAGTACTGTTCCTCGTGGTTCACCACAACTCTAAATATGACCTTCGCCTCGCTCGGACTCGTGCTCACAACGGCCCTCCCAGGACAAGCTATCCTAGATCATGCGTGCTGTCGCATGGGTGATGACGTCGCGCTCGTCTCTCTCTCCGACACTGGGACGGCAGACCTCTTCGCCGCACCAGCCAACTCACCACGGCCGGGGTCCGACTGATGATCGGTTCGTGTCTCGCCGAATTCGTGCGTCGCGGGGCCCAGCAACTGGAGGCTGACGACCCGGAGCTCTTCGACCTCATCGATCACGAGTTCCATCGACAGAACACGACATTGTCGATGGTGGCCTCCTGCAGCCCCGCCGATCCCTCGGCCTTGGCGTGTGAGGGATCGTTCCTCTCAAATGTCACCGCGGAGGGGTACCCGGGTGCCCGGTATCACGCGGGGTGCCAGTACGTCGATCAGATCGAACAACTGGCCATTGACCGCGCCACGCGCGCGTTCAAGGCACGGTACGCGAACGTGCAACCGCACTCGGCCACGACCGCGAACCTGACGGTGCTGTCGCGGCTCCTCGAGCCGCACGACGCAATTCTGGGCATGGACCTCGACGCGGGCGGACACCTGACCCACGGCGCCCAAGGGTCATTTTCCGGGCAGTATTTCGATGCCGCGTGCTACGGGCTGACGGACTCAGGCGTGATCGACTACCAACAAGTGGACCGCCTGGCGCACCAGCACCGTCCGAAATTGATCATTTGTGGGACAACGGCCTATCCACGCGCCATCGACTTCGCCTCTCTCCGGGAGATCGCCGATAGTGTGGGCGCCTGGCTGCTCGCCGACATCACTCACATCGCCGGACTCGTCATCGCGGGCGAGCACGCCAGCCCCATTGACCACGCTCACATCACCACGACGTGTACGCACAAGCAGCTCTACGGGCCGCGAGGCGGGGTGATCCTCCTCGGGAAGGACTGGGAAACGCCCGGTCCGGGCAACGTGCCGCTCTTCAAGTTGATGCAAAGCGGCGTCTTTCCGTTCTTCCAAGGGGCGCCCAATGTCAACGCGGTGGCCGCCAAAGCGCGCGTGCTGGCGATGGCGATGACGCCGGGCTTCACCGCGCTTGCCCGTCGCATCGTGGCCAACTCGCGCGCGATGGCTGCTCGGCTCCAGGACCGCGGCGTCAGAGTCGTAGGCGGCGGCACCGACAATCACATCGTGCTCGTCGACGTCCTGTCCACCTTCGGAGTGACCGGAATCGTCGCCCAACAGGCACTGGAAGAGTGCGGAATCGTGGTCAACAAGAACCGGATCCCGGCTGACCGGAAGCCAACATCTATCGCGAGCGGCATCAGGATTGGCACGAACAACGTGGCCGCGCGTGGGCTCGACGCGCAGGCGATGGAAGAATGCGCCGATCTGGTCTGTCAGGTCTTGAACGCTATCGAAGCTGTTGACGACCGCCTGTACGCGCTGGCGCCAGCCAAACAGGCAGAGTGCAGAGACACCGTCGCCCATCTCTGCCAGCGATTCCCCCTCCCCGGATACGCCGACTGCTCGGAAACCGGCCCGGCACGCCTTCCCGGGCCACGATAGCCGCCTTTCCGAGGAGAGGTCGCGGCAGCCGACTGACATGCGCGCGCTCCGGTTCTGCATGGTCACGACGTTCTTTCCGCCGCATAGCTTCGGAGGCGATGCGCTGTTCGTCTACCGACTGTCAGAAGCGCTGGCCGAGCGTGGTCACCGCGTCGATGTGGTGTACTCGGAGGACGCGTATCACACGGTGACAAACGTGGAGCCGAGTCTTGGGTTCACGACTCATCCACGTGTGACTTGTCATGCTTTCAAGGGTCGGTGGCCGAGGTTGGCTTCGCTTGTCTGCCATCAAACGGGGACGCCGGGTCTCTATAAGCGTCGCCTGAATCGGCTCTTCGAGTCGGAGCGCTTCGACGTCATCCACTACCACAATATCTCCCTGATCGGCGGACCGAGCGTGCTGAAAGCAGGGTCGGCGGTCAAGCTCTACACGCCGCACGAATACTGGCTGGTGTGTCCGACGCACGTGCTCTTCAAGTTCGACGAAGAAGCCTGTACCGAGCGCGCCTGCCTCAGGTGCACGCTTCGCGCGCGGCGCCCGCCCCAACTCTGGCGCTCGACCGGCCGGCTGGAGGAATGCTTGGCTCACGTCGACCGGTTCCTCATGCCGAGCCGTTTTGCGCTCGAACGCCATCGCGCAGACGGAATCGACGGGGACATGACGATCCTGAACAACTTCGTCGCCACACCGACCGCGACGGCCGTCGAGTCGATCGCCGACCGGCCGTACTTTCTCTACGTTGGTCGGCTCGAAAAGCTGAAAGGCGTGCAGGATCTGATTCGTCTGTTCCGTTCCGATCGCGAGGCCGAGCTCCTGATCGTCGGAGACGGTACGTATCGCCGGGAGCTCGAGCGAGCCGCCGACGGGCTCGCGCACGTGCGGTTCCTCGGCGCGCTGCACCCGCGCGCATTGGGCGCGTACTACCGCCAGGCGATCGCCGTGTTGGTTCCGTCGCTCTGCTACGAGATGTTTCCGCTCGTCCCGGCCGAGGCGCTCAGCCACGGCACTCCCGTGATCGCACGCCGTCTGGGTGCGCTGGCCGAGGTAGTCGAGGCCAGCGGCGGTGGCCTTCTGTTCGACTCGGTCGAGGACTGTCGTGCCGCGTGTCACAGGCTGCTCCGGGACTCGACGCTCCGCAGCGAATTGGGGGAACGTGGCCGGAGCTACGCGCATCAGCACTGGACGGTGGACGCTCATCTCGAACGCTATTTGAGCATCGTGAACGAGCTTCTGGAGACCAGGGCCGCCGGAAAAGCGACGCCGGCGTGAGCCGACTCGCCGCCGATCGCTCGCATCCGTGCGAGACTACCCTTCTA
>Ga0075428_100005046_pt1 | contig 14676 bp, 12 predicted proteins | sample RhiMetdeltSRZDD2_FD_75291 | JGI IMG/M metagenome (GOLD analysis project Ga0075428, IMG submission 75291) | Populus rhizosphere microbial communities from Tennessee, USA - Rhizosphere MetaG P. deltoides SRZDD2 | ecosystem: Host-associated > Plants > Roots > Rhizosphere > Soil | place: USA...
GCGTTGATGCGGCACTCGATGGCGTGGCCGTTGAACGCAATGTCCTTCTGGGCGAAGGACAACGTCTCGCCGGCGGCGATCAGGATCTGCTCCTTGACGAGGTCCCGCCCGGTCACCAGCTCGGTGACTCCGTGCTCGACCTGGATGCGGGTGTTCATCTCCATGAAGTAGTAGTTGTCCGGTCCGTCCAGCAGGAACTCGATGGTTCCGGCGTTGACGTACTGCACCGCGGCGGCGGCCTCGACGGCAGCGCGCCCCATGCGTCGGCGCAGCTTCTCGGTCATGACCGGGGAGGGCGCCTCCTCGATCAGCTTCTGGTGACGGCGCTGGATCGAGCACTCGCGCTCGCCCAGGTGGACGACGTTGCCCTTCGCGTCGGCCATGATCTGGATCTCGATGTGGCGCGGAGCCTCGACGTACTTCTCTATGTAGACGTCGGGGACACCAAAGGCGGCCTGGGCCTCGGTCTGGGCGGCCTTGAACGAGTTCTTGACGTCCTTGGGGTCGCGCACGATGCGCATGCCGCGCCCGCCGCCGCCGGCGGAGGCCTTGAGGATGACCGGAAAGCCCACGTCGCGTGCCAGGCTCTCGGCTTTCTCGTCGTCCTCGACGACGCCTGGCGAGCCGGGGATCACGGGGACTCCGGCGCGCTGCATCGCTTTCTTGGCGCGGCTCTTGTCCCCCATCATCCGGATCGCCTGCGGGCCCGGCCCGATGAACTTGATGCGGCACGCCTCGCAGATCTCCGCCAGATAGCCGGACTCGGAGAGGAAGCCGTATCCGGGATGGATCGCGTCGGCGCCCGTCACCTCCGCGGCGCTGATGATCGCCGGGATGTTGAGGTAGCTCTCCAGGCTGCGCGGCGGCCCGATGCAGACCGCCTGGTCCGCGAAGCGGACGTGGAGGCTGTGGCGATCCGCCTCGGAGTAGACCGCCACCGTCTTGATCCCGAGCTCCTTGCAAGCCCAGATGACCCGGAGCGCGATCTCGCCGCGGTTGGCGATCAGGATCTTCTTGAACATCGCGTCGGCCTCAGGGCCGGATCGAGAACAGCGTCTCCCCGTACTGGACCGGCTCGCCGCTCTCCTTGTGGACCCTGACGACCTCGCCGGACGTTTCCGACTCGATCTCGTTCATGAGCTTCATGGCCTCGACGATGCAGAGGACCTGGCCCACGCGGATGCGATCGCCGACGTCGACGAACGGCGCCGAGTTGGGGTCGGGCGAGCGGTAGAACGTGCCGACGATGGGGCTCTTGACCGCGACCAGGCCGTCGTCGATCGGCTCGGCCGGCGTCACACGCTCGGGCAGCGCCGCCGCCGCGGCCGGCACGGGCGGCGCCAGGGCGACGGTGCCGACGGGGGCCGACGGCGCCACGATGTGCGTGATCGCCGGTGCGTGGTGCGCGGCCTTGCGGATACGCACCTTGAGTTCACCCTCTTCCAACTCGAACTCGGCGATCTCGCGCTCGTCGAGGAGCTGTAGAAGCTGCTTGAGCTCGTCTAAGTTCAAGACCTGCCAGTTTAGGGACGGCCTGCCGGGCTGTCAAACCTCACTGGAATTCGGCCTCGAGGGCGACGCCGGCCATGCGCAGCGCGAAGCGGGCCCGACCGACGATCGCGTCGGGCTGTAGCGCGGCGAACAGGAAGTACTCCGGCGTGATGGCAACGAGGAGCGCGATCAGCTTCTCGGTGTGGACCGCGAGCTCGCGGAGTTGGCCCAGACCGGTGTCGGCGGCTGCGCTCAGGCTCGCTCGCAGCAGCGAAGTGTATTCCGCCGCCACAGCCTCCATGTTGGGATCGGGAAGGATAACGAGCTTCTCGATGGGAATCCCGTCGGTGCCCATGACCATGAGCATCTGACTCTCGGGCACCCGCTGAGCCACTTTCCTGAGCGTCTCGGCGAAGCCCGTCACCTGTCACCCCCTTCGAACGGCGGCCAGCATCCCTTCGAGATGCCGGATCGTACGCCAAAGCGCGGCTCGTTTGGCTTCGGTCGAAGGGGTCGACTCGGCGGCCGCGGATGCTTTGGACTCGTGCGGCGGTGCCACCACGGCCATGAGCTCGGCGAGGCGCGCTCTCGCTCGCTCGTTCGCTGGCTCGCGTTCGAGGACCTGACGGTACACCTCGATCGCCCTGTCCGGGTGGCCCTGGCTCGAATAGAGCTCGGCGAGCGTCGCAGACACGAGCTCCGCGACCGGGGCGGGCGTCGCTGCGAGCGCTGGTCTTGGCAGCTCGGGCTCCACGGCGGCGGGTGGCGCCTGGACCGCTTCGACCAAGGGGACACGCGCGATGATCTCGAGCGGCTCGGCCGGACGTGGCAACTCCTCGAAGTCCAGGAACTCCTGGTCGATGACCGGGGCTGGCGCGGCCGGCTCGAATGGCACTTGCATCACGGAACTCGCGGGGGGATCCACAGCGACCCTCGTGGTCGGCGATTCGTAGGCCGCCTCGAGCTCGAAGGATTCCTCCACTGCCACCAGCGGGATCGGCTTGAACTCTTCCTCGACGGGCGCGGGCGGCGACTCCTCGAAATCGAGGAACTGCGGCTCGGAGGTCGCCTCCGATACGAGAGGCGGGGCGACCGGCGTCGCGGGCGGCGCCGGCGAGGCCGGGGCTTCGACGGGAGTCGGAATCGCGGGCTCCGCCAGGCGGGCCTCCACGGCCTCCAGGCGGCTCTGCAGCTGCTTGTCCGCCGGAGCCAGGGCGAGAGTGGTCTTGTATCGCGCGCGGGCGCCGGCCAGGTCACCCAGGCCCTCGAGGCACTCTCCCAGCAGGCGGCTTGCGAGGATGTTGTCCGGCGCCGCCTTGAGCACCGCCTCGAACTCGGGACGCGCTGCGCTCAGGTCGCCGCTGTCGAGGAGCGAGCGCGCGAGGGTCATGCGCGCCGAGTGGTAGGTCGGCTGTTTCTGGAGGCCGTCCCGGCAGATCTGGATCGCCTCGTCCAACGCGCCGGTCTTGCGCAGCTCCTCGGCAAGCTGTGCGAAGAGACGGGAGCCGGGCTCCTTCTCCAGGCGTTTGCGGAGCTCGTCGATCCGGGAGTCGGCCAAGAGTGCCTCGCGGCAAGGGTGCGAAAGCGGCCCTGGGCTGTCCGCGCGCAGGGCCGCTATCGGTGCTGGCTTGTCTAGACTACCTCAAGGGACGATGCTGATGGTCTTTGAGCACTCAGCCGTGGCACCGGAGCCGGCGGTGACCACGTGCGTGACCGAGTAGCTGCCTGGACGCGACCAGTGATGCTGGACGTCCGGTTTGTCGTCTTGGGCGCCGTCACCGAAACTCCAGAAGTACTGCACGATCCCACCCGTCGAAGTGGTGAAGAAGCGCACTGTGGTATTCACGTGGTAGTCGCCGCGTTCGGGATCGATATTGAACCCGCAAGTGATGGCCCCACCCGGATCGGGGAACCGACGCACCTCGGCCGGTCGCAGCTCGATCTTGGCGCTCTTGACGGCCTGCCCCTGAGCGTCGTCGCCGACGAGGCGGGCCTGGATGAACACGTCCTGGATGGCCGTGACGCTGATGCGCTCGGGCACGCGGTACGTCACTCGAGCGACTCCGTTCCCATCTGTCCTTTCGGTCGTCTGGGGGGCGGGTGGGTGGAACGTCGCGACTGTCGAATACAGAGTGCCCAGGTCCAGGTAGTTGCCGTTCTGGTCGGTCACCGCAAAGAAGACCTCCCTGTTCGAGAGCGGTTCCCCATTCGGCCCGCGCACGGTGGCCGTCACATTGGCCGTGCTGACGGCATCGGCCAACAGGACGTCTGGCGTGACGCGCACGACGAGCGCGTTGGCGTAGGTGGACGGTCCGTTGACGTCGGGGATCTCCACTTCGTCGAGCCCGCAGCCCGCAAACCCGACGGCGAGGCTGACGATGAACGCCGCACCCCCCGCTCTGCCCACCATCTTTCGGATCGACTGAAGGCTCATGGTCATCACTCCAATACCGGGCGCTTGCGGGCCTAGTTCCCGAAGTCCGCGAAGCTGATGGTGAGGAAGCCCGTGGATGTCACGGCCTGTCCCGCCGTGGTCTGACCGTGCAGCGTAATCTGGGCCGTGACCGTGAAGATGGACTGTCCGCCTCCGTTGCGCAGGTTACGAAGCGGTGGTTCGTCCTTCTGTTGCTGCCTGACCACGGTCAGGGGGATGGTCAGATTCGTGCCGCTTGCTGCCACGTCCACCGCCGACGTGAGACGACCCGTGAAGCCGAAGGGCACGTCCACCCCCGGCGTATTGTGTCCGTCGGAGCGCGTGTAGCTGACCTCGTAGCGCTCGACGAAGATGGCCATGGCGACGTGGGGCACGTCGGTCAACGGGTTCTTGGGGCGGTTCGCGACAGTGACGTCGACGACGTCGGGAAGGATCGTCACCACGCTGCCGTCGTCGAACAGGACGTCGGACTCGAGCAGCTCGCCACCGTTGATGTCGACGATCCGGAAGATGACGTCGCCCTCGCTACCAGTGACATAGTCCTTGGAGCATCCGGCGTGGGCCAGGACCATGACCAGGATGGCCAGGAGAGGCGAGACCCTCATGATCTTCCTCCACGACTGAAGGCGGTTGAAGGATAGGCTGCGCATGGCCACACTCACTTGATGATCCGGGGCGTGATGAAGAGCAGCAGCTCGTTGCTGTTGCTCGTCGTGAAGCGATTACGGAACAGGTAACCCAGGATCGGCAGCTGCGAGAAGAACGGGGTCCGCTGCTGGGAGGTCTGCTCGTTGCTCTGATAGATCCCACCGATGACCGTGGTGGCCCCGTCATGCACCAGCACGTTGGTCTTCGCTGACTGCGTGTTGATGGGCGGAATGCCGTTGACCAGGTTGGCGAAGTCCGCCGTGTTGTTCTGGACGTCGATGCCCAGGATGACCGTATTCGCCTCGGTGATCTGGGGCGTGACCTTGAGGGTCAGCACCGCATCCTTGAACTGCACGGTCACGGTGTTGTTCGCGACCGTCTGGATGGGGATCTGGACACCCTGTTTGATCTCGGCCTCCTGGTTGTTCTGAGTCGTGACCTTCGGTGTGGACAGCAGCCGGCCGCGGCCTTGGCGTTCAAGTGCCGTCAGGGCCGCGTCCAGGTTGAAGTTGCCCAGGATGTTGCCGAGGGAGACGCCGATGGCCGAGTTGAAGCCGGAGGCTGGGAGGTTCACGGCATAGCCGCGGCCGAGCGTGCCGATGCCCGCGGCCGAAGCCAGCCCGGCCTGGTTCGCCGGGAGTCCAGCCGTCGCCGGGACGCCTTGTCCGTTCAAGATGACCGAGTGCGGGAAGGAAAGATTGTTCGTGTTCCCGAACTGTGGCGTCTGCTGGTTCAGGAAGCCCCACTGGATGCCAAGATCACGAGTGAAGTTGCGGGTCGTGACCACGATGCGCGCCTCGATCTCCACTTGCGGCGTGGCGCGGTCCAGGTCGGCGATCAGCTCCTTCGCCTTCTCGATATTGACCGGAAGGTCGGTGATGATCATCGTGTTGGTCCGGGCATCGAGGGTGATGTTGCCGCGCGCCGACAACGCGACCTTCTTGACGGTGGGCTCCAACTCCCCGGACTTGGCGTACGAGAGCGACTTTCGCCACACGATGAGGTCCCCGGCGAGGGCGGCTTCCTCCTTCAGTTTCCGGAGCTCCGCCTCCTCTCTCTGGAGATCGCTGAGCTTCGCAATGCGGATGACGTTGTCTTCCAAGGTCATGCCCAGGCCGTTGGTCTTCAGGATGAGGTCGAGCGCCTGGTCCCAGGGCACCTCGGTGAGCTTGAGCGTGACCTTGCCGCTGACGCCCGGGTTCACGACGACGTTGAGGCCGCTGATGTCGGCGAAGAGCCGGAAGATGTCCTGGAGGTCGCCGTCCTTGAAGTCGAGGCTGATGGGATGGCCCGTGAACTTCTTCTCGGCCGGGCCGACCGTCCGCGGCTCGAAGACCTCCTTGGTGGGGGTCACGACCTGCGGTTCGGGCAGCGGGGGCAGCGCCAGAGCAGGGGCGGTCGCCACCGCAGCCATCACGGCCGGCAGGGTTGCCGCGGGAGCGGCGACGCGAGTCGCAACCGGAGGTTCGGCGCGGAGGGCGGCGAGCGGCGCCGGCTTCGGCTCACGGCCCTCGCCAAAGATGATCTTCACGCCGTCGCGGCCCTCGACGAGCTGGTACGGAGCGCGGCTCTCGAGGTCCAGGACCAGGCGCGCGACCTTCGGGGCCTGGGCGCTGAACTGCGCGAGGCGAATCTTCTTGACTGGTCCCTGGGCGACATCCAGGTTGCGGAGCGGTGCGCGGCTCGTGACATCCTTGAAGTCCACGACGAGGCGATCCGGGTTGCCCAGGAAGAAGTCCTGGTAGCGCAGCTTGCCGTCCGCCTTGACGGTGACGGCGAGGCGCCCTTCCTCCAGAGCCTGGGTGACGCCGACGATCTTCGTGGCTGGGCCAGAGGGCGCGGGCGTCTCGAGCTCAGGGGCCGTGGGGGCCGGGGCTGGCGCGGGCGCTTCGGACGCGGGCTGCTGTGCGGGCTCTTCCGAAGCCGTCTCGGGATTGGTTTCAGCGGTTGGAGCCGAAGCCGGGGGCTCGGGCGCGGCCGCTGCCACCTCCGCCGGGCGCTCGAACACCAGGTTCAGGGCCCGGTCCTTCGAGTAGATCTGATACGGCACGAGGCTCGCCAGGCGCACTTCGACGCGCGTCAGGCTGCGGCCGTCGGCGCGCGCGAGCGGCGTGACACGCAGGGACTCGACCTCGCGCGTTCCCACGTTGATACGCGAGGGCACCTTCGAAGCGTCCACCTCTGGGATGTCGACCACCAGGGTCAGCGGATCCGGGCTGTAGTAGGTGTACGCGATCGGCCCGCTGGCCGCGATGGCGATGCGCGTGGAGCGCCCGGTGCTCTCCTGGCGGATGTCAGAGAGTACCGTCGCGCCGTCTTCGGCGGACGTGGACGGCCCGGCGGCGACGAGGACGCAGACCACCGCGAGGGCCGCCCAAGCGAGCTTGGCTCTCATTGCCTAGCCTCCTCGGTCGGATACAGGGACTTCTTGATCTCACGCACCCTCACTGGCGACAGCGGGTCGGTGACCTCTTGCCGGAAGGTGACGGTGGCCGCGTCGATGGCCGTGATCTGGCCGTCGTACATGCGCTGGCCCACGTTGACGAAGTAGGACTTGCCATCGGTACCCTGGAACATCGCAATGAACCCGGGACGTTCGGCCGACGCTGCGCCCGGGCCGGACGTGCGCACGATGCCCTTGAGCGCGACCTCCTGGATCAGGAAACCCTCCATGCCCGGCGGACGCTGACCGACAGCGCCCTGCGGCCCCACGGGTTTCAGAAGGCTGACGAAGGGATCGCGACGTCCCTGGGGGTTGTACGTGTAGCCTCCCGGCTGCGGCGCGATCTCCTGTTCGAGGATGCGCTGGATCGTGTCCGTGCCCGGGGAGGGGGACTGCTCGCCAGCTGTTTGCGCACTGAGCGTCATCGGAAGCAGGAGCAGAGCCGCCGCAAGCGTCAAGCGCAGTGGCAGGTCCATGGCCGGGCTCCTCAAGGCTTCTTCGCTCCAGGGGCCCCTGGAGCCGGAGAGGCCTCCACGTAGACGAAGGTTGTGGCGATGCACGATACCGCGATCGTGTTCGACGGCCGCGGGTTGGCCTGCGACTTGATCCTCACGGTTCCGACGTTGACTAGGCGCGAGAGCCGGCTGACGCGATCGAAAAACAGCCCGAGGTTGTGATAGCTGCCCTCGACGTCCACATTGATCGGCCACTCCTGGTAGTACTCCGTCGGCGGCTGCTGGCCTGGCGGAGGTGGCTGACCTGGTTTCGGGGAAGGTTGTCCTTCGATCGGAAACTCCTTGTTCACGGTCGCACCGGGCGTGAAGTTGCGAATCAGGAGGTTGGACTGCGCCGCCAGGTACTGGACCTTCTTCATCAACTCCGGCGTCTCCTTGTCGGCCGGGAGGATGCGCTTCAAGGTCTCGAGCTTCGCTTCGCGGAGCTGCACCTCGCGCTGGAACTCCTGGAGCTTGTTCGCCGTGACCTCGAGGTTCCGGATGTCGGCCTGGAGGGCGGACAGCTCGTTGCTCTTCGTGGTCTCCTCCTCGAGCATCGGGCTGTAGAGCTGCCACCAGAACACGCCCAGGATGACCGCGGCGGCGACCACGCCGGCGACCATCTGGCCGGCGACGGAGAGTCGAGTGAGAGCGTTGTCGGCCATGGAGATCTCCTAGGGCTTCGCCGGCGGCGCCGGACTCGCAGCGCCAGGCGCTGAGGCAGGCGCCGCGACGGGCGCTGGCGAGGCCTGGGGCTGGAAATCGGCCGTGAGCTGGAACGTGATCACGTTGTTGGCCTCGCGGCTCGACACGAGGTCGACCCGCGGGAACCAGCCTCCCTTCTGCAGGTTCGAGATGAAGTCTGCGACGGCCGTCAGGCCGTTCGACTCGCCGCCCAGAGTGATGCGGTTCGCGGCCTGGTCGAGGCTCGTCAGCCAGACGAAGTCAGGCAGACCCTTCGAGATCTCGTCCAGCATGTGGACGGGGCCGGATTGCTGCGCCTTCAGCTGCTCAATGAGCTTTACCTTCGCGTCCAGAATGCGCTTGCGCCGCTGGAACTCCTCGACCTGGATCTTGATGGCCTGCAGCTCGTTCTGGCGCTTCTTGGCCGCGGCGATCTTGACGTCGAGCTCCTTGATCGAGCTGCTCTTCCACCACCAGAGCCCCGCTGAGGCGAGGGCGGCGCCGCCGGCGAAGAGGCCGAGGATCAGATAGGCCTGGACGGCGCCGGGCGCCGATCCGACGGCCGACGCCTTCTTCTTGCCGGCCTCGGGCTTTTCGGGCGCGAGCAGGTTGATGCGGATCATCGGTCGCCCATCCTGCGGACTGCGAGGCCGACCGCGATGGCCGCGGAAGGACCGACCTCGGCGATGAAGTCGGGGTCGAAGTCCCTCGGGTTGTAGGTGACGTTGTTAAAGGGGTTCATGATCTCCACCCCCGCGTCGAAGCGCTCGGCGATCAGCTCGCGGAGCCCGTGCACCTTGGAGGTGCCCCCGGACAGGAAGACGCGGTCGATGCGGTCTTCCTGGCTCGTTGCCTTGAAGAAGTCGAAGGTCTTCTGGACCTCGAGCGCGATGTTCTCCGAGACGCCCTGCAGGATCGGTGGCAGGTTCTCGACCGCGGCGCCCTCGACGCGGCCGCCTCGCTTCAAGGACTCGGCCTGCTCGAAGGACAGGTTCAGGTCCTTCTGGATCGCGTCGGTGTACTGGTTGCCCCCGACGGCGATGTCGCGGTTGAAGACGGAGGTGCCGCCCTTCACGATGTTGATGTTCATCACGGAGGCGCCGACGTTCAGAAGCGCGATCACGCGACCCGGGTCGCTCCCGTAGTTGATCTCGTAGCAGTTCTGCAGGGCGAACACGTCCACGTCCACGATCGATGGCGTCTTTCCCGCCTGGCTGATCACGGACGTGTAGTCGGAGATCTTGTCCTTCTTGCAGGCGACGAGCAGCACGTCCATGTTGCCGCCGCCGCCGCCGTCGATCACCTCGTAGTCGATCGCCACGTCCTGGATGTCGAACGGGATGTACTGCTCCGCTTCCCAGTGGATGGACTCGGAGAGCTCCTCGGCGCTCATCTGCGGAAGGCTGATCTTCTTCACGATGACGGCGTTTCCGGAGACGCCCACGGCCACATCGCCGGTCTTGATCTTCTGCTGCTGAAAGAGGCGCTGAATCGCGTCGATCACCGCCCCGGAATCCATGATCGCGCCGTCGACGATCGCCTCGGGCGGGAGCGGCTCCACACCGATGTTCACGAGCTGATACTCAGCCCCGCCCTTGCCGCCCGTCTTCAACTCGACAGCCTTCACCGCGGCCGAGCCGATGTCGAGCCCGACCAGCCCCTTCTTCTTGCCGAGTCCGAACAAGCCCACGGGCGCCTCTCCCGGTTAATGGCCCCTGCGTTCCGCCATCTTCACTCGTCGGCCCGCCGCGACTCTCATTTTTGGAACCGTGGCGAGATACGTAGTTACGAAAGAGAGTTAAAGTGCTTCCTCAAGCTACCAAAGGCGATCACCTGTGTCAAGCAGAAAATGAGGCCCTATCCGTTAAGTGATGATGACCACAGGGTCACCCTCCATCTGGGCCTGGGGGAGGAATGGACCACCAGGGCTAGCCCTCAGGGTTTTTTATTGTCACCCGATTGGGCCGGGGCTGGAGCAAGGCCGGTGTCGAAACGAACGGGCTCTCCGCGCTGGAACGCTTCGAAATCGGCCACGGCCCGGCCGGCCAGCGGACTCCCAGCACTCTTGTAGCAGTTGCTCCGCAGCGCGAGCCAATCGCCCAGCCACGGAACGTTGGGTTCGAGCGCGGCCATGACCTCGAGGCACTCCGCACCTGGATCGAGGCGCTCCAGGGCACGGGCCAGGGCGACCAACCGTTGATCCTCGAAGAGCGCCAGCGAGAACCTGTCGCGAAGCACCCTGTACATGCGCGCGGCGCGCCCTCGGTCGGTGGACGCGATGGCTCCGGCCAGGACGACTGCTCGCCGAAGCAACGTGAGGTCCTGCCACGAATCCGTTCGCAGGCCATGCAACGCCTTCTCCAAGGCCTCGGTCACGTCGTCGAGGCGTCCTTCTCGGAAACGAAGGATCGCCACGATGGCCTCGGCCTCGAGCGGCCAGTCCGGGCGTCGTGCCTCGGCAAGGACGAGAGCCCGCTGGTCACCCAGCTCCGCCAGGGCTTGAGCAATGAGCTTCTCTTCGGTGTCCGTCCAAGGCTCTCGCCCCAGCGCCTGCCAGGCGGCTGCGGCGCCCCGGGCATCGTTGGCCAATGCGTGTTCGTGGAAGCTGCCCAGCATCCTCAGCTCAGGGCTGAGTCGGTCCCAGAGAAGCGGCGCCATCTCCGGCCGCGGATAGAACACCATGCGCGCCGCGGCCACGCGTTGCCAGTCCACGTCACCCACGACGGCGGGCCGATCCTCCCCGCGGGCCGCCGCGGCCTGTCGCAGCTGAGCGACGGCCAGCAGGCTCCTGCGACCGAGCGTCCGGGCGAATCCGAACTCCACTACGTTGCGGTCGTCTGTGTTGATCTCGCCCCGCCGAGTCAGATCGCGCGCCAGGCGGTCCTGGGCCACGAAGAAAGCGAGAAAGCCCTCGAGGTCCCGCACGCCCCAGACCGCGCGCATCCCCGCGCGGATCGGCTGCTGCGCCAAGCGTTCTCGAAGCCGGGCCACATCGTAGGCTCGTTCCTCGCGGGAGGCGACCAGCACCAGGTCGTTCGAGCCCACCTGCCAGGTCTCCACGTACGGGAACGCGCCACGCAGCGTGGCATAGACGGTCGCGAGCGTGCCCGCATCGACCTCGTACGCCTGAACCCATTGCAGGAACAGCCCCCCTGGCGCGATGCGCTCGCGCACCGCCTCGTAGTACTCGCGGGTGAAGAGGCTGGCCACACCCGCGCGATACGGGTTGGATGGCTCGGAGAAGATGATGTCGTATCGGCGCTTCGAGACGAGCAGGGCCTCCCTCGCGTCGCCGATCGTGATGCTCACTGCCGGGTTGTCGAGCACCCCCCGGTTGGCAGGTGTGCAGTCCCGTGCCACGTCGAGGATGAGTCGCTCCAGTTCAACCACGTCGACCCGCTCAATGCCAGGCACCGCGGCCAGCCAGCCGGCGGTGCCTCCGGTGCCGAGCCCGATGACCAGCGCGGTCCGCGCCTCCGGATGCAGCAACGGGCCGAGGAGCCCGCTCATCACCATCGTGGCCGCGTCGGCGCGCGTCGTGCCGTCGTTCTTGCCGTTGAGCATGAAGGCGTATCCCGAGTCCGTCGTCACCAGCGCGACGCTGCTCTCGACGCCATCTGCCTCCCACACCACTGCCCCTCGCGCGGACCGCAGCCAGTCTTCGTACGCGTTGGCAGATACGGTGGGAGGGGCGTTTCGACCCGCGCCGATCTGGGAGTGACGCCACACGGCCGTCGGCCCATTGGCCAGCAGGAGCAGGGCCGTCAGGCCCGCGAGCGCTGCGCGCCCGACGGCTGGTGGCGACCGGCGCGTCGAACGATACTCCGCGAGCGACGCAGCGAGGCCGAGCAGGAGCAACAGCAGCACCGCGGCGCGCCAAGCGCCGGGTGCCGAGAGCAGCGGCAGAAGGCCGAAGCCACCCGCGAGTGAGCCGGCGATCGCCCCCGCCGTGTTCCAGGCATAGGTCAAGCCGACCTGACGGCCGACGTCTTCTCTCCCTTGCCCGAGGAGCCCGACGAGAAGCGGGAACTGGTAGCCGGCGACGAGCGCCGCCGGCAAAACGACGGCGCACGTGACGAGCGTCCAGCCCAGCGCGAAGCCGCCGAAGGACCAGATCGCCCCCAGGGGCCTCAGCACCGCCGCGCCCACCGCGATCCCGTCCCCCATGGCGAACGGCACCGCGATCGCGGCGGCCTCGAGCAGACAGGTGGCCGCGAAGCCGTTCAGGCTCGGTGATCGATTTTCCCGAAGCAGCGCGTACGCGGCGCCACCCATGCCGATCCCCAGGAGGGCGACGGCCAGAATGAGGCCGAACGTGAAGACGGTGCCTCCGAGGATGGGACCGAGCATCCGGTACCAAACCAGCTCCATCAGGAAGAAAACGAAACCCACGACAGCCGCGGAGAAGAGCACGAGCCTCGCGGGGGCAGCCGCTGCGGCCGGCTGGGGCGAACGAGCATCCGCTGGCTCGGGCTGCAACGAGCGCTTCGAGATGCTGAACGCCAGAAAAGCGACGAGCAGGTTCAGGAGGCAGGACAGCCACAGCGTCTGGCGGGTACCAAACACCTCCAGCATGAAGAAGGTCCCGGCGAAAGCGCCCGCGACGGCGCCCAGCGTATTGACACCGTAGAGCAGCGCAACGTCACGCCTGCCCGCGTCTTCATCACGGGCGATCGCGCGGGCAGCGGCGGGCAGCGTGCCACCCATCAACAGGGTCGGCGCGGCAAGGACGAGCGCGGAGAGTGCGAGTCGGACGGCGGTCCCGAGCGTCAACCCCAGGGTCAGTGTGCCGCCCATGGTCACGTAGACGGCGCGCGCCAGCATGAGGAGAAACGGACTGACGGCAGCGGTGAGAGCCACGCCGCACTCGAGCCGTGCGTACAGCAGCAGCGGTCGCGAATCACGGTCGGCTCGCGGGCCGAGGAGGAGGCCGCCGGCCCCGAGGCCGCCGATGAAGATCGCTACGACCGCGGCCGAAGCGGCCGTCGTCGCCCCGAAGATCAGCCGAAACTCGCGGGTCCAGGCGACCTGGTAGATGAGCGCGCAGAAACCGGACAGGAAGAGCAGTGGCGCGATGGATCGCGCGCTCAGGCGCATCTGGACGAACCCGGGCGACCTAGAACCTGATCTTCACGTTCGGGTCGTCCTTGGCCAGGATCGTATCGATGAAGCGAACCTGGTGCGGGATCGTCGTCATCAACAGCGTGTGCGTGCGGATGCCCTCCCCGAAGAAGCGGACGCCCTTGAGCAGGTTTCCGTCCGTGACGCCCGCCGCGGCGAAGATCACGATCCTACCTGGAGCGAGATCCTCGGTCCCGTAGACCTTGTTGATGTCGGCGATGCCCATCTTCTTCAGGCGCTCCTGGTCTGCAGGCTTGGTGAGGACGAGACGCCCCTGGATCTCGCCGTTGAGGCAGCGCATGGCGGCCGCGGTCAGCACGCCCTCCGGCGCGCCGCCCGTCCCCATGACGGCGTGGACGCCGGTGCCGACGACTGCGGCGGTGATGCCTGCCGAGAGGTCGCCATCGCCGATGAGCTTGATGCGCGCACCGGCCTTGCGGATCTCCGCAATCAGCCTCTCGTGACGCGGCCGGTCGAGGACGATGACGACCAGGTCCGTGACGTCGCGTCCGAGCGCCTTCGCGACGGCCTTCAGGTTCTCCTCGACGGGCGCGTTGATGTCGACCTTGCCCTTGGACGACGGCCCCACGACGAGCTTCTCCATGTAGATGTCGGGGGCGTTCAGCAGGCCGCCCTTCTCGGACGCGGCCAGCACGGCAATCGCGTTCGGCGCGCCGGTGGCGCACAGGTTCGTGCCCTCGAGGGGGTCGACGGCGATGTCCACCGGGTCGTGTCCGGCGCCCCGGCCCACCTTCTCGCCGATGTAGAGCATGGGGGCCTCGTCGCGCTCGCCCTCGCCGATGACGATGGTGCCGTCCATGTCGAGGCTCTCCATCTCCTTGCGCATCGACTCGACGGCCACCTGGTCGGCGTACTTGCGGTCGCCCTGGCCCATGGTGCGAGCCGCAGCCACCGCGGCACGCTCCACGACCCTCACGAACTCCATCGACAGGTCGTCACGCTGCATGATGTCTGCGTCCTTTCGCGAAAGGGCCTATTTACCGTGAGGCGGCAGCTCGACACGGCGAGGCCGATCCTGCCGGAGCCCCAGCGCGTAGTCGGCCTGCATGAGCTTGTGGATCTCCCGCGTGCCCTCATAGATGACCGCGGCCTTGCAGTTGCGGAAGAAGCGGCCGACCGGGTACTCGTCCGAGAAGCCGTTGCCGCCATGGATCTGCACAGCGTCGGAGGCGGCGCGCTCGCTGGCGACGGTGGCGAACCACTTGGCGAGGCTCGTCTCGCGCGTGTTGCGGGCGCCCTGGTTCTTCATCCAGCCCGCGCGCAGCCACAACAGCCGCGCTGCGTCGTAGTCGGAGACCATCTGGGCGATCATCTCCTTCACCAGCTGGTGCTCGCCGATC
>Ga0075428_100005049_pt1 | contig 14671 bp, 19 predicted proteins | sample RhiMetdeltSRZDD2_FD_75291 | JGI IMG/M metagenome (GOLD analysis project Ga0075428, IMG submission 75291) | Populus rhizosphere microbial communities from Tennessee, USA - Rhizosphere MetaG P. deltoides SRZDD2 | ecosystem: Host-associated > Plants > Roots > Rhizosphere > Soil | place: USA...
AAGATGATGCAGGACGATCATGTCGCACAAAGCGCCGTAGCGCTTTGCCTCGGCTGAATTTTTAGGGGCTACCGTATGGCGTTCTTTGGCCACCATCCACCTTGTGGCAAGTCCGTCAAGTAACAAGACGACTGACTCGCCCAAACGCATTGCCCGCTTTAAAGCATCACTAGTCTTTAAAATTCCTTCCGCCACCTCATCGTAAGGCGAATGGAGTAAACGCGTATGCTCCGCGGCATCCAAAAAAAGCCCCCTCTTTGCCTCAGCTTTTGGTTCGGAAGTTGGGCTTTTAATATGCAACACAGCATCGACTTGCTGATTACGCCCTTTGCGCATCATTCGGGAAGTGTCGGTAAAACGTCCCACGGCCTCGGCGGTATCTTGCCCGTGATTCAGCTGCACGCACAAATCCAATAGCTCAATACCAGCTGGACGTGTGTCGGTGTAATCTTTGGATGGCTCAATTCTGATTTTTTCGGCATAGAGTTCTAGCAAAGTGACGACCACATTTCCTGCCAGAATGTCACAGCCTTGACGTATTTGCCCTTTATCGCAAAGGTCCACCAAGCTTTCTGCCAGTAACCATGCTGCCAGCGATTTTTCTTCTGGGCCAGCTTGGTTGTATACATTGTTTATGTAATGTACGCCATGTCGACGGCTTACCCAATTGGCTGCGGTTTGAAACATATCACGGGCGCCTTGCGGGTTACGCTTATGCCGAGGGTCTTGCTCGTCTGTCATAAGTTTATGAGCGGTTAACAGCATAATCAAAACCGGCGGGCGGTTAAACCGCGCAAACCAGTCGCTTACTTCGCCCGCAGAAAAAGCTGTTTGAGGTTGTGTTTCGGTGATTCCCGGTACATAGCGCGCTAGTACTTCTTCGATTGCTATGGCAGTGGGATTGTTCGGCGGTATGGGCCCGGCCTGGCCAGTCAACCTGGCGGCGTACACATCAAACTCTGATAAAGCCCGCCTTGGAGTCGCAGCTTCACCATATGCTGTCATTAAAAATTATATTGAACCCTTTGCGATATTTTGTCAACTATCGATGTTCCGTAAAGTCGAGGGCACACGAGTTTATACAGTAGTGCTTACCGCTGGGCGAATCATCGGCATCAAATACATGGCCTAGGTGGCTACCGCAGACTTTGCAAACTACCTCGGTACGGTGCATACCCAAAAAACTGTCGTCGGGTACCAACTCTATAGTGCCGCGGGCGGCAACTTCGGAAAAACTCGGCCAGCCCTCTAGCCCCGGCGTATGTGAATCGTACTTAGCAGAACTTTTAAAAATGACATTACCGCAAACTGCGCACTTGTACTCACCCGTTGCTTTGTTTTCGAGCAAGTCACCCGAAAACGGTACTTCGGTCCCCTTTTCGCGCAGCACATGATATTGTTCGGGAGTTAACCGCTTTTTTAATTCTTCGTCGGAAAACTTCATTTTTTTGCTTTCGGTTCTGGCTTTGGCTCATCTTTCTTTTTGGCCAGTTTATCGAGACGCAGCAATTTGTAGCCAGCATAAATAATGATTGCCACCATTAAAAACGTAAACAACGAATATACCACGGCACCCCAACCCACGGCTACTTGTTTGTCGTCTAGGCTAACCATAAATACCTTAGCGCTTAGCGCCTCTTGGCCGGGCAACAGCAGCTGGGTTATAGGGTTCACTAAGCTGGCCATGATGGTGTCTACTACAGCTTTAATTTGGATACCTAGCACTAAACCAATACCAATACTAATAACGCTTTGCTCGCGCAAAAAGTCGGTAAAACCGGTGACTTGCTTGCTGGCAAGCTCCCTTGCTTCGACGCGGGCAATAGCCGCCACTCGTGCCGGGGACATAGGGACCGGTTTGGTATCTTGTTCGGCTGAACTGGTGGTAACTTGCTCTTGTTTTGGGGTTTTCGAAACGTATGGGTGCCGATTTTTTCGCGTCATATGTACAGTATTATACCACTTAGACATATCGTAGATCGGAGGGTACCGAAGGCGGCTGCGGTATACCTCTCATAAGCCCGACTGGCGCTACACCCTTAGCTGGATGGCCCGTTAAGGGGTCCATAACGCAGACTCGATCAAGCCGTTTCTGCGGACCATCAGGGTTCCAGACAGCTAATTCCACCTCTTGTTCTGGGTTATTTTTATCCGAGAAGGTCATGTTTACGTCTTTGCCACCAGGCCAAAACGGGCGAAAATAAGGGGTACTATCTGCACTTTGCCAGTCCTGGTAGAGTATCCAGAATGATGAAGGGTCACCCTCCACTAATGGCGTAATACCCGCAGGCAAAATAGGGTTTTCTATGAAGACCGGCACCCCACCAATGCTCATGCTAGCCCTACCGGGCATTATTTTAGCGCTAAAGTAGGACAATAGATGCTTAAGGTAGGGAGGCACTTCTTTTCCTTCTCTGTGTCTAACCTGAATAATAATGCAATTGTTCACATATTGCGTAACCATGAACGTCTCAATGGCAACCCCCGCTACCGCCTGTATACCGGCGGCAAAGCCTTCTGCTCTAGCAGCCTCTTCCCGGGCTTGGAGGACTCGGGCCTGCTCTTGTTGAGTCATACCACCCATCATGTTAGCAGCTGCAGCTCCAATGCCGGCTACACTCAACGCTTCTAAAAAGCCCCGGCGCGATGATTGTTCTAACTCAATCACTTCACCCGTTCGCTGGACTTGCCCGTGGTCGTAACCATCTATACTACCTAATTCGATCCTCGTCATGGATTATTACCATACCAAATTGTGGCTAGTATGTAAAATTTATAACCTGTTGGGGGCGACGATACCAAGCAGCTGCAGGCCGTCTTTTAACACATCGGCATAGAGGGCAACCAACACAAGACGCTGGGCTTCGCGCGGGTCGCCAATAACCCGGTTTTTCTCGTAAAACCGGTTAAATGTTTGGGCCAGTTCGTATAAGTAGGTACAAATATGGTGGGGCATGAGGTCCGTAACAGCCTTTTGTACAACCTGGGGGTAGCGGGCGATGTCGCGGGCCAGGCTGCGCTCGAGGGGCTGGAGTTCGAATCCCTCATCCCCAGCCATATATTCGGGGCTAGCCGCCTTGGCCAAAATACTCCGTGCCCGGGCATGGGCGTACATAAGGTACGGGCCGCTATTGCCTTCTAGGCTTACCGATTCTTCTGGGTTGTAGATTATATCCGGACCGATGCGCTGCTTTAAAAAGGCATATTTTACAGCACCCAGCACAGCTTGCTCGTCGTCCCGTCCGGTAGCTTGCTTGTTGGCCTTGGCGGCAGCATCTAGCACATCAACGGCGCGCAAAAAATTGCCTTTGCGCGAACTCATCTTAACCCCGCCCTCCAGCTTAACTTGGCCGTGGGTGAGATGCGTTGTGCGTTGCACGAACTCGGGCGCAAACTGTTCAATACTCTTAAGCACGACCTTCATGTATTCGATGATGTCGTTGCCAGTTATGATGATACTTTTATCAAAATGGTAGTCGTGCCATTTGGCCATCATTAGCCCAACATCTTTGGCTTCGTATGTCGGTAACCCGGCCGAGTTAATAAATACCCGCGTGTGCAAGCCATACGGTTCGCCCACAAATACGATAGCGCCATCGCTCTCTTGGTACACGCCCTTGGCTAATTGTTCTTTGACAGTGGCTACGCCGATGGGCGCGGTTTGGCTTTCGGGGTAATACTTTTCGAAGGCAGTGCCTAGGCGGGCGTAGAATTCGTTAAAATAATCATAACTCCATTGGCGGCAGGTCCAGTACATTTGCGCGAACGGCGTGTCTGTGTCACCCTCAGCATGTACCTGATACACCCGTTTGTTCAGCTCGATAATTTGGGTCTTGGCTTGCTCGTCGGTTTCGTAAGCCTGGGTGCCAACGACGTATTTTTTAGCCATCCATTCGGCGCGCTCAGCTGGTGCGATGTTTTGCAACAATTCGGGTTTTTCGCCACCTACATCCTGCACAATTGCCCACATGGTTTTGCCGACATGAAGCCCGACATCGCCGCCAAAATTAACAGCATGTACCTCACCGCCGGCAGCTTGGATGAGCCGCGAAATCGCATCGCCCACGACACTGGTGTATAAATGCCCGGCATGCAACACCTTAAACGGATTAGGGTCGGAGTATTCACTTACCACCGTCTGCCCAGCAAAGGTCTGCAGTTTGGTAGATGGCGCGGCTAGCGCTTGGTCAAAAATAGTTTGGTCACTTAGACGAATGTTGATGAACCCTGGGCCCGCAATGGTGATTTCGGCAACTTGCATGCTTAATGCCTCGAACAACGGCGGCACCAGCTCGTCGGCAACCTCGCGCGGGTTTCGCTTGAGCTGCTTGGCTAACTGCATGGCCACATTGGTGGCGTAGTCACCAAATTGTTCATCGGTTGTGGCTAGCTCTGGTTCGGCATGCACACCGAACACTTCTTTTACCACTCTTGCCAAAACCTCACGAATATCATCCATACTAACAGTATAACAGGGAACGGCCACAGATATTTACCAGTTACATTGATGCTATTTTACTTGCGTCCGAGCGGCGCGCAGCATATACCACACCACCACATATGTGCTCGCCAGTAGCACGAAAAAACTGGCTGTGGTCGAAAAAACTTGGGGGTGGGCGCCGGGGTTAATTAGCCGGTCGGAAACATCAAAAATCACACTAGCGGGGTTGAGTACTACATCCCAGGTGTTCCAACGCAGGTCGCGGCCAATAAAGATAGCAAAACTGGCAAGCAGTAGCACGCCGCTAATTATTAGTGCGCTCACCCGCCGGCTAAGGCGTTTTATAAGTTCCAGATGTACCAAAAACAGGCTGAGATAGCCGAGCATCACACCGTTCATTACAAACGAGGTAAACATCACTAGGTCAAACAGCATATCGGTCCGTTCGATCTCGTGCAGATGAATAAGATCGGTGATCATGTAAAAGCTATTAGGTAAAAAACTAAGCCACACTATAGTAATTGCCAGCGGTTGCCAGCCCGACCAAAGGCGGGTGCGCAACAATCGCTGCAACCACAGTATGAATAGCAGCGGGACCCAGGCCAGGCCTAAGTTCCAGATCAGATAGACCTCGGTAAACGTATTGTTTTGGGCCCCGGAAAGTAAAAACAGTGCGATGCTTACCGCGCTGGAACCAGCCAGCGCCAAGCCTAAGCGCATTCTCAGGGACAAATAAAACCTCATGATACTTCTATTGTACCAGGGTAAAATACTCCTGGCCGAATGTGCCTGCAAATTTGGCAGGTGGTACAGCTACTAGAACTGGCTCCATTTGCGATGGCATGGCGGCGAGTGCCCGCCTTTTTTGCTCGATTATTTCTGGCGGCAACTGCAGGGCTATGGCGCAATTGGCAGCCCGTACCAGTGGCGGCTTGTCGATGTTAAAAAAGATGTTTACCTGTTTATTAAGTGGCATTAAAAATTCCTTGTACTGCCGGGGCTCGCATACCACGTGGTAAATAGTAGCCTTGGACTTGGCGGCTTTAACCCCCTGGCTTGCCCAGCGACAAACCGCCCGGTGGTCAGGGTGGCCGGTTAGACCTTCGGGGCCAAAGGTGATGATACTGTCGGGACGGTACGTTTTGATGAATTCGGAAATGGTCGCCGTGGCTTCGGCTTGGTCAACATCGGCGCAGTGGCCATCGTGGTATGGCAGCCAGTGGTGTTCGGCTACACCCAATTCCTGTAATGCGGCTTGTAATTCTTTGGCTCGGATGGCACCCATCTGCGCGTGCGGCCAGCGTGATTCATCCGACGTTTTGCCTTGTTCGCCACGCGTGGCCGTTATACAAACAACCCGCTGCCCGTTTTTGATGGCACTAGCCAGTAACCCACCAGCCACGAATGTTTCGTCATCCGGGTGCGCCCATACTGCCAAAATCGTCCCCAGGCGGGCAACCTGTTGCGGCGTGACGATTTGGCTGGCCACTACTTGTCCAGCTCTACCTTAAACTTTTCTACTAGGGCGACGGGGGTCGGGTCCACTCCATTTAACAAAGCTAAGTACAAACTAGTAAAATCGCCCATGTTGACCGCCCACAGCAGTTGCTGGATGAGCGTGTCACCCTGCACTTCTACCACCTCGGATACTGGCCGTTTGCCAGACAGCAGGCGTTCGGTTACTTCGAACCGTTTTTGGGTGCGTGGGTGCTCAAGCTTGGACCGTAAATCGATAATGGCATATGGCTTAGTGACCGGGTGGCTGCTCCAGCCGATAAATTCGTTGTGATTAAACTCTGGCAGCTGGTTGCACCATGCCACATTTTTGGCGTTTTCGTTCATGCAGATTTTCCACTTGTTGGCGGCGGGGAATAGTTTTGGGCCGCTGTACACCACCACGCTTTTGCCCATCAGTTCTAATGCCAGGCGTTTGGCAGGATTTTTTTCTGTGGGTACGGTTGCCTCCCAGGCAGTAATTTGGCTGCTTACCCATTTGCCGGCGGCGCGGAGTTCTTCCAAACTGCCTTTTGGCACCAATCCAAGTGGCTCCAATAACTGAATAACACCGGTTATAAAATAGAACGACGACATCCGGGGCTGAATACCGCCGGGCACCTCAAACAACGGATATCCCGCCTGCTCGGCATGCTCCACCAGCTTACCGCCTGCGGCGATGACGACGATTTGCAGACCTTTTTTTTCGGCCTCGGCTAGGGCCGAAAGTGTCTCCTCGGTATTGCCCGAATAACTAGAGGCGATAAACAAAGTGTGCTTATCGACATACTTTGGCAAAGTATAGTTGCGAACAATCTCAAATGGTACCGACAAACCCGGCCACGACGTCAAAAATAGCGCATATAGCGCCGAGCCGCCCATGCCGCCCAGCACCACATTGCGAATCTCGGCCGCAGGCTTGAATGTCACGCCAAAGGTGTGGTTAAGCTGCTTCCATTGGCCGCCAACAACCCCTAGGGCATCTTCTTTATCTTTACTGTGGATATACTTCAGATCGTCTAGCATCACTGTCATGAAAGTCCTTGTGCTTAACGTTGATTGTGTCGTATATTATAAAGGAAATAAGAGTGGAGCGCGTATGTTTGGTGACAATTCTTCTAATGGCACAAATCAGCAACCGGCCGGCGACAACACACCGCCGCCAATGTTAGACACCCCGATCAGTAATGACCCCCCGGCCAGCGTAACACCACTAACTTCTTTGCCTGAACCTTCGGACCCCCAGGCTAGCGACGACCAATTTGCCCCTTCACAGCCGCAGCAAGACTGGATGGCTTCGCCTAGTGAACCAACCGATACTTCTGCCTCCGCTACTAGTAGTGACCACGCAGACGACAAGCACGATGACTTTATGGACGAACCCCCCGCCAACACTCCCAGTACCGACAATGGCGGTTCCGATGACTCCAATGGCCTTTTGGATATCAAACAACAAGCTTTGCAGCAGCTGACGCCGCTTGTCGACCACCTGGACCAAACGCCAAAAGAAGAATTCCGCACCACCATGATGATGATCCAAGCTACCGACAATCAAGAACTCATCAAAAAAGCCTTTGCCGCTGCCCAAAAAATCGACGACGACAAAGAGCGTGCCCAAGCCTTCCTAGACATCATTAACGAAATTAATTACTTTACGCAGCATCACCAAGAATAAAATAACGCTGGCACCCAAAAGAGCGGCCGATGTGGCCGCCTTTTTGTTTATCGAGCTCGGACGTAATTAATGTGCCGCTTACGCTTGTAAAAACGCACAACCAGCGTAGCAAAAATCACCAAACAAGCGACAGTTACACTGCCGGCGATAATAACCCCGGTGTTTAGCAGTGAGCCGCTGGTACTTGCGGTAGTTGTGGCCGCGCCAGTATTGTAGGCGCCCTCACCATAAGCCCCCGAACCATACACAGCAGCAAATAACCATGTTTGTGTTACATCAATCATCTTATAAACTATGATATCATGAAAATAGTAACCACAAGTGAGGGAATATGTTAGACCATTTTGCGTTCTTAAACCTGGGCCTGCCCGAGCTTATTTTGATTTTGGTAATTGTGCTACTCCTGTTTGGCAGCCGCAAATTGCCTGATTTAGCACGCAGTATCGGCTCGTCGCTGGGTGAGCTTCGTAAGGGAATGAACGAAGGTGAACGTGGCAATGGCCAAAAATCCGAGCCCGAAAAGTCCCGCCCAGAATCCAACTCGTAATGTAGCTGCCGAACGGCTACAATCTTTTTCTGGCCACTTCCGTGAGCTGCGGCGGCGGTTGTTGTTTGTGGCAATTGCGGTGCTGGCAGGTGGCGCACTGACTTACAACTTTCACGACACCGTAACTGCCTGGCTATTGGCTCCGGCCAACGGCCAACAGTTTATTTTTACGACGCCCGGCGGCGGCTTCGACTTTTTGCTGCGCTTGTGTTTGTATGGTGGGCTATTGGCCAGCATTCCGGCCCTTATTTATCAACTGCTGCGGTTCTTGCAACCGCTTATCAAGCGCGATGCGATGCGATTTGTGCGCTGGGGTGGCGTGGCTTCAGTCGTTTTGGCGGCGGCAGGCATTGCTTTTGGTTACTTTATCGGTTTGCCGGCGGCGATGCACTTTTTGCTGCAAGGGTTTTCTAGCCAACAAATTACGCCGCTTATTACCATCCAATCCTATCTTTCGTTTGTGCTGATCTACTTGGTAGGTTGTGCGGTCCTGTTCCAAATTCCCTTAATTTTAATATTGATCAACAGAATTACTCGGTTGAAACCCCAAAAATTATTAAAACATCAGCGTTGGTTTATTGTAGCCGCCCTGGTACTTGGCGCGGTTATTAACCCTTCGCCAAATATCCAAGACCAGTTACTGCTAAGCATCCCGATGATTATCATGTACAACGTAGGCATTCTACTTATTTGGCTTATTAACCGGCGGACTAAAAAGTTATCCACTGGATCAGTTGCATCGGAATCTGCTTATGAATTACAATGAATCTAATTATGCAGAGGCATGTGCAATATTTATTGCAAAAGGAGATGAGCCGCAAGGAATTTTTGCTGACTCTCGGCTTTGGCTTGGCGACACTTGTAGGGTTTTCGACTCTTTTACAATTACTAGGCAAACAAAACCCTTGGCAGCGTGCGCAATCCGGCTATGGGTCTAAAGCTTATGGCGGCGCTGAACGTAAGGAGCAACTATAATGGCACGCTTACCTACCCCAGGGGGTGACGACGGACAATGGGGCACCATCCTTAACGACTTTTTAGGCCAAAGCCTTACCAGTGGCGGTGCGCTGAAAGACAATATCGTAACCTCCAGCAACGTAGCCGATGGCGCATTGCCCCAGGCAAAAATTACCAACCTAACGACCGATTTAAGTAATAAAGTCGATACGACCGACGTGCGTTTAATCAACCAACAGGAATATTATCCGCCACAAGGATATGGATTTTTCTCCGTTAGCGAGGCTGTTACGCTTTGTAAAAACGCTTCTGCCGCAAGTACAGCAACACTTATGCTTGTACGTGTTTGGGTGCCTGCAGGACAATCAATTAGTTCGGTATCGGCGCTGGTTAGTTCGGTAGGAACATTGGGCGCTGGAGGTGTGAACGGATTTGCAATATACACTGACGCAGGCGTGCTTGTTTCATCCACAACTAGCAACGATAACTTATGGACAAGCACTGGCTGGCGCACAGCAACATTTAGTAGCGCTATCGCGGCTCAAACGACTAATCGCTTTGTCTACGTCGGCATATTGGTTAATGGTTACTCTAGTGGCCCTACCCTTCGTTGGTTTAATTGTGAATCTGATGATCTCGTTGGGCCCGGAGTCGGCGTCACTAACCGGCGATCTTTCTATAATGGCGGGCCAACGACATTTCCAGCCTCTTTTAACCCTGCTTCGTATGGTACACTGAACTCCTTTATTCCTTTAGTGGGACTTGCATAAAAAATAAAATTTGTTAAAGGCAACCATGAAATTGGTTACATAGAATGGTTTTTCTTTGTGCCGGGTCTGCTAGCCCTCGTCCGGAGAAGTGTTGGTATCTATAGACGCAAATTCAATGTCCAAGTCCCCTGGAAATGTAAAATAGCGAATCCTAACGGTATCAAGGCCATGTTCATCGGTTCCTTGGCGTAGCAAAAAGACGTTTTTTGCCTTGCCAGGAACAGAGTTATGGGCATACACTCTTGCGGTGCCGACAACACCGATGAAATGCAGGTCTGATACATCTTTTACTTCGCAAATATGACCTTCTAATACCCTAACCTTACCGCTTAAACGTTTAATAGTGCGGTCGGTAAATTCTTTAATATGCTGTGCATCGGCTTCGGCTTGGGTAGCTCGGTCCTCGGCTGCGCGTTTGGCGACGTTTAACCTTTTATTCGCTTGTTCAGCCGTAGAAAGACTGCCAAGTAATTCGGCCACTTTTTCACGCAGTTCTTCGACCTCTGGATCTTCAATGGTGACTTCAGTGGCAGTGACCATTGCCACTGAAGCCTCGGCATCGGCGGCCAGTTCCAAGGCAGCTGTAGCATCCGATTGCGCTTGTCTGTAATCGCCAAGTAGCTGATAAAATAGCGCATGCCATTCCTCGGGCAACTGTGCAGCCGCATAAGCAGCGGCATAAGACTCCGGTGATTGGGCTTGGCCTGGTACATGTTCTGGCATATAAGCAAAGATCATACCATAAATAACGCATAACACAAAAAAGACCCTCGGTAGAGTCTTTTTGTGTCCTACTTTTCTAAGAACTACATCCCCATCATGCCCGACATGTCTGGGGCAGCGGCTTCCTTCTTTTCGGGTACTTCTACCACTAAAGCGCCCATGGTCATGCTGGTGCCGGCAATTGAAACGGCGTTTAGCAAGGCTTCGCGGGTAACGCGGGCCGGGTCAACCACGCCTACAGCCTTAAGGTCGGTCAACTTGCTTGGGTCGTTGACGTTAACACCCATGCCTGGCTTGGCAGCACGAACCTGTGGCAGCCATTCGTCGGCGTTTAAGCCGGCGTTAGTAAGCAATACGCGGAACGGTTGTTCCAAGGCTTTGAGCAAGATAATCTTACCAGCGGCAATAGTCGCATCGTCTGTGTTGCTAATCGTGATGGTCGCGCTGAGGTTAACGAGCGTCACCCCACCACCCGGCACCACACCTTCGGCTAAAGCGGCTTTAACAGCGGCTACGGCGTCGTCCACGCGGAATTTCTTTTCCTCGATTTCGGTTTCGGTGGCGCCACCAACTTTAATGACGGCAACTTTGCCACCAAGTGCAGCGCGGCGCTTGTCGAGTTCGCTGCGGTCGTACCCGCTCGAGGCACTCGCCATTTGCGCACTAATTTGCTTAATGCGGGCATTAATGTCAGCCTGCGAACCAGCGCCTTCGATGATAGTCGTGGCGTCCTTGCCAACAATCACCTTGCGGGCCGAGCCGATCATACTCAACTCGACGGTTTCAAAGGTGTGGCCAAGATCTTCGGAAATAACCGTCGCCCCGGTCAAGATGGCGATGTCTTCCAAAATCTCCTTGCGGCGGTCGCCAAAGCTTGGCGCCTTAACGGCTACGGTGTTAAACACACCCTTGAGGCGGTTCAAAATGAGGGTAGCCAGCGCTTCGCCCTCAACTTCATCGGCAATTAGCACTAAGTCTTTTTTGCCAGCTTGAGCCAAACGCTCTAGTACGGGCAAAAATTCCTGGATTGAACTAATTTTTTTGTCGGTAACAACGACGGCAGGTTTGGTGTATACAGCTTCCATGCGGGCGGTGTCGGTAACCATGTAAGGGCTGGCGTAGCCTTTATCAAAAGTAAAGCCTTCAACAACCTCGGCCTCTAAGTTAAGGCCTTGACCTTCTTCTACAGTTACTACGCCGTCGCGGCCAACTTTGTCCATAACCTCGGCAATTAAGTCGCCGATTTGGGCATCGCCGGCGGAGATAGTCGCAACCTCGGCAATGCGCTTTTTGTTTGCGGCAATGTCTTCGCGCAAACCGTCCAGCTTAACGATTACGTCGTGAGCGGCAGCTTCCAAACCTTTGCGTAGCAGCATTGGGTTGTGGCCGGCGGCAATCAGCTTGTTGGCTTCGTTTAGGATGTGATAGGTCAAAACTGTTACGGTGGTGGTACCGTCACCGGCGACGTCGTTCATCTTGCTAGCGGCTTGCTTGATGAGCTCGGCACCAACGCGGTAGCCCAAGGTCTCGTCGTCAACATCACCCAATTCCACACCTTTGGCTACGGTCACACCGTCGTGCGTAACAGTTGGCGCGCCAAAACTTTTGCTAATGACCACGTTGCGGCCTTTGGGGCCCATGGTGGTTTTAACTGCATCGTACAAAATTTGTGCACCGGCAAGCACGCGCTTGCGGGCATCGTCGTCGTAGAACACTTTTTTAGCCATTATTTCTTCTCCTTCTTGTCTGCTAACAGTTTCTCGATTCTTGCTAGGGCCTCGTTAGCTTTTGCTATGCCGATTTCTACCCGGAAAGCCCATATCACAACCAGTACAAAGATTACTGCAGGTAACAATATGTCCATGCTTACTTAATCGTCGCCAGGACGTCCTCTTCTTTAACGAGCAAATACGGCTTGCCGTCAACCTTTACTTCGGTCTCGCTGTAATTTTTGTACAAAATGCGATCACCCACTTTGACGGTCATGGGCACACGCTCATTGTCGTCACCCACTTTACCGGGACCTACGGCCACAACCTTGGCAACTTTTGGTTTTTCGGTGGCGCCGTTTGGCAAAAACAAGCCACTGGCGGTTTTGGTACTTGCCTCTTCGGCAACGGCCACAATGTAATCGGCCAACGGATTAATGCTTGCGCTCATGTATAGCTCCTCCTTATTCGACAAAAGAACGTTAGCACTTAGGATACTTGAGTGCTAACGCATCAGCACTCACTATAATCGAGCGCTAACTCCCCTGTCAAGACTGTTGTGATTGCATGCACTGACTCAGTTGTTCAACGCCCGTTGCCGCCCATGGCTTTGTATTTCTTAAGAAAAGATTTTCAAAATTGCTGCGAACCTGCACTGAAACTATCCCATCATAAGTATCTGCAGACGGCCCCAAGATTGCTTGTGCGCACGCCACGGCTAGCTGCTGGCGAGCCGTTTCATAGTTCGAGAATCTTCTGACATCTTGTTTTATATCAGTTGGACCAAGCATAAGGTTAATACTTAGGCCACGGTCGGCTTCTAAAAGATACCGTGCAGCAATTCTAAAACCTGATGGGCCAATAGGTATACCCGCTACGGGCTGCCGGTTAGCAGCATACCGCGGGTCAGGATATTCGTTAAGGATGGTGTTGTGGCCAATATTTAAATTTGTCTTAACAAACCCCATGGCAAAATCTGGAGGTTCGGGGAACCTGGATCGTGTCCGCTTATTTGCAGGCGCCCAGCAGCGCAAAAGCACTCCTCGCTCATCCAGGATGGGCTCATAAAGAAAGCCAGGCAGTTCAAGTGTCTCAAATGAAGCAGAAACTGTAACAGAAAATTTGGACATAAACAAAATTATATCATTTTATTGTAATATTAAACTTTTTATGCTTAAATATAAATATGCTCGTCTCCAGTATTCCTGAAGCTCCAGAAATTCCTCCACATATCGTGGACATTAATTTCAATCAATATCCTATTAATAGCGCCCCTGCGTACATGGAGAGGACGGCGGGCAATACTGACTTGTACGTTAAACCATTTTCTGACGATGCGCAACTAATGGGTCAGGCTAATACTTTGCAAGCAAATGTCATGGGCGACCGATTGAGCAAACTGGAGACTCTACTTAAAGAGCAAGAAGAGGCTCACGCACTTAATAATGAGCTACCACTTAATGAGGGAGAATTCCTAGATATTTTAAGAGAAAGACTGGAACTGGAATCCAAATTTAACGTTTTAGCTAGAATTAACACCCGCTTGAGTGGCGGCACCCCTGACAGGGAATCAAAAACCAACATAAAAACCGAGACAGTAGTCGGCAAAAAAGCAATTCTTGGACAAGCCGCAGTAAGGGCTTCTTCTCATACAGGAGAAGTAAGGCTTAATGGTCTTGAGGCCTTTACAATTATAGATAACCTGGAGCTTACGTCTGCCGACCTGCGTGGAGAAGCCGAACAAGAATCTATGCACGCAACTCAAGCCGCTCACGAAGCTGAAAAAATCGGCACCGAAAGTATTCAGAAGAGAAAACACGAATCCGATCAGATCACTCATGCCGACCGGGCAAATGTCTTAAATAAACGTGCGGACGACATGCTAAAGCTTCGCAGTCATTTACTTAGAAGCCTTCATTCGGTAAAGGCCACCGCATCGGTACCCAAACCTAAGGTGTCTGTAATTTCCTAAGCGCCTTGCGGGCTTCGGCCGCTTCATCCCAAGCAGTTTTTATAACGCGCTGGGGGTTGGTGTCGTCCTGCTGGATGTGGCGTAGCTCGGCGGCTTTGGGACCGTTGCGCAGGATGTCTTTTTCGTGGCCTTTGCCGAGTAGTATTACCGTGTCGCCCTTTTTGGCGCGTTCAAAAATAAATTTAATGGCCTGCCCGCGGTCGTGTACTAAAAAGAGGTTTTTGCCTTGCTTTTTGCCAGCTTGTTCGGCGCCTTTGGCGATGTCGCGCAAAATTTCCTCGCCATCCATGTCGCGGTCGTCTTCTTCGGTTAGGACGACTTCGTCAGCGTACTCCCCTGCTAACTTGCCCTGCGCAGCGCGTTTGGCTTCGTCGCGGCGGCCG
>Ga0075428_100005050_pt1 | contig 14670 bp, 10 predicted proteins | sample RhiMetdeltSRZDD2_FD_75291 | JGI IMG/M metagenome (GOLD analysis project Ga0075428, IMG submission 75291) | Populus rhizosphere microbial communities from Tennessee, USA - Rhizosphere MetaG P. deltoides SRZDD2 | ecosystem: Host-associated > Plants > Roots > Rhizosphere > Soil | place: USA...
GGTCCTAGGTGCCAGCGCGCGGTTGTTGCTGGTACCCCTCCACCTGCTAGAGACGTTCTCAACAGCCATCGATTCACTGCGCCTCCGCGGTCGGTTGACCTTCGATGGCGTGCCGTTAGACCAAGATGGTCATGCCGACCGCGACCCGGACCGAATCGCCGGGAAGCTGGTGTTCAAGGACTCTCCCTTCGCCGGTTGGATACGCCGACACGTATCCGACCCCGCCCGCAACGCACTCTGCGTAGAGGATCCCGATCAGCTCGGCGGACCAGGATATCGGGTCACACTCGCCGGTCAGACCCGCTTCGGAACCCGTGGTACGCATGGTCGAAACGAACAATCGAACATCATCGGTTTCAGTAACGAGGACACCCTCGCCGATATCGACCGCGAACTAGACGACCTCAAAAAGAAGCTTGGCGGAATCGACAAGGAACGACATGGGATAGACAGCGAGCGGATGGACCTCGACGCTTGCCGTGGTGCGTACGAGGCGCTCCGAGCAGTCACGTGGGACGACGTCGACGTGGCCAGCGTTGAAGACAGGATCAAGCAGCTCGAGCAGGCCCGCCAAGCGATCCTCGAGGCCGACGACCGGCTACAAGAACTGCAAAAGCACATCGACAAGCTCAGCGGCGAGCTGGAACGAGCCCGTGAAAAGCGCTTCGAGCTCAAACGGAATGAGACCAACCTCGCCAACCGAGCATCCTCGCTGAAGAACCAGCAGGCGACGGTGGAGACCGAACTGCACCGCATCGACAATTACCAGCAGGCGATCCTCTCCGACGATCAGGCTTCAGCACTCGACCAGCACTTCATTGCGGCAGTCGCCCCAGCCGATCCAGACGACCTCGACCAGTTCACGACGAATTTGGGTCGGCTCCGGCAACGGCTGGTAACCACAGCGGAGTCGGCCCGTATTCAAATGCGCAACGCGGAGGCCGAGCTGGAGCGGATCTTCGTTGCGTACCAGATGAAGTTCGAGGACCCAAACCTTGGGCGCACCGCCGCCTCATACCAGGACTACGCGACGATCCTTGAAACCATCATCACTACCGGGCTTCACGAGCGTCGAGAAGTATGGCGCCAGCGGTTGATGAAGTGGAGCGGCGAAGACCTGGTCCCGCTCGCCGGCGCAATGGAGTCCTCAATTGAGGAGATCGAAGAACGCCTCGACCCGATCAACGGCATCTTGCGTGCTCTGCCCTTTGGCGCCAATCGCGACCGGCTGCGTATCAAACTCCGGCGGCTGACTCCCGACGCCGTGGTTCAGTTCCGCCGACAGCTGCGAGTATTGTCTTCCGGCGCGACGCGGGAACTGCGTGAGGACCAAATGGAGCTGCGCTTCCACGAGCTGCAACACTTTATGGGCCGCATCCGTCGCCGTGACGACCCACGTGCAGTCGCCGACCTGCACGACCGCGACCGGCTCCTGGATGTGCGGCGACACGTCGAGATCACCGCCGAGCGCTACGACGCCGCCGGAAAACTGCTGAGCACGCACTCCTCCCTTGGAGGCAAGAGCGGCGGCGAGAGCCAGGAACTGGTGGCGTTCATCGTCGGCGCGGCGCTGCGGTTCCGGCTCGGCGATGAGTTGCGGGTCCGCCCACGGTTCGCTCCCGTCTTCCTCGACGAAGGCTTCGTCAAATCCGATGCTGAGTTCGCGGGCCGCGCAGTACAAGCGTGGAAAGGTCTCGGATTCCAGCTGATCGTGGGAGCGCCGCTGGACAAGGTGACCGCGCTCGAGCCCCACATGGACGAATTGCTGGCGATCACGAAGAACACGGCCACGCACTACTCCTTCGTCACCAGGATCAGCGAGGCAGGACATGACATTGGTGGCTCCCAGCCAGCCCTACCGAACTCTCGCAGTCCAGTAAACGATGCCCGGATGGCAGTGGAGCACGCCGCCAGGGATCGCGAGGTAGCGCAGTGAGGACCGTTGAGCAGATACTGGGGGATATCGAGCGCCGACTCACGAACACCTGGGCGAACTGCATCGCCACAACGACCGCCCGTACCACTATGGCACCGGAACATACGGCGCTCTCGGCACCGCCGTCAGCCGCCGACGGGCAGACCCCATCGTCAACCTCCTGGCCGCACGCATTCTCGCTGGGAGAGCCCTCGTCCGCGAACCTCGCCACAGACTTCGCCGCCGCGGCGACATGGGCAGCCACGTGGCGAACATGGAGCTCAACCCACGGCACATCGTTGCGCACGCGTACCCGGCGCGTCCACAACACTGATCAGCACTTCCCCACGCACCTCGTCGTCGCCGACGCAGACATCGCAGCGCGGCTGTGCGGCCAGCTTTGGCCGCAGCGGCTGGAGCGTGGCCGCAAGCGGGTTACCCTCCTGGCCGCCCAATTTCCCCACCTCTTCGAAGCAGGAATGCTCGCAAAGACAGTCGCCGCGGTCGACGAACTGCATGACGTGGACTTTGAGCTGCTCTGCCGAGCTGGAGATTGGTTCGCCAAGCACCAGGCCACCGGCCTCACCCCCAGGCAAGTACCGATCGAAGGGCTGCACGCAAAGTGGCTCAATCATCGACTTAGCCTGGTACGCCAGCTAGCAGGCCGAGACGACCTGGGATTGCTGCCACCACATCCACCACGGGTTCACTTCACCTACCTCGACTCAGCTCACCTCGCTGCGGGCGCCCGTCGCCACGACTCGGCGACAATTGGCGACCGGGCGATGCCTGAATATCAGCCTCGAGTGGTGGTGATCTCCGAGAATAAGGACACGGCCATCCACTTCCCCGAACTGGATCGCGGTATCAGCGTCGAGGGCGTCGGCCGGGGTGGCGGTTCGATCGCCGCCCTCCCCTGGCTAACCGAAGCTGAACACATCTTCTATTGGGGCGACATGGACGCCGATGGACTGGAAATCCTCAACGAGTTCCGTGCCGTCGGTGTGCAAGCCACATCGCTGTTTATGGACTTGTCCGCATTTGCCGAATGGGAGCAGTTCGGGACCAACGTCGACGCACGCGGACGACCCCTGCAGGCACGAAAGCCCCGACCGGTACCGTTCCTCACCGACGCCGAAGAAGCTCTATACCGATGCCTCACCTCCGAGACTTGGGCCAGATACCGACGCGTCGAGCAGGAGCGGATCCCACTTAATGTCGCCGTATCCACCGTGCGACGGATCGTCGCCAGCACCCAGCAACCTGATGATCCTGTTCCAGATCACGGAATTTGAGGCGGCGCGGCTCCCTCATGTCAGACTGTCAGAACTTGCGGTCAATCCGGTTGACCGATCCCGTCTTGACGAAAATCTTGTTCACGGCTTGGCATTCGTCATGTCGACGTTTCGGCATTACTTGGTACGAACGGGCAGGCGACCGTGACAGGCATGAGACCTGTCCTGATCACGATGTGAACAGGTTTAGTCCGGCTGACACTCGACGTTGATGGGGTTCTGGAATGGTCTTCAGAGCGGCTCGCTGAAATTCCCTACGCGCGATGCAACCTGCCTGCGCGTTGCGGCTAGGGAATTTAGTCGCGCCAGAGAACCTCTAGGTGGCTAAACTCAGCAGAGGCCGCGGTAACGCCTGCTGCGGTGCTGTGATGCACCTCGATGTCGAAGTAGAGGTCTGCCGTGCAGCGGACGTAGACCCTCACATAACCGTCGTCCAGCTCCGGCTCATCATATAGCTGCAGCTCGTCCGGAGCGTCCAGCCACACCTCCCTCGGCACGTAATCAGCGATCTCAAGTTTCGTGTGCACGCTGGCCTGTATCAGGTCGGTCCCGTGTGTAGTTTCGATGAGATCGACGTCCAATGTGCCAGGAACGACCGAAACCTTAATCACCTCGGGATCATCGAACTCAACTGGGAGCTCACTTAAACCCTCCCATGCGATTTGGTCAGGGTCGTCACAAAGTAGCTCAATCTCTTCAAGGATTAGCGCGTCACGGCGAAAGTGTGCGTAGTGAGACTGTCGCCGTTGCATTCCTGACGGACTGTGCTCATCGACCCGCTTTGGCACAAGGGACCTGAAGGCCGAGATTGGATCTCCGGCCACGGCGTCGTCGATGCCAAGGCATGGGACGGAGAGCAATTTCTCCAGTTTTGCTGGAAGCAGGTGCTGGTTTAGAATGGTCCACGGCTGCGGGTGGGTCAGAACCCCACCTCTCAGCCATGCGGAGTTGACATCGGAGACGAGCAGGCCAACACGGCGTAGCAGAGCGGAGCCGAACGATCCCCATGCCTCGTTCAGCTGTGAACGGCGCGCTGTAGCCGCACGTTCGCGATTGGCTTCCCAGGCTTCGGCTAGAGATCTGAGCCAGGCGTTCCAGAGAATTCCTGGAAGTGTGATAGCGGCGTCATCACGGACAAGTGACACTTCTCCCGCGCCCCGAATGGCTTTGATGCCCGATCCTGGATCGAATGCGGTACCCGTTGCGTCCTCGATCGTGGGTTGTATCTGTCGGCAAAACAGCATGAGGCAGTCACGCGGGACGAGCAGAGATAGACCACCGGGACTCGGCGATGCTGCTTTTACCAACAATGGATATCTGTCCGGCCACCACTTTTCCTCACCTGGCAGACCAGCCAACGATGCCAGCACCTCGGCCTCAAGAAGCATTTGCGTCGAGCTTGCGGCGGCGGGAATGGGGAACTTCGAGCTTTCGAAATAGGACTTCAACGCTGCACGGGCAGCAGAATACGACTCTCCCGTGTAGAAGCCGCGGGCGAAAGCCAACTCCCGTGCGTCGGTGTGCACCATCGTTTATCCCCCCGCTGACCTTTTCGCTCCACCTACTATGATGTCGCAGCTCCACCCACGAAATTCACGGACAAATTTGAGCGCGAGATCTCGGCTACGGAAGCGGGGAAAGGCAGTCGAGATCCAAAGAGGAAAGGTAAATATGGCAAGTACCAGAATCACCAGGTGAACGACTACAACTGCTACCACCGCAAGGGGCCGAGTCGTCCGACCGTGCAACAGGGCTGTGATCGCCTCATGCATGCAGAATCCGCTCCCCACCGCCCGGTCAGTGTCGAAATCGGATAATGCACGGCTAATGGATTTCACTATCTTTCGGTGAGCCGCAAAGACCCTTCGACTGCTAAGGAAACTACTCCGGGAGTTTCTGCAATGCTGGCCGCCTAGGTGCCGATGGATACTATAGGCGCTCCACCGCGATGCCCCAAATTGATCATCGACGTCCGGCGCGGCGTACGGGCGGCCCGTCGGGCCACGATTCCCTGTACAGCTCAGCTCGGCGTTAGTCTCCAATGACTCTGTCGTGACAGCCGTGCGTCTGGTCAAGACAGCGCCGCGGCGCAGCCCGGGCCTACACGATGAGCCGTCTACAGCGGCACTTCGACAAAGAACAGTCGATCTTCCTCACGTTCAGGTGGCTTTGAATATGGTGTCGAGGTGCCATTGAAGGTGTTCGCGGTCGGGTTGGTCCGGGCGTCGGGTGGGGACGGTGATGGGTTGGCCGGCTTGGGCGTAGAACTGTTCACCGTTGCCAAACTCGCTGCGCAATCGTGGGCTTACCAGCAGGCGGTGACGCAGGTCGATACCCAGATATCCGCGGTCGTAGAGGGTGTGGACGTCCGAGCGCAGGAGCAGGCCGTTGTCTAGGCGGTGCTCGCCGCCCTCAGGCAGGGGTCGGATGTGGGCCGCCTGCAACACAGGGCGAATCTTCGCACCGGTGATGGCGCACCGACGCTGGTATGCGTCGAGAACCACGGCTTGGAAGGCGTGCTGGCCAAGGCGTCGTGGCGCCAGGCGGGGATCGCCGTAGACCGGTCCGGGACGATGCCAAGACTCGGTGAGGTCGATCTGAGTGGCGGTGGTGCCGACCAGGCGCAGCAGCAGGTCGCGAAAGTAGCCAGCGAACCGCGATTCGGCAAGATCGTAGCTTCGGCCTTGCACGATGTTGGAGGCGAAGTCGGGTGGTGCGGCGGCGTCGTATCCGGGTTCGAAGAAGGTGACGTCGCGGACGAACAGACAGCCAATCTCAGGATCCTCGTTTGGTGCGATGGGTGCTCGCCGGTAGTGGCCGATGCGTCGGCGCATTTGCGGCAGGTCCTCGGCGCCGTTGGCGTGTCCGTAGAATTCCCATGCTTCGGACAGTTTCAGGCGGGCAAAGCCGCTGTAGAAGCCACCGCCGATCACGCGGTTGTGCGGAGCGTGGCTTTTGAAGAAGAACGGTTCACCGACCTCCAGAACATGGAACCCTCGTCCTCCGCCTGGACGCCAGAAGTTGACCTCGGTCAAGTCAGATCGCGCTGCAAGGAACCGAAACCAGTCCCCATCGGTCACGCCTACGTAGGCCTTCACACGACGCATTCTCCATCGCGATCGCGATCATGGGGTGAACGCACAAGTCAGCAGACAACACGAAAGGAGGACGGCCCGGGACACTGCACGTTCTCAATTCCTGGCCGAGACATAGTCGCCTCGTCCGACCTCAGCCCGGAATGACAAAGCATACCCAAGCAGCGCAAATCGATTGCACTAGTGGCAATAATTGATCTTCTGGAGCTCGGCGAGAAGCGTCTCCCTGCTCACCTCATCGGCGGGCTGGGGGATCTCCACCTCCGTCACTATGTCTTCATCGCCGAGCAGGCTGTTCCATCGCCGCACCGCGTTGATGGAGTCGCCACATCGACCGTGGGCCGCCAACTGACCGACACCGCTCGAAGCCTGATCCAGCAGTTCCCGAATGAGCGGCGCATCCGTATCCAAGCCGCCGCGCTTGGCATGCCACTCGATCGAGGTGGACTCGGGATGCGCCTCGGCGAGTCGGTGGGCAGTGGACGACGTGTATGTCACCGGAACGCTGTCTGGCTTCATCCCGAAACGGATGCGCGTCACCACGTCGACGCCCTCTCTCCAATGGAGGAACGATTTACCCGTGCCAGGTACAGGTTGAACACGCCACTCCTCGCCGAGTTTCCCGATCTTGAGGATCGAGCGAAAGGCTGCCACGAAAGATTCCGGAGTAATGGCACCTTTGCGCGGCTGATACACGATCACGAGATCAGCGAGGCGAACCACGAACGGGGCTGCCACACCTCTTCTGAATGACCCCTTCGCAAAATCCTTGATCTCGCCGTGCCACTGATCGTTGCCCACCCGCTGTTCGTATCCTAGGTGGCCGTAGAGGTAGCCACCCTCGTCTCTTATTTGACCGACGTGCCACGCACGGCCATTTCGGTACTCGCTCGTGCCGGCCTGCAGCGCGCGACGCACGAGGCCGGCACCGCCGCCGAGGATGTCCGTCTGATCGGGTTCGATCAACTTGGCACGAACGATTCTTGCCGTCGTCCGGGCTGCCATATCGAGACGATAGTCGATGGATAAATCCTAGACAATGCGGTGAGTAATCCTGATCATACACTGCGCACACCCTGGGAGCGGCGACGAAGCGCTCCCCTTGCACGGCGGGTGCCCACGCTTGGCTAGGAGACTTGGTATTCCGCGGCCCACAAGGAACTGCGGCCCGACGGGCTTCTGCTGACACGCAGATAGGCCCCCTCCGCACGATAATCTCGTGCTGCCTGGGGGTTAGGTCTGTGACCGCGTTGCGGCGGACGGCGAAGAGCCTCGCCATGTCCTCGGTGGACGCCCCCATGGAACGGCACTTGAGTGATTTGATCGCCGAGCACGTTCGCGAGACGACCTCTTTTCGTCCCTCCCCTGCCGAGCTGCGTTCCTGGGAACGCAGCCTTCCTGTTCTGGCCAACGACTTGCTGGATGCCGGCCTAGGAGAGGTCGAGATGCTCATCGAGTATCAGCTGCCGCTGACCAGCAAGCGGGCAGACGTGGTCCTCGCTGGCATCGACCGCCGAACGGGCCAGGACACCTACCTGGTGGTAGAACTCAAGCAGTGGAGCCGTGCCGAGGTCGACGCTGACAACCCGGAGATCGCGCTGGTCGACGGTGTGCGCGGCGACGGTGTGCGGCTCAATCCCCTTTGCCAGGTGCAGGCGTACTGCGACTACTTGGGCGACTTCGTCGCGGCTCTGGAGCATCATCCGGATGCGGTTCGGGGCGTCGCATACCTGCACAACGCCGCCGATCGCGACGTAGCCGATCTGCGGACCAGCGCCAGCCACCCACGCATTCGGCTGTTCTCGAAGACCCGCCGAGCAGAGTTCCTCGAATTTCTTCAGACTCAGTTCGCGCAGGATCCAGGCGCACCGGCGGCGGACCGCCTTTTGTCCAGCAGCATCCGACCCTCAAAGCAACTCATGGCCTTGGCCGCCGAGGAGATCCAGCATCGTGAGCAGTTCGTTCTGCTCGACGAGCAGAGGCTTGCCTTCGAGCTGGTCCGCACCGCCGTTGACAAGGCCCGACGTGCCGACCGCAAGGAGATCATCGTCATCACCGGCGGTCCTGGCAGTGGCAAGAGCGCCATCGCATTGTCTCTGCTCGGCGAGCTCTACCGGCAGAACCGCCACGCCCTGCACGCCACCGGCTCCCGGTCGTTCACGATCACGATGCGCGACCACGTCGCCAAGGGTTCGAAGCGGCTCAAGGACCTCTTCAAGTACTTCAACAGCTTCATCGACGCCGAGCGCAACGACCTCGATGTGCTCGTCTGCGACGAGGCCCATCGGATCCGCGAATCGTCGACCAACCGTTTCACGCCAAAGAAGTTGCGCTCCGGTCGACCCCAGATCGACGAGTTGGTCGCTGCCGCTCGCGTCCCGGTCTTCCTGCTCGACGAACACCAGGTGGTACGCCCGGGTGAGATCGGCACGGTGGCAGCCATCCGCGCACACGCCGACGTACTTGGCGTTCCGGTACGACAGGTCGACCTCGACGCCCAATTCCGCTGCGGCGGCAGCCGCAAGTACGAACACTGGGTACTTAGCCTGCTCGGGTTCAACAGCGCCGAGCCCGAGCCGTGGACCGGTGACGAGCGCTTCGAAGTTCATCTCGCGGAAAGCCCGTCGGAGCTGGAGTATGCGCTGCGGGCCAGACTCGACGCCGGCTTCGGCGCTCGCATGACAGCTGGCTTCTGCTGGCCGTGGAGTGACCCACGCAAGGATGACACGCTCGTCGCGGACGTCAGGATCGGCTCGTGGGAGCGTCCGTGGAACGTGAAGAACGACCGTTCAGTGGGCTCAGCGCCACCGTCAGCGCTGTGGTCGACAGCGGAAGGCGGCTTCGAGCAAGTGGGCTGCGTCTACACCGCCCAGGGATTCGAGTACGACTGGAACGGTGTGATCATCGGACCGGACCTCGTCGCACGCGACGGCAACCTCGTGACCCGCCGCTGGGAGAGTCGTGACCCGGATCTGCGCAAGAAAGCCGTCAGTGACTTTGAAGCGGATCGCCTCATCCGTAACACGTACAAGGTGTTGCTGACCCGCGGGATGATGGGAACCCACATATTTGCAACCGACGAGCAGACGCAAGTGTTTCTTCGGGGATTGCTGAACCCGTCGAGCTAGCCGGGCCGCAGTGTCGATACCCTGGCTGCCAAGCAATCGGTTCGCAAGTACCGCCAACGCTCCAGGCGGTCCCTAGGCTGGACGGATCACGTTCCGTGCAACCAGAAAGAAGTGAGCATGCGTTCCGCGAACTTCGAATCTTGACCGTGACCGCTAGTCCGATGGACGCACCGTCGGGATGCTCGCTCATGGGCTACATGTGCGCTTTGGAGATCCCAGCCGACAGGTAGTGTCATCCCGCACTCGCAACCGTCCAAAATGCCAACTACGCTGGCCCTATGACGTTTGCCGATGTCACCAGGGAAGCCGTCTTGGCAGCCACAGCCCGATTCGACGAACTTGGACGAGAAAGGTTTCTCAGCGAGTATGGCTTCGGCCCAGCAAAGGCCTACTTCCTCGAGTACAACGGCCGGCTGTACGACTCGAAAGCGATCTTCGGCTATGCGCATGGTGTCAGTGGTGAGCAGCCCTGGCGTGCACAAGAATTCACGGGAGGAGACCGTACAGTAGCAGAGCGCCTTCGAAAGCTCGGATTTACAGTCATCTACTTGCGAAATCCTGAATGGACTCGCGACGAGATTATCCTTGTTTGTGCGGCCGTTGCGGCCAACGGATGGATAACTCTTCCGGCTGAATCCTCGACGGCGATAGAGCTATCACTGATTCTGCAGAGCCCGGCAATCCATCCCCTGGAGTCCCGCCGATCAGATTTCCGTAACCCGGCCGGCGTGGAGCTCAAGTCACGCGACCTGATGTCACATCACCCCGCGACAGCAGGTGCGCCGCGGCTGGGCAACCGACTTGTCCCGCAGGTGGTGCATGACTTCCTAGAGAAACCCAACCAGATGCAAGCGCTGGCCCAGTCCATCCACAATGTTCTGCTCACCTGGGAGGACGCCACCCTGCACGTCACTGATATCGACGATTACCAGAGCTTGGAAGGTGGAGTGCTCCTCAAGGCGCACCTGCGCCGAGAACGTGACCCGAAGCTCAAGAGCAGGAAGATCCAAGAAGCAAAGAGCCGCGGTTTGACGCTGGCTTGCCAGGTGTGTGGCTTCGACTTCGAGACTACATACGGCCCGCACGGAGTGGGATACATCGAGTGCCATCACCGGACGCCGCTCGGCGTAAGCGGTGAAGTTCATACACGCCTGGCGGATCTCGCGTTGATCTGCTCGAATTGCCATCGCATGATCCACCGCAGCAAGGATTGGTTAACGGTGGAGGAACTCAAGGAGCTCGTCGATCGCAACAGGGTAACCTTCGTGTAGCACGACGCATAAGCTCCGTAACCGATCACTGGCTGCGGTCGACAAATTACGCCTGTTGCGTCAACGCCATCCTGCGAACGTGTAACTGACAGGGCACAGTGCGGGTGGTGGAGCAACAGTCGCTCGTGCGAAAGAAGCCTGTAGATTCGAACCCCGGCCGCCATGATCTATTCGTGTGGTAGACCGGCCACCCATGTGCGGATCTCGTCCATGACGGCATGCGGCCGCGGGGCTGTCGCGTGGACGATTATCTCCCGGAAGAGCGGATGGTCGAGGCCGAGCGATGGCAGTCCGTGCTCTCGCAGCCGTACCACCAGGTGTCCGGCGGCCAGCAGGTCTCTGCTCTTGCGCTCATCGACGAGGATCTTGGCGGGCGCCCTGTGCCAGTACCCGCCGTCGTACTCGATCACGAGCATGCGGTCGTTGATGTTCACGATGATGTCGGTCGTCCACGACCGTCGGGTGCTGAAGGCCTTGTCACGCACCGTCACACCTGAGCGTGCACCGCCGAAGATCTCGACAGCGGCCTCGTGGTGGCTGAGTTCGATTCGAGACTTGCCGGCCTTGCGGCACTCTGGGCACTCACCACCATTGGACCGGGTGCTTAACGGAGCCTGCCACACATGCGCTGGGTCGGTGGCACAGATCCAATGCGGAAGGAACTCCGTCCAGGCGTACGGTCTCAGGTGCCACGGGCTGACTGGATTGACCGGGCTCCATTCCGCGGCGAGTCCCGGGTCTTGCCAGGCGAGTGAGCCGAGGATGGTGCGGCACGCCGGGCAGCGCAGCCGTGCGTACTTGTCCCGATCCCGGATCGGCTCCTGCCATTCGTGCCCGCAGCAGTCGGCACGCCACCAGGCCGTCCGCTTGGAGTCCCAGACGACTGTGCTTGGTGTGAGCTTGCCGTTGCGGTCCGGGTGCCACTGGGCCGCGATCTCCGGCAGCGTGTCGGCAAGCCATCGCTTGTTTTCAGCCGTCTGGGCACCACGGCAGTGCGGACAGCCCGCCTGTAGGAAGCGCAACGGCGCGATCCGCGGATAGTGCCCCTGAGAACAGCGGAACCTAGACGAGTGCCAGCCACCGACCACCATCACCGTCGTCGGATCCTCCTCGCCCGCCCAAGCTGCCGCCAGCTCCGGCACTTGGGCGACCGACGTAGTCTTCCAGCGGGCATACTCCTGGGTCCACTGCTCGCTGCGGCGCGCCGAGCAGTCCGGGCAGGACGGCCCACCCGCCATGTCGTTGACCTTCGACACGAAACGCGCTCCGCACTCCGGGCACACCCAATGGCACTCCCGGACGGCGCGGACCGTCACCGTCTGCAGCGTTGCCGCCTCGTTTCGCTCGTGGTCCCACCATGCCATGGCAGGCGAATCCGAATCGATAAGCAGCTGGCGCTTGGCCCTTGGTGAGGTGGGGTTTGCTGCGCGGATGTTGCGCGAGCACGTGCACCCGTATCCGAAGTCCCCCACTTGTGCGACCTGGATCTTCTGGCATGCCCGGCACCGTGCCACCACCGGGTCGTTGCCGTCGTTGACATCAGCCGTGTCCAGAATGAAGTCGAAGCCGTTCTCATCCAGGTGCGCAACGATGCGTTCCTGCGGCCACCAACCTCGCTCCAGGAATTCGCGCGCCTGCGACGTCGGCATGATCTGGAGGGTCTCCTCTGCGGTGTGCTTACGCAGCAGGTCCAGCATCTCGCGCTCGAAGGAGTACCACGGGCGAGCTCGGTGCTTGGCCGCCCAGTCCCGCCAGTAGCAGGCTCGGCAGGTCTTCTCCCCGACGGAGTTTTTCTCCAAGGTATAGCCGAACCTGTAGTGGGCCTGGATGCCGCAGGTCAGGCAGGTGGTCAGTCTCCATCCGTCGGGACCATTGAATGGTTCGACCGGCGCAAGTCCACCTTCGTACAGCTTGCGGTCGATACACTCGACGCACCATGCAGGTTTGCTGCGGGTGGCGAACGCTGCCTGGTTCGTGCACCTGACCGTCGAGCATTCCGCTGTCATCCCAACGGCCATCGCGAGCCCTCCTCATGTTCGGCGGTCAGGTTACAAGATCGGGCCGCAGAATCACATAGGGTCTGTGGACAACGCTCCACCCAGACCGTCAGCGCGGCGACGCCGACCGCCGGTGGATACCCCGCTCAGTGTCCACGTCAGCACCGACGCTGTGCAGGCGAAGCGCGTTTGCCGGGGAGATGACCGCGGTCTTTACGATAGGCCCGACGCCGGGTCTTGCGGGCAATCGTGGCCAGCCTGCCCGGCTGTCTTGGCCACCAACGCCGCGTCGATGACTTCGGCATGGCGGGTACATGCCGGCCGGGCAGCAGGCACATGCGTGACCTGGCAAGCCGAACCGTACCTGTCGCCGTAAGAGCGGGTGACGCCGCGAGGAGTCCTAGGGTCGCAGCCGTCGGCTGCACCCGGCAGCCAGGCGGCCAGCCCGCAGCTCGACCTCGAGCCGGCCACCGTCGATTGTCAACAGCTCGGCGGCAGCGTCCTTAGTTCATGGATGCGCAGCCTTCTTACACAGGCCCATTCCCGCGAGGATCGGCTCTTCTGGCCCAGACACTCAACATATTCGGACACATTGTGAGTCGACGTCGGACCACGAGTATGAACCCGACAAGCTCGGTCCTCGGGATCAAGAGACCGGACCGCCGCGCTCCTCAAGGTGATGACGAGGCCGGGGCGCAACACCTGCCGGTCGCCCAAAAGGCATTCCACGGTGACTGTCGACTCGTTATTCGTGATTCCAACATTGGCCGTTTGAGGAACATTTTACCTCCATGTGCTGCAAGATCGGTGAGGTGGTTCTTCGAAAGGTCCCCCTGTGAACCGTATCGTGCCCGATGTTCAAGGCGCCATGTCGTAGGAGGCTTATGTCGCAACAAGCTATAGCTAGCCGGGCTGACGTCCTCAAGACTGATAACAGCCTCACCAGCACACAGGATTGGGCCGCTGCGAAACCAGGTGGGCTGACACCACAGCAATTACGAGCGCTACCCGTAGCGTTCCCCTTCGACCCGATCGTGCCCCTGGCGTTCGGCATCAGCCGTAGCACCGCGTACCGCGCCCTGGCAGCCGGTCAATTACCTATTGCGCCGCTGCGGCTCGGGCGAAGGCTGATAGTGCGTAGAGCGGATCTACTCCAGGCGCTGTCCATCGCCGACACCGTCTGACATCGGGCGCCTGGCTGCGTTCGGTTCAACACCACAATCCAAGATTACCTTGCCGGAAGGCATTCGATGCACCGAAAGTACGTCCAAAGAGGGCGTCCCGTAGAGGGCGTTTTCCAACGATGCCAACCCACTTGCCCGCCATCGGCGTGCAAGATCGGCCACAGATGGGAGTTCCGTGTGGAACTGCCGGCCATCGACGGCAATCGCCGCCAAATCAAGAGGGGTGGCTTCGCCACCGCCAAGGATGCTGCTGAGGCCCGAGCTGAGGTGTTGCGTAAGCACCGCGAAGGCATCCAGCCGCGCAGCCACAAAATGAGCGTTGCCGAATGGCTCCATAGATGGCTCGTCGTGCAGAAAGAGGTCCGGGGCCTCAGCGACGGCACGATTATCGATTACCGGCGTCATGTGGAGAAGTACTGGATTCCCGCGATCGGCCAAATCAAGCTCGCAGAGCTGCGGCCAAGCCACGTCACCGACACTCTTGTCGCGATCGGTCGGCAACGCGAGAAGCAACGCGACCAGGCCACCAAACATAACCTAGCGGCAATCGCGGAAGCAGCAGCCTTGGACACCGTAAGGATGGCCAAAGGGCTGAAGCCCAAGGTAGTGCCCAATCTGGTGCCCGTTCCACGTCCTTTTGGTCCCGGGACCGCACAGCGCGCCCACGCCGTCCTGCGTGCGGCGCTTAGCGCTGCAGTGCGGGCCGAGGAAGTCACTCGTAACGTTGCTGCGCAGGCCGAGAAACCACGGTACCGGCGAAAGAAGGTGTGGCCATGGCAACCGGA
>Ga0075428_100005051_pt1 | contig 14670 bp, 20 predicted proteins | sample RhiMetdeltSRZDD2_FD_75291 | JGI IMG/M metagenome (GOLD analysis project Ga0075428, IMG submission 75291) | Populus rhizosphere microbial communities from Tennessee, USA - Rhizosphere MetaG P. deltoides SRZDD2 | ecosystem: Host-associated > Plants > Roots > Rhizosphere > Soil | place: USA...
CTGCCGGCGAGCGCGCGAGCAGGAGAAAAACCACGCGCGCATTTCGCGACGCGCGAGGCGGGGGGGATCGCGGCCGCGTCGAGACGATCGGGATCCTCGATCGCGTCCGCACCCGCGCGCTGATTGCAACGCAAGTGCTCGAGCTGCAGATTGCTCGGATGGTCCGAGCCGCCGCGAGCTCGAGCGATCACGTGCCCGATCGACGGGGTGTCACGGGGGGGGATCTCATCCCCGCACCGGGCACATACCCTGCCGTCCCGTGCCAGGAGATATCCCCGCACATTGACCCGGCGGGCGTCACTGGTTCGGAGATCGCTCACGAGGGGAGGGGTGTCATATCTCGGGGGATCCCTCGAGCAGCCACGCCCGCCACATCGCGTCACGCTCGGCAATGATCTCGGCGCTATCGCCAGAGGGGGGGGGGATCGAGTACGTGTCCGCATCGGCCGCCGCGACATACACGACGGTCGGACGTACCACGCCATCGGAATACGCGCTCGAGGTATTGACTTGCACGGCATACGCCGCGCCCGCCGTCTCGCCGATCGGAGCGCCCACGTACACGACGTCTGCATCGGCGGAGAACTTGCCGAGCCGACGCGTCCGGTTCGGATCGGCGTAATACTCCACGCCCGCCAGGATCGCGGCGCGGATGCCCGTCGCCAGAGACGGCGCAGACTGGATCGGCATCTCAAGATCCTCCGGCTCGGGCTCGGGCTCGGGCGCACGCGTGGTCGTGAACAGGATCCGGCCGCCCGATCCGCCCGTGTCCCGCGGACGGATCGGCGCCGGCCGGTCGGGACGGTAGGACGTCATGAGCCGACGAGCTGCGAGACGCATCCGCGCCACGAGCTCGAGCTCGGATCTCGGCCGCGGGCCCATCGTCGCGGCCGAGTACGTCATCCCGCCCCATGATTCGGCGCCGGCTCGCAGGAGCTCGGCCTCCCACCAGATCCATCGGGCCGGTGAGCACCATGGATCCGCCACGAGGAAGCGCGAGCCCGAGCGCTCCGGCGCCACGGCCACTGTATGGCCGTAGGAACCGTCCCCCGAGAGACATGGGCCGCCGCAATCGGCCGCGTACACGTCGAGATGGACGAGCCGGCCGGCCTCGAGATCCTCGAGCGCGTCATCCCACGTCGCACCGTCTCGGATGCGGAGCTCCTGGCCGTAGCTCGCCCACGCTTGCGCCGCATCGCCCGAGTCCGTACCGCCCGACTGGTCATCCTGGCGGGCCCGCATCTCCGAGCCCGTGGAGATGAGGGTCCCGCCAGAGTGATAATCGAGACCGGTTGAGACACTGGCCATTCGACAATTCGAGCTAGCAAGCGCCGAGCCGTCACGCTGTGACACGGGCGCGGCACGGTAGAGATCGGTCATGCCGCGCGCTCGGCGATCGCCGCGAGCAACCGTTCCCCGATCCATTCGGTGTACGCGGGCGGGATCGCCTGCGCGAGATCGGCGTTGCGCATCCAGTCGATGCCCATGGCCTGGCCCCATCGCTGGCGATGGCCCGTCCCGTTCCCGGCATTGTCGAGCGAGCGCGAGCCCCAGCCTTCGGCACTCCTGCCGATCCCGGCGAGACGATCGGCGCGACGGCCGATGTAGCGGCCCGGCACGACCGCCTCGTAGTGTTTCGGATGGCCGGGAGCGAGCATGAACACAGTCGACTCGAACAGCCGGTGTCGGTATTCGGGCCCGCCGTCGGGCTGCCGCAAGCCGAACATCGTGCCGCACAAGAAGATCCCGTCAACGGGCGCGCCGACCACGTTCTCGAGCACATACGGCTTGCCGATCTCGTGGAGAGCCGCGCGCGTGGGCGGGATCGAGTCCCAGTACTCGAAACCGCGCAGCCACGGCAGGTTGCGCAGGATCGAGTACGCCTGGCAGGGCGGGCTCGCGTGGATCACGTCGAAGCCCTCCGCGCCCGTCTCGGCGAGATATTCCAGGGCGTCAGCCTGGTAGAAGTCGAACGGATAGCGCGGCTGGGGCGCGATGTCCACCCCGACCACCTCAAAGCCGGCGCGGTGGTAGCCCATGGCCGCACCGCCCGCGCCACAGAACAGATCGAGGAGCCGCGGGCGCGTCATTGTCGGCGCCGCCATTCCCGCCAGTAGGCCACGAGCACGAGCCCGGCCAGGAGCCACGCGAACCCGGAGAGCCCGACGATCATGCACGGCTCGCCGGTCGGGCCGGTCGGTCCGCTCACGGCCGAAACGCCCATTCCCACGCCTCCGGGCTCGACGCGTGCGCCACGATCAGCCCGAGCGCGCGGTCATAGCCAGCCGGTCGGACCACGGCCGCCGTGATGCCGGCGCGGTGGAGCCGGACGAGCCATTGCGCCTGCTCGGCTGCGAGCACGCCCTTCTCGCTCTTCGCCTCGAGCACGAGCATCGGCCGGCCGAGCTGCGGCGGGAGCGCGGTGATGTCCGGCCAACCCTTCGCGCCCATCCACAACCCGCGATCAGAGCGCCGCACGTGCCATGCCTTCCAACCGGAGAGCCCGAACGCCTCGAGCAGTCCCGCCACGAGCTGATCCTCGGTCACGATGCGGGCCCGGCGTACGCATCGGCGAGCTCCACGACGCGCCGCGCGAACGCGAGCTCCTGCTCCGCGCACGCAAGCGCTTTGTGCAACGAACGATGCTTGTGCGGGCAGTACGTCAGGAGCATCGGCCCGAGCCCTTCGCACATGACGTAGAGCGCACCGCACCAGTGCACATCGTCGGGATGCGCCACGAACGACGCCACGAGCTCGCCGCCCGGATGGTCGATCACGTCCGGGCCCGCCGCGCGTCGCACGCCGGATGGTCGATGCAGTGGAGCCCGTGGTCGATCTGCTCCTTACCGTCGATCGTGCGTTTGATGAGCCCCATCCGGACCTGCTCCCGGCCGCCGCATAGGACGCACTCCTCCCACAGCGTCGGCGCCACGCCCGGCCGCTCGGGCACGAGATACGGGCGCCCCGGCGGCTCGATGTGCGCGAGCGCGAGCTGCGCGGGCTCGAGGATCTTGCGCACGAGCTCTCGGACTTTCATCCGCGCGAGCGTGAGCGCACGCCGGACGGGAGCAGTCCACTTCCAGCGACGGACTCGAAACGTGAACCGGATCCCGCCCTGGCAGCCGCGTCGGACCTCGATCGCGATCACGCCGAGCGCTGCCAGGCGATGGACCACCCGGTGCGCGGTCGACGGCGAGCGGTCGAACGCTCGGAGCGGCGGCGCGTCGTGCCAAATGAAGCGCGGGTTCTCCGCGGCCACGTCGCGCAGGATCCCGAGCGCGTGCTCCTGGCCGGATCCGAGCTCCACGTCCGTTCCCCATCCGGGGGAGTACACGTGCGCGCTCATGCCGCACGCTCGATCCGCTCGGCACGCCGGCCGGCCGGACGCCATCCGGCTCGGATCCTGCACGCGTGCCCGTAGGACACGCCGAACGTGAGCACCGCGCCCCACACATCGCCGCCATCGGAGCGGATGCGGGCCGCGATGAGCTCGGTCGGATGCCGCCTACGGCGCCTCCGGGTGAGCTCGAGATAGCGCGAGACGGTGTGAGTGAGACGGCCGCCCGCGCCTACTGCCGATAAGGTAAGTGGTGGGCCGCACCGGAGCGAGTTATGTCGCATCGCCGGGTTATGCTCCCGTAGGGTGTTGTGACCCTCTGATCCTAGCGTGTCGGGTGCCCCGATGTGCCGTGGATCCGAAACGCCGGTGCTGCGGTGAGCTGCAGCGCCGGCGTTTCGTGTCACCCAGGGGGGATGACGGCCCCTATGTTCGCATCCCAAGTACGAGAGAGCAGTACGGGGTTTGAGTAGAGAGTGACGCTCAAACCCCACGTACTGGGTACGCGAACATTGACCGATGGGAGACGCGTGCAGCCGATGTGGCGGGCTCGGGCGGACCACGCGCAGCCTGCCCGATGGCAGCCGGATCGAGACCACGTGCCCCACGTGTCGGGGATCCGGAGGCCGGCGCCCGCATCCCGCGCCAGGATCGCCGGAGCGGCCCCTAGAACGGCCGTAGGCGAGCGCTAGAGTCGATCGACGAGTATCGACACTGCCAGGAGCAGAACGGCCCATGAGAGCAGATCCTGGCCGCGCGTCCGTGCGAGCTCCACGCCGGCCAGGACGGCCGCCACGATCGCAAGCACGAGCACGATCACGAGCTCACTCACTGGTAGTACACCCGCAAGCGAAGAAACGACAGGATGACGTCCTCGTAATGAGCCGTGGTCGGCGGTGCGGTGCCCGCCACGGTGCGCGAGCTCACGAGCACGAGCTCGGTGATGCCGCCTTTCTTGATCGCGCCGATGAGCCCGGAGCCCGCATCGGTGAAGTCGTACGATCCGCCCGCGTTCTGACGGCCCTCGTTATAGGCGCCACGCGCCGTGTCGAGCGTGGCGCGGAGTGGATAGCTGCCCAGGTTCTCGCCGGGGATCCAGTCGGCCAGTGCGAGCGTCGGCCGCCATCCCCCGGTCGGATAGCTCCGCGCTTGGATCGTGAAGTTGGTCCACGTGTAGAGCGCGGGATCGTTCGGCCAGTCGGGCCCGAATTGCGCACCGAGCAGCGCCTTTGTGATCGTGGCGCCGACCGGGATCGAGCTCGTATCGAATGCCACGAACGCCTCGTGAACGCCGTAGACCGGGCCCGCCTGGAGATACTGGCCGACGTACTGCTGCGTCGATGCGACCGCGGCGTCGGTGCGGACCTGCGTCGCCGGGCCGGTGCGCGCCCAACCGTATTGCGAGCTCTCCGAGATGAGATGCCCGGAATGCGAGGAGCCGGTCGTGGGCACGGCGTTGAGCACCGACGGCCGCGTCACCACGGCCTCGGTCACGACGTCGACCTCGATCCAATCGGGCGTGACCGAGCACTTCATCCCGATGAGCTCTACGAGCACGTCCGGCTCGCCGGTCGCAGTGACCGTCCACCGTGCGCCGAATTCCGAGCAGACGATCTGCTTCACTTCCGTGCCTTCCGGCATGAGCGTGTCGAGCATCGTGAGCACGGGCGGGGGATTGAGCCGATCGAGGATCCAGTACGCCCACGTGCCGTAGTTGTCCGTGCCGTACGGGATCCCGGTCGCGAGCGCGAGGAAGTAGTAATCCGTATTCACGGATCGGTACTCATCGGGCGGGAGCACCGGGCCCCAGTTGCCGCCGTTCTCGCCGATCACGATCCGGTTGCGGACGCGACCGAGCCCGAGTGCCTTCCACATTCCCGTGAGCGCGACGCCGTTGCAATTGATCACGGCGCTCGAGGCGGGCGGTGTCGGCCCGATCCGGTCGTACCAGCCGATCCGGCCGTCGCGCATCGGGAACAATCGCCCGAGCTCCGCGAACCGGATCTGATGGAGCCCGTCGAGCGCGCTGCCTTTCACGACGTGATTGCCGCGCGTCTGGCCGGCCGTGCCGTTCGGGAAGTAGCGCTTGCCGACCGGCCATTCCACGATGTCGAGCAGGAATTGCGCCTGCACGGCCGACGTCACGGCGTTCGGCGCCTGGAGGAGATCCTGGCCGGCTTTGAGCACGCGAACCGAGAGCTGCCCGATCGGATCGAGCCCGTTGAGATCGGCGATCTGGCTCGCGCGGTCCCATCCCCACGTTTGGAGCACGCCGGTCCACGCCGGCGAGCCATCCACCGTCACCCGGAACGGGAGCCCGACCTTGAGCACGCCGAGCAGCGGGCTCGAGGGATTGTCGGGATCCCACTTCCGGTTTGGATCGTAGAGACTCACCCGGAGCGTGCCGCCCTCACACTCGGTCAGCGGTCCGAGTGCCTCGGGCGCGCCCCATTCCCACATCGCCGACGTCGTGTCGCACGTCAGATCGGTCCACGCGCCCGAGAGATAGAGCTCGATCGTGAGCGTGGCGCCCTGCACCGTCGCGCTCATGCCGTGCTCCGGTCGAGCCCTCGAGTGAACGGCCCGGAGCCGCCATTGTTGCGGGACCATCGCCGGATCGCGCGCATGACCTCGGTCGGATCGGCGGCGCGGACATTGACATTGACCACCGTCCCCGCACTCGCCGGCGCCGCCGCGGCAAACGAGCTCGGGCCCATGAGCGACTGCGCGGCCGCGCTCTGCGTCGCCAGGAACGGGAGCGACGGGAGCTCGAACCCTTTGAGCGGGTTGATCGAGTCGAGAAAGCGTCCGATCGCGCCGATCGCATCGTTGAGCCAGCCGATCAGCTTTGTGAGCCAGCCGACCACCGTGACGAGCACTTCCGCCACGATCTTCAGTGCGCCGGCCAGGAGCTTTACGAGCGGGATGAGCACGGGCAGGATCGCCGACAGGAGCTCGCCGAACGCGTCGAGCACGGGCCCGATCGCCGGCATGAGCTCATCCATCACGGGCAGGAATACACTCCCGATCTTTTCGGAGAGCTCCGCAAACGCGTCGCCGCCCTTCTTGGCCATTCCCTCCGTGCTCGCCGCGTAGTCGTCGGCCGCGCCCGATGACAGCCTCGTCGCCTCGGTGAGCGTGTCCGCGGCGCTCGCCTGCTTCTCCATGCCGGGGAAGAGCTTCCGGAGCGCGGCGTCCTGGCCGGCGTGCGCTTTCGCCACGGCATCGGCGGCCTGCTCGAGCGGCACGCCCGCGGCGCGCGCGATGTCCATTGACTGCGCGAGGAGCGCGTTCGCCTCGTCGGCGTTGCCGGTTGCCGTGACGAGCCCTTCGAGGCCCGCCCGGACTTCACTGTCGGAGAACGCTTTTTCGGCGCCCGCCGCGATCGCCTCATCGATCCTGGCGGTGTAGTCCCCGACCGCGGCGCCGGTGTTCTCGTACGTTCGGAGCAGCTTCTCCTGCTCCGCGCGATCCTCCGCGGCGGCCATCGTCATGTCGCCGATCGCCACGGCCACGCCCACGGCCGCGGCGCCGACGGCCGCGACCTTGAGCGCCGAGCCGACGGCCGTGTCCCCGAACGACGCCGTTTTTTCTTTCGCGCCGTCGAGCTCGGAGGCGAGCTTGCTCGCGTCGCCGATGATCTCCACGAGGAGCGAGATCGCCACTAGCGCGCCCGCCGCGGCCGCGCCTGGCGGGCCCGTTCGTGGGCCCGGCCGTACGCCGCCATATGCGCGACCGTGAGCTCGCCGGCGTGGTCCACGATCGGGATGCCCGAGATCATGGCGGCCTGCACTTCCGCATCGGCCTCTGCTTCAACGAGCTGCGCCTCTTCGGCCGCGACCACGAACGCCACGGCCCACGTTTGAGCCTGCTCCCACGTCCACGAGGGATCGAGCCGGCGCTCGAGCTGCAGCGCCGCGGCGTAGAGCACCAGCGTCCCCTGCTCGATCTCCTCGGGCGATGCGCGATGGTCGACCGCGGCACGCGCGAGATCCGAGAGCCGATCCTGCGGCACTTTCGCGAGCACGGCCACGCGCGCCCATTCGAGCGCCGTGAGCCCGAGCAGATCCGCCGTCGTGAACTCCACGCGCCGGGGGACGGGATATGCCACTAGAACCCCGCCTCCCGGCCGGCGCCGGCGAGCGAGCTCTCATAGCTCGCCGCGAGCGCCGTCTCCTGCTCCGCGAGCGTCCGCTCGGCCATATGCGCGCCGACCATCCGGATCGTGCCGTACTCCACGGGCGCGGCGTAGACCTGCGTGTTGGCCACGGTCACGCCCGCGGGCCCGGCCTGTACCGTCCACGAGCTCGCCAGGAGCCCGGTGCGGATCGGAGTCCGGGCACCGATCGCGGCTGCCAGGGCCGCGCCGGCGAGCTCATGCGCGCTCGTCATATCGGCGACAGCCGCTTTCATCCGCTCGAGGGCCGCCGCGACCTCGGCCTCGCCCTTGACGTCGATCGAGATATCCGTCACGCGACGGCCTCGGCGGGTTCCTCCTCCTCCTCGGCGAGCTCCACGGCCGGGAACGCCGCGGAGATCATGGTCGGCTTGCTCGAGCACGGGAGCGTGACGTCGAGCTCGGCGAATGAGTCGACCTCGCCGCCGTAGGAACCCGCCACGAGCCGGACTTGACCGGCCATGCCGGGCACCGTCGCGGACGGCACCGTGGCCGAGCCGTGGGCTTGATACTGAAAGTCTGCGAGCTGCCCGTCATTCGTCCACAGGAAGTTCGCGAGCCCATCGGCCGCCCAGCGCTGGAGCGCCACGATGTGGAGCGCGTACGTCGTTTTGCCGACGCTCGAGAACGATCCCGACGCGCAGAGCGTTGAGACGCTCACTTCCTCACCCGGCGTCGAGACGATCTCGGCCGTGGTCAGATCGCAGTTGTATTCGACGCGCGTCCCCGCGCCCGTGAGCTTGAGATTGAGCTGAACATCCCGCATGAAGAGCGGTGAGCCGGTCATATCGGCGGATCCTCCCTACTCGAGCGCGTACGTGAACAGCCCGACGCAGGTCGGGAGGGTGACGTCGCCGACGAGCCGATCGGCCGGCCTGCTCCACGTCGGGAGCCCGCATCCGTCGAGACGCCGGAGCGCGACGTCGCAACGGTCGATCAGATCGGCGATCTCCTCGAGCGCGGTATCGGCATCGCCCGAGCCCGAGACGGCCGTGAGCTGCCAGCGCGAATCCCGGCCCGGCATCCGCGCTGGCACGCTCCACGGTTCGGCGGGCTCGAGGATGACGGCCGGCGCGGAGAACCGGCCGGACGTCCCCGCGCGCACGCTCCCGAGCATCAGACTCTCGAGGATCCGGGCCCGTGCGGCACCGAGCCGGCTCACGCGAACCCAAACGACGCGTAGCGCGCAATGATCGGCGAGACGCCCTCGAGATAGTCGCGCGCGACGCGGATCGCGATCCCCTGCAGATCGGAGTAGCCGGTCACGCCGAACGCGGCCTCGCGCCGTTTGTACGCCTCCGCGCCCGCGATCAGCCCGGCATAGTGGAGCTCGGCGTAGAGCCCCGGATCGATCGGAGTGACGAGCAAGGCATCATCGAGACGCCGGGCGATCCCCGCATTGACGGCGCTCGCGCAGAGCTCCGCCCACGTGGAGTCCTCCGGCGATGGGACGCGGACGTTCCAATGCGCCAGGATGGCCGGGCCCGTCACCCATTCGATCGGCGGCATGGCGCCTACTTGCGCCTCGAGCTCGCGCTCTCCTCGTCGGCCGCGAGCTCGGTCGTAAGCGTGGACTTGACGATCGCGCTCGGGATCTGCACGACGGCCGCGCCCATCCCCCAGATGGCGATGTTCTGGCCGAGCTTTGCGACGTCCTCGGAGCTGATCGGGAAGGGACCGTCCTCGTGCCAGTGCGCGGCCTCTCCGTTCGTGACGAGATGGGTATTGCCGGTGAGGAATGGCGCCCGGATGACCGAGAGTCCCGAGATGCTGATCCGGAGCGAAGACGCGTCGGCCGTGCCCGCGATGTTGGACGTCCCATACGGCGCCGGCCAAAGCCCGGTGAGGCCGCCCAGCCTGTTGAATTCGGTCGGGCTCACGAGATCGACGGTCGCGGGCGATCCGGTCTTGTCCTCCACGATCGAGGATGCTGCGAATAGGAATGCGCGGACCTGGTCGGCCGTCGCCGTCGCCGTGAGCACGAGCGTGCTCGTGGCGGCCGCCGCGAGCACGGTCTCGAATTCGGCCTCGGTCTCGCGCGCGTAGGCAATCGCCAGGATCCGGATATACGCCTCGCGGTAGCTCGGCTCGGATCGGCGGATGAGCTGATATGAGACGTCGGATCCCCCGGCCCACGTGGAGATGGGTGCGCTCCCCTTGAGGAGCTTCACGAGCACCGAATTGATCTCGGTTTTCTGCGCGGTCTGCTTGGCAACGATCGCGTCGAGCGAGAGCGCGGGATCGAGATACGGCCAATCGATCGTCATCCCCGAGCTGCCGAGCGAGCGCGGCCCGCCGAGCGCCTCGATCGCCGGCCGCGGCCGGCTCATGATCCCGACGATCTCGCCGACCCAATTCGGGGGGATCACGCCGGGGTTGTCGGTCGTGATCTGGTCGAGCAATGCTCGCGCCAGGAGCGGCCCCTTGCTCGGATCGAGATACGCCGCGTCCGTGTACTCCACGAGCGAGCCGTAGCCGGCGAGCGCGTGCGAGCTCGAGCGGCCGCCGCGCGCCTCGAGCGCGACCATCCGGCCCACGAGATCGCGCCGGACCTCTTCCATCCGCCCCAGCAGATCGGGATCATTGCGCGTCACGCGCAGTCCGGGCGGATCCGGCTCGGGCTCGGGCTCGGGCGGATCCGGCGTCATCACTTGCGACTTATCCACGGCGCTCTCCTCACTCCGAACGGCCAACACTTGCGCGCCCGGATAGGCGCCGCGCTCCACGATGCCCACACGGACCATCCGCGCGAGCTCCCGCTCGGTGACGCCATCGGCGCCGGAACGGGACTTGACGGGCTCGAATACGACACTTGCGGCGCGATACACGCCGTCGCGCGCGAGCTCGAGGAGCTCGTCTCCGGCGCGAGTGCGAGACACGCGGAACGTGCCGTGCATCCCGTCCTCCCGGTCGGAGAGCTCCACGCCCCGCCCTGCGAGCTGCACGCCGGGCTCGCTGCCGTGGGCTCCGATGGCCTCGAGCGTGACGTCGGAGGGGTTCGTCCCCCGGAACGCACCGCGCCGGAAGCGCTCGGGCCCGTCGCGGGTCTGCCCGATCACGCCCCACGGCACGATGCGCAGATCGACGAGCCGCTCCTCTTCCGAGCGGACCGAGAGCTCGGCCTCGTATGCGGCGGCGCTGACGAGATCGCTCATGAGCTCACTCCCGGCGCCGCGGGCGTCGGCGCGTACTGCGGCGGGATCGGCGGCGCGCTGCTGCGATCCCAGCCTTCCCAGCGGTCGATCTGATCGGGCGTCAAGAACTTGCTAATGAGCCCAACCTGGTAGGACAGATACCGATCGCGCGTGCCGAGCCGCTCGAGCTCGGCCGTGGAGAAGCGGACGGTTTGCGTGCGCGGCACGAGATCCGAGAGCCCGGCCTCGAGCGCGTCGAGATAGACCGGTTGCACCGTCGTGCGCACGAACGTCATGAGCGCTTCGGCGATGTTCTGGTACGTGAGCGATGAGCCCGAGAGCTCGGCGAGCAGGAGCTCGGCCGGGAAGATCCCGAGCACGCGTGCGACCTCCTGCACGCCCCACTTGCGCGTCTCGAGGAGCTGCGAGCCCTCCGGCGAGACCGTCGACTCCACGAGATCCCAGCCTTTGGAGAGCACGGCCGGCGAGCGCGTCCGGTGATTGTTCATATAACGCTGGCGAGCGGCCTCCGCCTCGGTGCCCGTGAGCTTGTCGTCATATTTGAGCGTGACGGTCGGGACGGATCCGGTCTCGAACCATTCGGCCGCGTAGAGATCGGCCAGGAGCACGCGCCCGAGCGCGTCGGCGCCGGTCACGATCGGCGACCGGCCCTCGAGCTCGCCGGCCGGCCGGTCGATCGCGAGATGCACGATGTCGCGCGGCGGATAGAGCCATCGGTCGGCCCAGCGGTAGCGCCGCGTGAAGTGCGACGCGTCGGCCCATTCGGGATGCACGTCCTCGGGCTTGAGCACGTTTGCGACGTCCGGCCAACCGCCCGAGCCGCGCCCGGACTCGGGGATCCACAAGTACGCGTTGCCGTGGTCGACGAGCGAGGCCGTGAGCTGCGCGAGCCATTCCTTGCGCGTGGTCTCGGCCTGCGGGCGCACGAGGATCGCGGGCTGCTCCTCGGTCGGGAGCGGATAGCCGCCGCGCCAGGCGACGGGCTCCATCATGGACACGAGCGACGTGATGAGCTGCCGGCCGCGCGCCACGGCCGGGATCGTCAGATAGTCGCCGAGCCCGAGCCGGCGCTCGAGACCCTGCCAGGCGATCTGCTCCTCGAGCGGCGCGGACTCCGACGGCGCCCGCCAGAACGACCGCAACGCGTCCGCAATCCCCACGTGCGCACTATGCACGCCGCATAGTGTTTATGCACGCACTACATCTCGGCGACCACGTCGATCGGGTAGTAGTTGGCCGGCTGCGCCGTGGTCGGGAACACATCGGAGCCCGCGATGTAGAACCCGGACTGGTAAACCGTGAGATGAGGCGCCAGCGACGCGGGCGCTGCCGTGGAGAAGTAGGTGTAAGTCGGCGCGGAGCACGACACGCGATACGTGGAGCCCGCAACGATCGCATATGGCGTCGCGAGCGCGACCTCATACCAGGCGGTGGCCCGCGGCGCCGGTTCACCCTCCACGACCGGCGCGACGACGTTCTCGCGGTCCCCGAACACGTCGAACAGGCCAGAGCCCGGGCACACGAAATCCACGTGCGCCACCTTGACACCGGCGTTCGTCCATAGCGAGAGCGGATGAAGCTGGCCCGCGGTATGCAGATCCGCATAGTGATAGGTGGCGATGTGCGTCACCCGGCCGTTCTTGGTGGCCGTGAACCCCGCGCCGTGCGTGTAGTTGCCCGACGTCGCGGCCGTGCCGCCCGTCGGCGGGCGCGCCTGAATGCGCTCCACGACGACCGGCGGTGGCCAGACTTTCACCGAGCCCGCATACACCGCGCTTGCGACGCCGCCGCCGAGCTGGCCGACGCGGTAGTAGACCGCGTTGGCCTCGTTGATCGTGGTCAACCGATGATCACGTACAGCACGGCGGGATCCTTCACGGGCAGCGCGTCATAGGCGGCCTGCGTCATCTGTGTCCACGGGCCGGGAATCCCCTGCGGGCCCGTGGCGCCCTGCGGGCCCGTGGCGCCCTGCGGCCCCTGCGGACCGGGAACGGTCGAGGCCGGGCCCGTGGCGCCCTGCGGCCCCTGGATCCCCTGCGGCCCCTGCGGACCGGGAACGGTCGAGGCCGGGCCCGCGGGCCCCTGCGGACCCTCCGGGCCCGTGGCGCCGGGCGGACCGGGAACAGTCGAGGCCGGTCCCTCCGGGCCCGTGGCTCCGGGCGGGCCCGTGTCCCCCGGCGGTCCCTCCGGCCCGGCCGGGCCCGGCGTGCCCGTGAAGATCTCCACGTACTCGATCGCGGGCGGGACCACGAGCTCAACGATCATGGCGCCGTGACGTCTCCTGCGATCGAGACGAGCCCGGCCACGAGCGTCTGCACGACGGCGCCGGCGTGCGTGAGCTCGAGATCCCACGCGGCCGAGCTGCGCCGCGGGAACCCGACCCACGAGCTCGCCGGCATCGTGATCGTGATCTCATTCGGGAGCGTGACCGTGGCGCCGAGCTCGGCCAGGAGCGTTCCGCCTGCCGCGTCCCGGATCTGCGCCCGTGGCGTCGTGTCCGTGAGATCGCTCGGCGTGCCGCCGGGGACGTCCTCCCACAATCGGAATGTGACGGTCGCCGTGTCGCCGCGATAGAGCGTGAGATCCTGCCGGAGCGGTAGCGCCACGCGTGCAGTATGCGGCTAGAAGATCTCCGGTTGCGACGGTTGCGCCTCGGGTGAGAGCGCGCCCCACGATGCGAACGCCGCCGCGCGGAGCGCGTCGATCGGCCCACGACTCTCGCGCACCGAGAAGTACCACGCGCCGGCCTCGAGCGGCCCGGACGGCCGGGCCCGGCGCGCCTGGATCCCGAGCACGGCATCGGGCCCGTGCACGAGCCGGCTGCCCACGAGCTCGGCGCGGAACAGCTCGGATGCATTGCGGATCTCGGTCGGCCCGAGCGCGAGCGTGGGCACGTCAGCATCGGCCGCCCACGCCTCGAGATGCGCCGAGAGCGCCGAGCTCTTGCTCCACGCCACGAGCGCCGGGCCCCACGTCACCCGGCAGCGCTCGAGCGCCTCGAGGAGCTCGGCCGGCGCGATCGTGGAGCTCCCGCCCGCCACGAGCTCGGCCGCGATCCCCACGAACGTCGGCGCATCGTCGACCACGAGCGCGACGGCGATCGTCGCGTGCGTCCAGCCGGGTTCGGTCTCGAGCGCGAGCACGACGCGGCCGAAGGATGCGGGAACGCTCGAGCCCTGGCGAGCCCACACTCCGGGCGGGAGCCATTCGTCGGCCGCGTCGGCCCATAGGTTGAGCCGCTCGCGCCGGAATGTCGACGGCGTGAGCGCGCGGAGCTCGTCTCGGATCGTGGCCGCGTCGATCCGCCCCTCCGCGTACGCCGGCGAGCTCTTCGGCCAGGCCGCGGGATCGTCGGGCGCGTCGCCGTCATCCGCGGCGTACCACGTCATCCCGAATCCCTCCGCGGGCTCGGAACGGTCGATGATCCGAAGGCCGCGCTCCCAGAGCGAGCGGAGCAGGATCGATCGCTCGTCGCCGGCGCTCGAGATCTCGAAGATCAGCGGCTCGGGCCGGGCGCTCACGGTCGGTTTGAGCGCGGCGTACGTCTCATCGTCGTGCTGCGTCCGGACCTCATCGAAGAGCGCGAGATCGATCGAGTAGCCACGGATCGCGTCGCGCGCTTCCCGGCTCGTGACGTGATACTCGCGGCGCCAGCCGGCGATCGCCGAGCGGATCCCGAGATAGCGCGTGAGCGCCAGGCCGCCGCGATCCTCGGAGCCCATCCGTTGCGCGATCGGTCGCAGATCGGCGAGCACGGCCTCGTACGGGATCCGCGCTTGCGGCCGGTTGTGCGCGAGCCCGTACACGAGCTGCCAGCGCGGGCCCGCATCCGTGGTCAGCGCCCAGCCGATGAGGCTGCGCACGAGCGCCGTCTTTCCTTGCTGCCTGGCCGTGCTCACGAGATATTCTCGGTGCACGAGCACATTGCCGGCGTCGACGGCCAGCGCCCGCGCGATGGCGCGGCGCTGCCAACGATCGAGCGTGATCCCGAGCTCGCGGCG
>Ga0075428_100005053_pt1 | contig 14668 bp, 16 predicted proteins | sample RhiMetdeltSRZDD2_FD_75291 | JGI IMG/M metagenome (GOLD analysis project Ga0075428, IMG submission 75291) | Populus rhizosphere microbial communities from Tennessee, USA - Rhizosphere MetaG P. deltoides SRZDD2 | ecosystem: Host-associated > Plants > Roots > Rhizosphere > Soil | place: USA...
GAAGCGCGACTCCTCCCGTCGCTCGCCTCCTTGCTCGCCGTGGCCTCCGAACGACAGAGGCTGCGGGGAAAGGCGCTCGAAGCCGAGACGTTCAGGCGGAGCGACGCCGTCAAGACCGCCGTGCTTCGCTCGGTCAGCCATGACCTGCGCTCGCCGCTCACCGCCATCCGGGCGGCGGCGGAGGGACTCCAGAGCGATGCGCTCGAGCTCACGGACGACGACCGGAAGGAGCTCCTGGAGACGATCCGCATCGAGACGAGGCGACTGGACCGGCTCGTGGCGAACCTTCTCGACCTGTCGACGCTCGAAGCGGGCGGTGCCCGCTCGGAGCCGGCCCTCTGGCCACTGGACGACCTGATCGGGCGCTCGCTGGAGATGGTCGGCGGTGAATCCGACCGGGTGCGCGTCTCGCTCCCGCCCGACCCGCTGGTCGTACAGGTCGACGCCGCGCAGATCGAACGCGCGCTCGCCAACGTGCTCGAGAACGCGATCAAGTTCTCACCGGAGGGCCAGCCGATCCAACTCGACGCGGAGCTGAGCGATCGGGAGGTCGTCGTACGGGTGACTGACCACGGGCCGGGAATTCCGCCGCGCGACGTCGAGAGGATCTTCGAACCCTTCTCGCGCGGCCGCAGCGGCGGGAGCGGCCTCGGTCTTGCCATCGTCCGCGGGTTCACCGAAGTGAATGGAGGCCGCGTATGGGTCGAGCCCAGGGCGGAGGGGACGACGCTCGCCATCGCGCTGCCTGCAGCACGCGTGCCGGCGTCGGCGCGATGAGCGGCCGTCGCATCCTCGTCGTCGACGACGAGCCGCAGATCCTTCGCGCCCTGCAGACCAGCCTGCGGGCGGCCGGCTACGAGGTCGGCACAGCCTCCGATGCCGAGACGGCGCTCGCGGCGGCCGCGGCCCATCCTCCGGACGCCGTCATCCTCGATCTCGTCCTGCCGGACGGGACGGGAACGGAGGTGAGCCGCCGACTGCGGGAGTGGACGCGCGCACCCATCCTGATCCTCTCCGTCGTCGGCGAGGATCGGGAGAAGGTGGCGGCGCTCGACGCCGGCGCGGACGACTACGTCACGAAGCCTTTCAGCGTCGAGGAGCTGCTCGCCCGGCTACGGGCCGCCCTCCGACGATCGGCCCCTTCCAGCGATCCCGTCCTCGTGGTCGGCGAGCTCAGGATCGACCTCGAGCAGCGAGCGGTCTCGTTCGCGGGCCGGTCCGTCTCGCTCACGAAGACCGAGTACGAGCTCCTGCGCGTCCTCGCGCAGAATCCGGGGAAGCTGCTCACGCACCCAGCACTCCTGCGGGAGGTTTGGGGGCCTGCCTACTCGCGCGAGTCCCATTACCTCCACGTCTACGTATCGCAGCTCCGGCGGAAGATCGAGCCCGACCCGGCCCGGCCGCGGTACCTCCTCACCGAGCCGGGCGCCGGCTACCGGCTCGTCGATCCCGTCACAGCAGCTGGTACGGGACGCTCGTGAGAATCACGCGCGGCTCGAAGAGGAGGAGCCGCTTCAGGTAGAGCGCATGCTGGTTGTGCAGGAGCCGGTCGGTCCCGCGAACGACCAGCTCGGGCATGACCACGTTGACCACCGTTGCCGGGTCGGACGTGCTCTGCCGCAGGTAGTCGAGGAACGGTCGGCCGAGGTCGCGGTACGGAGCGTCGACGATCTCGAGCGGCACGTCGAGCGAGAGCCGTTTCCAACCCAGCTCCAGCTCGTCCGCGTCGCCGGCATCGCCAGAGAAGAACACCGCGCGCGTCCGGTCGAGGCCAAGGCCTTGCGCGTAGACGAGCGCTCGCATCGACACCGCACTGATCCCTGAGACGGGCACGACGCACTCCGCCCGAACGGGCTCGAGGCCGCCACCGAGACCTGCGACGACCGGCACGTCCGTCACCACGACGCCCGGCTCACGCAACAGGCGCAGCTTGAGCATGAAGGTCGAGCGGCGCAGGACCGCCGCGACGAGCGACGGCTTGCGGAAGAGCTCAGGGATGACGACCGAGACGAAGTCTCCCTCTCCGTGCGGAAAGCCCCAGATGTACTCGAAGACGGCATCGAGCGGCTCGTCCTCCGGCTCCAGGACCTCGAGGTGTGGAGTGCCCTCGGCGAGCTCGAAGAAACGGGGCCGGATGCCGGGGTCGCTGTCCGGGAACGGGACATGAATGGCGCGCAAGTCACCGTTCGAGACCGTCCGGGCATACCAGAGGGCCTCGCGCGTCGCCGCGTCGAGGCGCTCCACGTACAGGACGACGGTGTTCTCCGGCTTGGGCCGCGCAAGCACCGCCGGCACCTTCGCCCGTAACCGCCGGCTGATCGAGCGGTAGTGCCGCCGCACGGCGTAGAACAGCCCGATCAGAATCGGGATGGCGATGATCACCATCCACGCTCCGTCGGCAAACTTGGTCGCTATCACGATCACCGTCACGAGGCACGTGACCGCCGCACCGACGCCGTTGAGTGTGGCCTTCAGCCGCCATCTTCTCCCGCGCTCCCGAAGCCAGTGCCTCACCATCCCGGCCTGGGCGAGCGTGAAAGCGGTAAAGACACCGATCACGTACAGGTGGATGAGCGAGTTGACGTTCGCGCGGAAGGCGACGATCAGGACGGCCGAGAACGCCGCCAGGATGAGGATCCCGTTCGAGTAGACGAGCCGGTCGCCGAGGTTCCTGAACTGCCTGGGGACAAAGCTGTCCCGCGCGAGCAACGCCGTCAGTCTGGGGAAGCCCTGGTACGACGTGTTCGCCGCGAGGACGAGAATCGCGAGCGTGAAGGCCTGCAGCAGGTAGTAGACGGGAGAGCCGGCCGAATTCGCCGGGAAAACGGCGCGCCCGATCTGGGACAGGACGGAATCGGTCGAGCTCGGTAGCGCGTGCATCTCGACCGCGAGCCACGAGACTCCCAGGAAGAGCGTTACGGCAATCGAGACCATGATCAGCAGCGTGCGGGCGGCGTTCTGCGCCTGCGGATGCTTGAAAGCGGTGACGCCGTTCGAGATCGACTCCGTCCCGGTCAGCGCGGCCGACCCGGAGGCGAATGCCTTGAGGATGACGAAGATGCCGAGCGCGCCCGCTCCCGTCGCGAGCGGATGCGGCACCGTCGCCTGAGGGCAGCTCCCGAGCGCGCACTTGCCGATGCCGACGGCGAGCGTCGCGTACAGCACGACGATGAACCCGTACGTCGGAAATGCGAACAGGAAGCCCGACTCGCGCACGCCGCGCAGGTTGCCGAGCGTCAGGACGAGGATGCAAGCGAGCGAGAGGGCAACCCGGTGGGATTCGAGCGCCGGGAACGCCGACGTGAGCGCGAAGATCCCGGCGGCGACCGAGACCGCTACGGTCAGCACGTAGTCCACGAGCAGCGAGGCGCCGGCGACCAACGCCGGAAGCGTCCCCAGGTTCTCCTTCGCGAACACGTACGAGCCGCCGCTCGACGCGTACGCCTTCACTCCCTGCACGTATGAGAGGACAACGATGACCATGAAGACCGAGATGGCGATGGAGAGCGGGAAGACGAGATGCGCGGACGCCAACGAAGAAGCGACCAGAACGGCGAGCGCGGCCTCGGTCGCATAGGCGACGGAGGAGATCGGGTCGGACGAGAAGACCGGGAGCGCGAGGAACTTGGGCAGGAGCGTGTGCTCCAGCTCGCGCGTGGGCCGCGGCCGGCCGATCAGGAGGCGCTTCGGGCGGGCCAGCTCGATCATGGCCCGGGCGTCCAGAAGAGGACGCGGCAGCGCGCGTGCTTGAGCACGTAGCGAGCGGTCTTGTCGAGAGTACGCCGCAGCACGACGAGTTCGGAATCCAACTCCTCGGCGGCGTCGACGATGGCCTCACCCGACTGCCGGGCGTGGACGGCTAGCCGCGCGACCCTGACGCCGCGCTCGTCCCCAACTGCCTCGGCGACCGCAAGTGCGGTCCTGGCCGAGGCCTCCTCCTCCAGCATGTGCGCGTCGAGTGGAAGTGCGGCCGGAACCTCGATCACGACGAGTGCACTCACCGTCGACCCATGCTCGGCGGCGAGTAAGCATGCCGCGGAGGCAGCCGCGGCAGCGCTCCCACCGTCTACCGGGACGAGGATCCGGTGGTATGCGACTGCCAGGTGAGTGGCAGGCAGGTCGTGGGCGACTGTCGCCATGAATTCACGCTAGGCCCGGGCCGCTCAAGCGTCCGTCAAACGTTCCAGGCGAGGCCTCAAGAAAGGCTCAAGAACGTCCGGCTGGCTGCCTAGCCTCGAAGCGTGATCGTCGACTGCGCGTACTACGACCAGGGAGTGCGGCAGCGGCGCAAGCTGTCCCTGGAGGAGGCTGCCGCGTGCCCGCGGCACGGCGGCAACTACGTCTGGGTCGAGCTCGACGATCCGACGCCCGAGCTGATGACCGAGGTGAGCCGTCATTTCGGTCTGCATGAGCTGGCGGTCGAGGACGCCGCGACGGCGCACCAGCGCCCGAAGGTCGAGCCCTACGACGACTTCCACTTCATCGTCTACCGCACCGCGAGGTACGACAAGGAAAACCGTCAGGTCATCTTCGGCGAGCTCGATCTCTTCCTCGGCGTGGGGTTCGTGATCGCAGTGCGCCACGACGAGGCCGGCGACTACGAGCGCGCGCGCCTGCACCTCGAGCAGTATCCGAACCTGGCTCGCACCGGCCCGGCCGCCGCCGTGTGGGCGATGCTCGACACCGTGGTCGACGACTACCAGCCGGTCGTCGACGGGCTCGAAAGTGACATCGAGGACCTCGAGCGGGCGATCTTCTCCGGCCGCGAGGACCTGACGGAGCGGATCTACGAGCTCAAGCAGGAGTGCGCTGACCTCTACCGCGCCGTCCATCCGCTGCTGCCGCCACTCGACGCGCTCGAACGCGGGCTCTTCGCGCCCGTCGATCGGCGCCTGTTGCGCTACTTCCGCGACCTGAACGACCATGTCCGCCGCATCGACGAGGAACTGCTCGGCCAACGCGACCAGCTGACGACCGCGCTCGAGGCGCACCTGTCGCTGATCAACATCCGCCAGAACCAGATCTCCGCGCAGCAGAATGACATCGTGCGGCGGCTCACGATCGTCGCCAGCGTCTTCCTCCCACTGACTTTCATCACCGGCTTCTTCGGCCAGAACTTCGCGTGGCTGGTGGACGAGATCTCGTCGGAGACGGCGTTCTGGGCCGCCGGCATCGGCTCGCTCGTGGCTTCTTGCGTCCTGCTGCTGCTCTGGTTCAAGCGGAGCCGCTATCTCTGAGCAGTAGCATCAAAGGCGTGCGTAGGACGGTGATCGGAATGCTGCTGCTGTCGCTCGTCCTCGCCATCGGGGCTTCGGCGGCCGCGAAGCCGCAGACGACGAACGGGGTCGTGTCCTTCGGAGCGTGCTGCTCCGGCTCGGAAGGGATCTATGTGATCAGGCCGGACGGCACGGGCGAGAGGCGGATCTTCACGCCGAAGTTCGACGACGCCTCGCTCGCTTCCGCATGGTCGCCCGGCGGAAATCGAGTCGCCTACGTCGCGCCCGGCGGCCTCTGGACGATGTCCGCCACCGGCGCCAAGAAGAAGCGCTTGACGAAAGGAAACGGGGACACGCTGGCCCCGACGTGGTCTCCCGACGGAACTGCGCTCGCATTCGTCGATTTCGTCTCTCCCCACGCAAGCAACTACGCGATCTACGTGATCCGAAGCGACGGCCGCGGGCTCAAGCGCATCGTCCGCGGCGCCCCGTACCAGAACACCCCCTCGTGGTCACCGAACGGAAAGCTCATCATGTTCGAACGGGGCGGCGCCCTGTGGACGGTGAAGCCCAACGGCACCGGCCAGAAACGAATCGCGACGGGAACGTCACCCTCCTGGTCCCCGGACGGACAGAGCGTTGCGTTCGACCGCGGCGGCAATCTCTTCACGATGAAGGCGAATGGGAGCGGCGCAGAGTTGATCGCCGAGGTGCCGAGCTCGACCGCCGGGATAGCCTGGTCACCCGACGGCAAGTGGATCGCCTACGCGATCGCCGACCGCGGTGACGTCATGCTCGTCCGGCCCGACGGCTCGGGGAGCCATCGGCTGACCCACGACGAGGACCTGTTCCACTCCCAGCCGGCCTGGCAGCCTCGGCCCTGACCGTCAGGGCGGGGGCCGCCGCGAAGAGACTCGGTGGAGCGCGGCTAGACTGGCCTGCTCAGGGCGAGGTAGCTCAGTTGGTAGAGCACACGGCTGAAAACCGTGGTGTCGCCGGTTCGATTCCGGCCCTCGCCACTTTCGGACGTCTTTCGCCTCTGGGCCTTCCGCTGCCGAAAGGTGCGGCGCAGCCTTAGCTCTTCGGCAGATAAAAGACGCTGGGCGCCAGTGACGCCCAGCGAAAGGGTTCGGGCCGGTCTACCGCGCCGCGAACTCCTTGGTGCTTCCCACCCTACGCCGGTTGACGCTTGCGGGCAATCATCGACGTGCCGTTTCCCGCCGCAAAGTCCGCAAATTCCGCGAAACCCCGCCCTCCCAGCTCGGCGCGGATGCGCTCCGGCGGCACGTAGATCGGCGTCCCCGCTCCTCCCGAGAACGATAGGAGAACCGCGCCGTTCGGGGCGACGATGCGCGCCAGCTCGTCGAAGAACGGGATCATGTTCGACAGCGCGACGAGATCGAAGCTCCCCTCCGCGTAGGGAAGGCGGGAGGCATCGGCCACGTCGAACCGCACACGGTCGGCGAGCTCCGGCGGCGTCTGGCGCCGCGCCTCCTCGATCATCCCCTGGGCGAGATCGGCGCCGACTACCTCCGCCTCCGGGAAGCGGCGCGCGATGGCGAACGCGCCCATCCCGGTGCCGGTGCCGAGGTCGAGCGCGCGCGCAGGAGGATCGAGCACGGCGAGCCCGGCCTCGTACGGCTCGAGATGCTCGGCGCGGAGCATCTGCTCCCACCGCGGCGCCGCCAGGTCGAATTGCTTCGCGACGAGCGGGCGGAAGACCGGCCACAGACCCGGAAAGCGTGTCACGACCACGGTCACGAACCGTGCGAACCGCCGGCCCGCGGCGATTCGCAGCTCCTCCAGGCGACTCACAGGGCCCGCCGCAGCGTCACTCGATCTCCGGCACGCGCGGAGAGCATCTCGGCGGCGCTCCCCCTGTTGATCGCGATCGCGATGTTCCGGTACGAGTCCTCGTAGAGGAGGATGTCGCCGGGGCGCGCGTCGGCGAACGTCCGCGCCGCGACCGCGTAGTAGCGCTCCCCTTTGCACTCGAGCTCGATGCGCGCACCCGGCGAGACCTCGACTTCGTCCATGTCCTCGCGGTCGAGGTTCAGCTGCACGTTGCCGTAGCGGTCCACGTAGAGGACGGCCGCGCGCGCCTGATCCTCGCCGATCTCCGGCTGGGGGATGTCGAGACGGGCCAGCGTCTCCGCCGCGACCGGCGGCCCGAGCTCGCCGAGCTCGACCCCTCTGGTGAGGTGCGCGGCAGCGGGCGCGAAGAGGTCGCGGCCGTGAAACGTCCGGGACACGGGCTGGAGCGCGTAGTCGGGATTCGCCAGCTCGTGAGCCTCCTCGATCCCCCCGAACCGCTCCACCGCGGGAAGGAGGAGGCCGTTGTCCGGCCCCACGTACAGGCGGCCTTCCGCATCGCGCAGCACAAGCGGCCGCCGCGCCCCGCCGACACCGGGATCGATGACGGCCAGGTGTACGCCGGCGGGCATGTACGGGAGCGTGTTGCGTAGGACGAGCGCGCCCTGGAGGACATGCTGGGGCGGGATCCCGTGCGTGATGTCGATGACCTCGGCCTCTGGTGCGATGAGCTTGATCACACCGTGGCACGTGCCGACGAAGTCGTCCTGGAGTCCGAAATCGGTGAGGAAGGTGATGATCACGGCGCCGGGACAATACGACGAACCGCCTCCACCACGCCGTTCACGTCGTGCGTCTCCGCCTCGGCGCGGACGTCGATGCCAAGCCTCGCCGCCTCCGTCGTCGTCCGGGGGCCGATACAGACGGCGGGAGCAGACGCATCGAGCGCGGCGTAGGCGCGCGCGGCCGAGGCCGAGGCCAGGACGACGAGGTCGACCTGCGGGAAGTCGGCGGGATGAAGCTCCTTCGTCCGATAGAGCGGGACGAAATCGGCATGCAGCTCGTCCACGAGCAGGCGCCGGGCGCCTTCCGCTCCGGCGAAGAGGACCCGCCCCGCGGGCCGCGCCAGCTCCGCCAGCAAACCATCCTGCGTCGAGACCGCGGGCACCAGGTCGGGTGGACGCGGGAGCTCCTCCGCCGTTCCCGCACCGATCGCGGCGATCCGCGCCGGGCTCCCGCGCATCCTCCGCGCCAGCTGGCGGGCGCCGTTCCGGCTGGTCACGATCACCCAGTCGTAGCCCGAGACGTCGACCTCGTCCGGGCCGATGGGCTCGATCTCGACGAGGGGAGCGACGACCACCTCGTGCCCGAGGTCGGCCAGGCGAGCGGCCAGCTCACGGGCGTCCTCACGCGCGCGTGTGACCGCGATCCTCACGAGCGGAGGGCGGCGAGCTCAGCGGCGAGCGCGGCCGGGTCGTCGCCGCTCCGGCGCTCGATCCAGCTGCCGTCGTCGGCAGCGACGAGCGCGGTCAGCTTCTCGCCGTCGTGGTGGGCGGCAACCGGCGCGAGGCAGCCGCCCCCGATGGCGAAGACGCAGGCGCGCTCGGCCTCGACGCGCCGGCGGGTTTCGGAATCGTCGGCGGCGGAGACCAGCTCCTCTTCCCCGAACCGAACTTGCAGCGCCAGCGAGCCCTGCCCGGCCTCGGGAAGCATCTCCTCGGGCGGGAACCGGTACCCGATCTCCTCCGACAGGCCCAGGCGGTCGAGACCGCAGGATGCGAGGACGATCGCATCGAGCCCGCGCTCGCCCCGCTTGCGCAGCCGCGTGTCGATGTTCCCGCGCAACGGCTCGATCGAAAGTGTCGGCTGGAGGGCGAGGAGCTGGGCGCGGCGGCGGACCGAGGCCGTGCCGACGCGCATCGACGGCTGCAGGCGGTCCGCGCCGCACAGGGCGTCGCGCGGATCCTCGCGTTCGAGGTAGGCGCCCACAACCAGCCCCTCGGTGTCGCTGGAGGTCATGTCCTTGGCCGAGTGCACGGCAACGTCGATGCGGCCCTCCAGCAGCGCCTCCTCGATCTCCTTGACGAAGACCCCGCGCGCGCCGATCTCGCCGAACGGCTTCGTTCGGTCGCGGTCGCCCACGGTCGTGATCGGGACGAGCGCGATCTCGACTCCCGAACGGCGAATGCGCGCCGCGGCGAGCTCCGCCTGGATGAGCGCGAGCCTACTCCCGCGGGAGCCGATTCTGACCAGCATCGTCCTCGAGCCCGAATAGGTCGCGGACGACGTCCGCGTACACACCACCTTCCGCGCCGGCCGCCGCCTCCTTCATGCGCACGGTTGGGAGGTGCAGGAGCTTGCTGACGATCTGCGCCGTGAGCGACTCCACCGCGCGGCGATCCTGCTCGGACAGCCCGCCCAGCCGTGCCCGGGCCAGCTCTCGGGCGCGAATCTCCTCCGCGCGCGCCCGAAGCGACGCAATCGCCGGGACGACCTCGAGCGACGCCTGCCAGGCCCGGAAGCGGCCGGCCTCGTCGGCAACGATCTCCTCGGCGCGCGCGGCCTCCGTTCGCCGGCCGGCGAGGCTCTCGGCCACGACGGCCTGGAGATCGTCGATGTCGTACAGGTAGCACCCGGGCAGCTCGTGGATGCCGGGATCGAGATCGCGCGGGACGGCCAGGTCGATCAGGAAGAGGGGGCGGCCGCGGCGCGCTCCGAGTGTGGCCTCGACGCCGGCCTGCTCGATGACGAAGCCTCCGGCACTCGTCGAGGAGACCACCACGTCGGCCTCGGCGAGCTCGTTTTCCGCGCGCTCGAGCGGGACCGCCCGGGCACCGAACCGTCCGGCCAGCTCCTCGGCCCGCTCCAAGCTCCGGTTCGCGACGGCCGAGATCGAGGCGCCGCGCGAGACGAGGTTGCGGGCGGCCTGCTCGCTCATCTTGCCCGCGCCGACGACGAGGATCTTCCGCCCCTCGAGGTCGCCGAACACCTGCTGGGCCAGCGCCGCCGCGGCCGCGGAGATGGATGCCGGGCTCTCGGAGATGGCGGTCTGGGAACGCACCTTCCGTCCCGCATGCACCGCGTCGCGGAAGAGGCGGTCGAGCAGGGGACCGGTCGCGCCGATCTCGGCTGCCTTCCGCACCTGCCCGAGGATCTCACCCTCGCCGGGAACGAGCGAGTCCAGGCCGGCGGCCACACGGAAGAGATGGAGCGCCGCCGCGTGGTCGTGCAGCCGGTAGAGGGCGGGGAGCTCCTGGAGCACGACGGCAGCGCGCTGCTCGGCGGCGTCCGCGTCCTCCGCTGCCAGGTAGAGCTCCGTCCGGTTGCAGGTCGAGAGACAGACCGCCTCCCACCCGTCCGCCGCGAGCGCGTGTGCGAGGTCGGCTGCCTCCCGCTCACCGAGCGCAACCCGTTCGCGCAGCTCCACGGGCGCCAGCCGATGCGACGTACCGACGAGAACCAGACTCATGAGAAGTGCACCGTCGGGAGGCCGAGTCGAACCGCGATCACGAGCGCGAACCCCACGAGGAGCAAATACGCCGCCTTCCGCCCGTGCCAGCCGGCCTCGTACCGCAAGAGCAGGAAGCCCCCGTAGACGGCCCAGGTCACGATCGTCACCGCCATGAGCGCGTCGAACCCGCCCCCGTGGAGGCCCAGCCGGATCAGGCCGGCGATGATCCCCAGGGTCAACGCGGGCAGCGCGATCGCGATCGTCCGCCCTGCCAGGTTGTCGAGCGTGACGAGAGCGGGAACGCGCACGCGCAGGATCCGCGCCTCGTGCCGCTTCAGGCGCCGATCCTGCCAGAGGTAGAGGGCGGAAAGACCGGCGGCGAGCGTGAAGCCGGCGAATGCGGCCAGTACGAGCCCGACATGCACGACCAGGAAGAGGCTCGAGTAGCCGCTCGTGTGCCCGCTCGTCCCGCCTCCCGCATAGGAGACGGCGAGCAGGACGGTTGCGAGCGGCATGACCGCGAGACCCAGCAACCGGTAGCGGGGGGTGCAACCCCAGATCAGATACGCGCCGACGACCAGCCAGACGAACAGGTTGAGCGAGCCCGCCCACGTGGCCCAGGGGAAGCCGTTCGCGTCGGCCGCCTGCACTCCGAGGAGGGCCGTCTGCGCGAGCCAGCCGAGCCTGACGCCCCAGGTCGCGACGTGTCCGAGCCGGAAGTAGGCGATGGAAGCGAACGCGTAGCCGGCGAGCGCGGCCCAGAAGAACGCTTCAGCCAACCTCGGCCGCCTCGCGCCGGGCCGGCTCGTGCTCCCGCTCCTTTCGCTCGCGCGCCAGCTCGGCCAGCTCGGCGAGCTCCCGCTGCAGCCGTTGGAGCTTGAGCGACATGATCACCAGGTAGACGAGCACCACCGCGAACACGACGAGATACGCCGCGGCGACGTACTTCTCGCCCGAGCTCACTCCAAAGCCTCCCGCAACCGCTTCATCGTCGCGTCCAGCCGCTTACCGGCGAGCTCGAGCCGGTAGAGCGCGGACGCGAGCGCGAGCATCGCCGCCAGCGCCACGCAGAAGGTGAAGAACATCGATCCAGCCATCTGGGGCCCGGCCGAGGTGAACACGACCGGATGGATGAAGTCATTGGCGAGACGAATGGCGAGGAAGCTGATCGGGATCAAGACGACTCCGAAGAGCGCGTAGACCGCCGACACGTTCGCGCGCGCCGGCCCGGGGTCGACGGAAAAGCGCAGCATGAAGTACGCCGAGTAGAAGAGGAACAACACGAGGAAGAGGACGAGCTGCTGAGAGCTCCACGTCCACCACACGCCCCAGGAGGCCCTGGCCCAGATCGAGCCCGTGATCAGCGTGAGGGCGCCGAAGATGACGCCGAGATGGATGGCCACGTAGCTCTGCACGTCGGCCTCTGGCGACCGCTTCCACAGATGCACGAACGCCTTGAGCGCGCCCCATCCGAAGCACGCGTACGCGGTGATGGCGATGGGGACGTGGAAGTAGAAGATCTTCTGCGAGAAGCCTTGGTCGGCGTCTTCGGGCACCCAGAAGAAGATCAGCGCGATCGAGGTGCAGACGAGCGTCGCGGCCAGCACGGCCGTCGCGGGACCGGCGTTATTCCGTAACCACGTACTCAAAGGAAGCCCAGCAAATGATCGCAAAGATGGCGTCGTAGACCGCCAGCAGCCCGAGGTAGCGGCCACCGTCCTCGACCACGCCGGCGCCGACGCCGCCGACCACGATCGGGATGGCGAGCGGAAGAAAGAGGAGCGGCAACAGCAACTCGCGCGCGCGGCTCGCGGCGGCCATGGCGGCGAGCAACGTCCCCACCGCGCAAATGCCGAGGTTGGCCAGCGCAACGCCGGCGACCGTCTTCCACCCGATCCCCGTGAAGAAGATCGCGAAGGCGGGCAGGGCAACGATCTCGGCAAGGACGAGGAAGGCCAGCATCGCGAGCGCCTTGGCCAGCCAGATCGCCGAGCGGTCGCACGGCGCGAGGACAAGCCCATCCAGCAGCCCCTGGTCGCGTTCCGCCGAGAAGGAGCGGACGAGACCCAGGAGCGCGGTGAAGACCAGGGCGACCCAGAGGAGACCGTATGCCGCCAGGTCGGAGCTGTCTGCGGGGAGCGCGAAGTGGAAGACGACGAGCGCCGCCACGACGAACAGGAGCATGGCCGGCACCGTGTCCCGCGCGCGCAGCTCGAGCAGGAGGTCCTTTCGGGCCAGCGTCGCCACGTCCCGGAAGTACCTCATGCGAGCGTCAGGCTCCCAGTCGTGAGCGGCGAGAGCCGCTCAGGGTCGTGTGTGGCGACGAGGAACGTTCGTTCCGGGCGCAGCTCTTCCAGCTCGCGGGCGAGCAGCTCGGTCCCCTCCGCATCGAGCGCGTTGAAGGGCTCGTCCAGGAGGAGAAGCTCCGGCTCGTGCAGGAACGTCCGGCAGAGCGCCAGCCGCTGCAGCATCCCCCGGGAGAACGACCCCGCGCGCTCGTTGCGCACGTTCCACAGGCCGAAGCGCTCGAGCAGCATCCCTGTTCGCTCCCGCCGCTCGGGGACGCGGTAGAGGCGGCCGAACAGCTCGAGGTTCTCGAGCGCCGACAGCTCCCGGTAGACCAGCGGCTCGTGTGCGAGGAAGCCGATCCCGCCGCGATCGATCTCCACCCGCAGCTCACCGCCGGTCGGCGCGAGCAGCCCGGCGCACAACCGCAGAAGCGTCGTCTTGCCCGACCCGTTCGGGCCGGTGACGACGAGGAATCCGCCCTCCTCGAGGTCGAGATCGAGCCGCTCGAGTACGCGTTTCTGCCCAAAGCGCCTGGAAAGGCGGCGTGCCCGGATCACGCGGCCAGTCTAGGCGTGCGGCGCGAGCGGAGCCTCGTCCTACAGGCTGTCCGCGAGCACGAACACGAAGAACGTGACGCTGATCACGCCGTTCACGGTGAAGAAGGCGGCGTCGAGCCTGCGTAGGTCCCCGGGCCGCACGAGCGAGTGCTCGTACAGGAGGAGGGCTGCCACGGCGCCCACCCCGATCCAGTACAGCACGCCGACCGGCAGACCCAGTCCGGTTACGACGAGGAGCGCAACGGTTGCGAGGTGGAGGATCCGTGCTCCCCAGAATGCGCCGTCCACGCCGAACCTCGTCGTGATCGAGTTCAGCCCTTCGCGCCTGTCGACTTCGACGTCGAGCAGGCTGTAGAAGCAGTCGAAGCCGGCGACCCAGGCCGCAACGGCCCCGCCCAGCACCCACGACTGCCACGGCAGCTTCCCGGTGATCGCAACCCACGCTCCGATCGGGGCGAGCCCGTCCACCACGCCGAGCCAGAGATGGGACATCCACGTCCAGCGCTTCAGATAGGGGTACACGATGAATCCGATCACGGGGATCGGCCACAGCCAGCGGACAATCGGGTCGAGCTGGAAGACCGCGACGAGGAAGAGCGCGAGCGAGCCCAGGCAAAACAGCGCGACATGCCACGGCCGGAGGAGGCCGGCCGGAAGCTCGCGTCGTGCGGTGCGAGGGTTGCGCGCGTCGATGCCGGCGTCGATCAGGCGGTTGAGGCCCATGGCGAGCGAGCGAGCGCCGACCATCGCGACCGTGATCCAGACGAGGTCGTGCGCGCTCGGCACACCGTCCACCGCCAGGAAGGCCCCCACATACGCAAACGGCAGCGCGAAGACCGTGTGCTCGATCTTGACCAGCGAGGCGAAGCGGCGCGGGTAGGTGGTGGCGCCCGCGATCACGTCTGGCGATGTGCCGATGGTTCGCCCGCGAGCAGCTCGAGTGCGTGTGCAAGCGCCGGCTGCAGGACGGCAAACCCGTCCCGGCAGCCGCCGGGCGAGCCCGGAAGGTTGACGATCAGGCAACGGCCTCGAACTCCCGCAACGCCGCGGGAGAGGAGCCCGTGCGGCGTCTTCGCGATCGAGTCGGCGCGTAGCGCCTCGGCGATCCCAGGAGCGTCGCGCTCGATCACCTCGCGCGTCGCTTCGGGTGTGACGTCGCGTGGCCCCAGGCCGGTGCCACCTGTGGAGAGGACGAGTCGGGCCTCTTCGGCCAGCTCCGCGAGCGCGTCGGCGATCGCGTCCGCGTCGTCGGCAACGACGCGCCGCTCGACCTCGTAGCCCTCGCCCTGGAGCAGCTCAGCGAGCAGGTCGCCGCTCCGGTCCTCGCGCTCCCCAGCCGACAC
>Ga0075428_100005054_pt1 | contig 14668 bp, 12 predicted proteins | sample RhiMetdeltSRZDD2_FD_75291 | JGI IMG/M metagenome (GOLD analysis project Ga0075428, IMG submission 75291) | Populus rhizosphere microbial communities from Tennessee, USA - Rhizosphere MetaG P. deltoides SRZDD2 | ecosystem: Host-associated > Plants > Roots > Rhizosphere > Soil | place: USA...
GCGCCGACTCGTCCCAGGTCACGCGGCCCGCGGCGCGGATCTCCGGCGCAACGGCGCGGCGCTCGGCGCGCGCCATGCGCACGCCGATGCGCTGGAGCCGCTCCGGCGCGATCTGCACCTCGCCCGGGTGCGGCGCCGCGGCGGCGGGCTCGTGCGCGTGCGCCCCCGCGCCGCCCTCCCCCCCGCCGCCCGCGGCCTCGAGGCGCACGCCGCGCGTCCCGACGCTGAGCGTGCCCTCGGCCCGGGCGGCGGCGCCCGTGGGCGCGCTCGCCGCAACGTGGACCCTCCAGTCGCCGCTCATCTCGAGGCGGTACTCGGCCGCATAGCGTCCCCCGCCGAGCTCGCGCACGCTCGCGGGGCCGCCCATCGCGGGCATCGCGCCCATCGCGGGCATCTGCACCGCCGCCTCGAGCCGGGCTCCCTCGACCGGCCGGCCCTGCGCGTCGCGCACCTCGATCTGCAGGGCATTGGCGCCGACGCGCGGGCTCGCGGGCTGCGTGGCGACGCGCAGCTCGAGCTCCGGCGACCGGACCGAGACGGCCTCGGAGCCGCGCTCGCAGCCGGCGGCCGCGAGGCCGGCGGCGACGAGCGAGGCGAGGGCGCGGCGGAGAGACGGCGCGGCGCTCCAGCTCACGGCTGCACCGGCAGCACGCCCGAGGCGCGCGAGAGCTCGGCCTGACGGCGCGAGAGGTCCGCCAGGGCCCGCTCGCGGTCGAGCTCCGCGTCGCGCAGCGTGCGCTGCGCCTCGATCACGGCGTCGAAGTCGTTGCGGCCGGTCTCGTAGCCCGCGCGCGCCGCGGCGGCGCGGTCGCGCGAGGCCGGGAGCGTGCGGTCCTCGATCACCCGCAGCACGTGGTGCGCCTCCTCGACGCGGTCGACGCCGCTCGTCACCTCGAGGCGCACCGCGTCCTCGAGGGCCGCGAGCTCGCTCGCGGCCTGCGCGCGCCGCGCCTGCGCCTCGCCGAGCGCTCCGCGGCGGCGCGCCAGGCGGATCGGGAGCTCGAGCTCGACCCCCACCGAGGGCCGCAGCTCCTGCTCCTGCCAGAACGCGTCGTAGCCGCCGACGAGCGTCACGTCGGGCAGGAACTCGCGGCGCGCGAGCGCGACGGCGGACTCCTCCGCGCGCACGCGCGCCTCGGCCGCGCGCAGGTCCGGGCGCTCGCGCAGCGCCCGCTCGGCGAGCGCCGCGGCGTCCGGCGCCGCGCCCTGGGGCACCGCGAGCGCGTCCGGCGGCGGCGGCAGGCCCGCGTCGGGAGGGCGGTGCAGCAGCGCGTCGATCCGGGCCACGGCGAGGCGGCGGGCGGTCTCGAGCACGTGGGCGTCGTGCATCGCATGCGCGAGCTCGACCTCGGCCGCGAGCGGGTCCTGCTGCGAGGCCTCGCCGGCGGCGTAGCGCGCGGTCGCCGCGCCGAGCAGCTCCTCGAGCAGCGCGGAGTGCGCGGCGTTGATCTCGATCGCTCGGGCGGCGAGGTAGTAGTCGTCGAAGAGCAGCGAGGTCGCCTCGGCGAGCCGCTGGCGCTCGCGCTCGAACTCGCCCTCCGCCGCCTCGGCGAGCGCGAGCGCCGACTCGCCGCGCAGCGCGAGCTTGCCGGGGAAGGGCAGGCGCTGCGCCAGGTCGACGCGCTCGCCGCCCTTCACGGCGCTCGAGCCGAAGGAGCGCGGCGCAACCGCGACGCCGAGCCGCGGGTCGTCGAGCGAGGTCTCCTGCGGGTAGCGCTCGAGCGTCGCCTTCCAGGCCTGGCGCGCGGCCTCGAGCGAGGGGTTGCGGCGCAGCACCTCGCGCACGAGCGGCTCGCGCTCGAGGCGGGCGAGCGCGCCGAAGGTCGCGTCGCCGCGGTCGGCGACCGCGGGTGTCGCCGCGCCGGCGGACGCAGGCGGCGCCGTCGCCTCGAAGCGACGCCCCTGCTCGCGGTGGCGCGCGTCGAGGGCCGGTCCGGCGCAGCCCGCGAGGGCGGCGGCGAGGAGGAAGATCGGGGCGAGCGCAGGCGCGGCCGCCCGCGCCGCAGGGGGCGTCGATGCGATCGTCATGAGGGCTCCACGGCGGGCGCGCGCAGGGGCCGCGCGCCGGTTGGCGCTGGGAAGGCGGCCGTGGAGGGGTCAGAGCCGGAGCACGACCGTCGCGAGCGAGCGCAAGGCGGTGCGCGGCGACGCGAGCGTCCGCTCCGCGCGCGCGCGCGGCGCGGCGGGCGCGGGGGCCGGGGCGAGCGCGGTCGCGAGCGCGGGAGCGTGCGCCGCGGCCGCCCCCGCGGCGGGCGCGCGCTCCTCGCAGCAGGAGCCCGGTGTGAGCGACGCGCAGGGCGCCGCGCGCTCCGCCTCGGGGCCCATCCCCGCCATCGAGGCGCAGCAGCCGCCCCCCGCGAGCAGCGTAGCCCCGGCGTTCGCGGCCACGCCGAGGGCGAGCAGCGCGAGCAGCAGCAGCCCGGCCGGGGTTCGCATGCGGAGCATCGAGATCGGATAGGATCCGCCGCGAGGCCTGTCAAGGGCCCCACACAGGAGAGTTCCAGCCATGCTGAAGGAGTTCCGTGAGTTTGCACTCAAGGGCAACGTGGTCGACATGGCGGTCGGCATCATCATCGGCGCTGCCTTCGGCAAGGTGGTGAGCGCGCTCGTCGACAACGTCCTGATGCCGCCGATCGGACAGGTCCTCGGCCAGGTCGACTTCTCGGACCTCTTCATCGACCTCTCCGGCGGGGACTTCGCCACGCTCGTCGCCGCGCGCGAGGCGGGCGCCGCGACGCTCAGCTACGGACTCTTCGTCAATGCGGCCGTGAACTTCATCATCGTCGCCTTCGCGCTCTTCCTGGTCGTGAAGGGGATGAACGCGGTGCGCGCCCGGGCCGAGCAGCCCGCGGCGGCGGCGCCCCCGCCGCCGCCCGCCCCCGAGGTCGTGCTGCTCGGCGAGATCCGCGACCTGCTGCGCGCGCGCGCGTGAGCGCCGCCCCGGACGCCGTGCTCGAGGCGCGCGTCGCGGAGCTCTGCGCGGAGCTCTCGCGCGAGGAGAAGGTCGCGCTGCTCGCGGGCAGCGACCTCTGGCACGTGCCGGGGGTGCCGCGGCTCGGGATCCCCGCGCTCAAGGTGACCGACGGCCCGAGCGGCGCGCGCGGGGAGAGCTTCGGCGAGGGCCCGACCTCGGCGTGCTTCCCGTGCGGGAGCGCGCTGGCCGCGACCTTTGCGCCCGAGCTCGCCCTGGCCGTCGGCGCGGCGCTGGCCGAGGAGGCGCGCTCCAAGGGCGCGCGGGTGCTGCTCGGCCCCACGCTGAACCTGCACCGCCATCCGCTCGGCGGGCGCCACTTCGAGTGCCCGAGCGAGGATCCCCACCTCGCCGCGCGGATCGCCGCCGCCTTCGTGCGCGGCGTGCAGGGGCGCGGCGTCGCCGCCTGCCCCAAGCACCTCGTCTGCAACGATACCGAGCACGAGCGGCACTCGAAGAGCTCCGACGTCGATGCGCGCACGCTGCGCGAGATCTACCTGCCGGCCTTCGAGGCCGCCGTGCGCGAGGGCGGGGCGTGGTCGCTGATGGCGGCCTACAACCCGCTGAACGGCACCCACTGCACGGAGCACGCGGAGCTCCTGCAGGGGATCCTGAAGGGCGAGTGGGGCTTCGACGGCGTCGTCGTCTCCGACTGGTTCGCGACCCGGAGCACCGAGGCCTCGCTGCGCGCCGGCCTCGACCTCGAGATGCCCGGGCCCGCGCGCCACTACGGCGCGAAGCTCGCGCAGGCGCTCGAGGCCGGGCTCGTCGCCGAGCCCGAGATCGACGCCGCCGCGCGCCGCGTGCTGCGCCTGATGGCCCGCACCGGCTCGCTCGACGCCGCGCCCGAGCCCGAGCGGGCGGTCGACCGCCCCGAGCACCGCGCGCTCGCGCGCCGGGTCGCGGCCGAGTCGATCGTGCTCCTGCGCAACGAGGGGGGCGTGCTCCCGCTCGCCGCCGCCGCGCTGCGGCGCGTCGCCGTCCTCGGGCCCAACGCCGCGCAGGCACGCGTCCAGGGCGGCGGGAGCGCCGCCGTGCGGCCGCACTACGCGGTGTCGCCGCTCGACGCGATCCGCGAGCGCCTCGGCCCCGGCGTCCTGGTGGTGCACGAGCGCGGCTGCTCGATCGACCGCGCGACGCCGCCCCTCGACGAGCGCTTCGCGCGCTCGCCCGACGGCCTGCCGGGCTTCCGCGCCGAGTTCTTCGCGGGCCCCGCCGTCGAGGGGCCGCCGGCGGCCGTGACGCGGCTCACGCGCCTGCGCTGCACCTGGTTCGGCGCCCCGGTGCCGGAGATCGCGGGCGAGCACTACTGCGCGCGCATCACCGGGACCTATCATCCGCCCGAGACGGGGATCTACACCTTCGGTCTCAGCAGCGCGGGGCGCAGCCGCCTCCGGCTCGACGGCGAGATCGTCCTCGACCACTGGGAGACGTCGGAGCGCGGCGAGGCCTTCTTCGGCGCGGGCACGCCCGAGGCGCGCGCGCAGGTCGCGCTGCGCGCCGGCGAGCCGCGCGCGCTCGCGATCGAGCTGTGCAAGGACGGCCCCGGGCCGCTCGGCGGCGTCGAGGCGGGCTGCCTGCTGCCCGAGCCGTCCGACCTGCTCGAGCGCGCCGTCGCGGCGGCCGCCGCAGCCGACGCGGCGATCGTCGTCGTCGGCACGAGCGACGAGTGGGAGACCGAAGGGCGCGACCGCGACTCGCTCGCGCTGCCGGGTCGGCAGGAGGAGCTCGCGCGGCGCGTCGCCGCGGCGAACCCCCGCACCGTCGTCGTGGTGAACACCGGCGCGCCGGTCGCGATGGAGTGGGCAGCGCAGGTGCCGGCGCTGCTCGCGCTCTGGCTCCCCGGCCAGGAGGGCGGCCGCGCGCTCGCGGACGTCCTCTTCGGCGACGCCGACCCCGGCGGGCGGCTCCCGACGACGATCCCGCGCCGCCTCGAGGACTCGCCGGCCGCGCCGCACTACCCGGGCGGCGCGGGCGCGATGGCCTACGCGGAGGGCGTCTTCGTCGGCTACCGCGGCTACGACGCGCGCGGGATCGAGCCGCGCTTCGCCTTCGGCCACGGCCTCTCGTACGCGCGCTTCGCCTGGGGCCCGCTGCGCGTCGCCCGCGGTCTGCGCCGCGGCGAGAGCGCGCGCGCCTCGATCGAGGTCGAGAACTCGGGTCCGCGGGCGGGCAGCGAGGTCGTGCAGCTCTACCTCGGCGCGCTCGCGCCGAGCGTGCCGCGGCCGCCGCGCGAGCTGGTCGGCTTCGCGAAGCTCCGCCTCCGCCCCGGCGAGCGCGCCACCGCGCACTTCGAGGTCCCGCCGCGCGCCTTCGCGACCTGGGACGCCGCGCGCGGCGAGTGGGTGGCGGAGCCCGGCGCCTTCGAGCTCGCCGCGGGGGCCTCGTCGCGCGACCTGCGCGCCCGCGCGCGCATCGAGCTCGCCTGAGCGCGCGCCGATCAGCGCGCGCTGCGCGCCAGGTAGTCGCGGAACTCGAAGCCGTAGATGTCCCAGATCGTGACGAAGAGCGCCGCGACGAGCGGGCCGACGACGATCCCCGGCGCCCCGAAGAGGAAGAGGCCGCCGAGCGTCGAGATCAGGATCAGGAGGTCGGGGAGCTTCGTGTCCTTGCCGACCAGGCGCGGGCGCAGGAAGTTGTCGACCATCCCGACCACGACGACGAACCAGATCGCGAGGCCGATCGCGGTGCCGCCGCGCCCCTGCGCGGCGAGCGCGATGGCGGTCGGGATCCAGACCAGCGCCGTGCCGACGCCCGGGATCATCGAGAGCACCATCATCACCGTGCCCCAGAACGCGGCCCCGGTGATGCCCGCCGCTGCGAAGGCGAGGCCGCCGAGGGCGCCCTGGAGCGCGCCGATCAGCAGGATGCCCTTCAGCGTCGCGCGCGACACCGAGACGAAGCGGTCGACCACGCGGTCCTTCTCGTCCGGCGAGAGCGGCGCGAAGGAGAGGATGCGCTCGAGGATCCCGCGCCCGTCGCGCAGGAAGAAGAAGCTCGCGTAGAGCGCGACGATCAAGAGCAGCAGGAAGCGCAGCGTCCCGCGCGTCGCGGCCCCGAGCAGGTCGATCACGCGCTGCCCGAGCTGGGCCGCGACGCCGCCGATGCGCTCGAGGATCTCGCCCTGGTAGGGGCGGATCGACTCGGGAAGCTGCGAGAGCAGGCCCGTGCCCGCGCGCTCCGCCGCGATGCGCTCCTTCACCCAGGGTCCGAGGCTGTGGCCGACCTCGAAGGCCTGGTTGCCGACGATCCCGGCGAAGGTCGAGAGGGGTCCGACGACGAGGATCAGCATCGAGAGGATCGTGATCGCGGCCGCCGCGCCGGAGCGCCCGCGCAAGAGCCGCGCGAGCCGCCGGTGCAGCGGCCGGCAGATGCCCGCGAGCACCGCGGCGAGGAGCAGCGCCATCAGGAAGTCGCGGATCGTCGCGACGAAGGCGATCGTGATCGCCGCGGTGAGCGCGAGCACGAAGCCCTTGCGGAAGCGGTCCGCACCCTCCTCGGTCGACGGCATCGGCCTCCTCGTTGCGGGCGGAACCCGGCGCCCGAAGCTAGCCTAGAGGGCGATGGCCCCGCCTGCCGTCAGGGACCCGGTCGAAGTCGCGATCCCGTTCTTCGTCGCACTCGTCGTCCTCGAGGCGGTGATCTCCGGCTGGCGCCGCGCGCGCGGCCGCGACGCCGGCCGCGGCTACGAGCCGCGCGACACCGCGGCGAGCCTCGCGATGGGCCTCGGCTCGGTCGCGATCGGGCTGGTGGGCAAGGGCGTCGAGCTCGCGCTCTTCCGCGCGGCCTTCGAGTTCCGGCTCTTCGAGCTCGGCACCGGGGCCCTGGTCTTCGCCGCGGCGATGCTCGCCGACGACTTCTGCTACTACTGGTTCCACCGCGTCCACCACGAGGTGCGCCTGCTCTGGGCGGCGCACGTGAACCACCACTCGAGCCGCCACTTCAACCTGTCGACGGCGCTGCGCCAGCCGTGGACGACCTTCGCGCGCCCGCTCTTCCACCTGCCGCTCCCGCTGCTGGGCTTCGACCCGCTGCTCGCGATGACGGTGCACTCGCTGAACCTGATCTACCAGTTCTGGATCCACACCGAGCTCGTCGGCCGCCTCGGCCCGCTCGAGTGGGTGCTGAACACGCCCTCGCACCACCGCGTGCACCACGCCCGCAACGCGCGCTACCTCGACCGCAACCACGGCGGCATCCTGATCATCTGGGACCGGCTCTTCGGAACCTTCGAGCCCGAGCGCGAGCGCGTCGACTACGGGCTGACGAAGAACCTCGAGAGCACGAACCCGCTGCGCATCGCCTTCCACGAGTGGGCGTCACTGGGGCGCGACCTGCGCGGCGCGCGCTCCTTGCGCGAGGCGCTGGGCTTCGCGCTGCGCGCGCCGGGCTGGCGCCCCGACGGCACCGGCCACACCGCGGCGGAGCTGCGCCGCGAGGCGCTCGGGCGCTCCCCCGCCTGACCGCGAGGCGCCGGCTCAGCCCGGCGGGTGCAGGTGACCCTCGCGCTCCTCGATCGCGTCGCGTCCCTCAGCCCGGCGGGTGCACGTGACCCTCGCGCTCCTCGATCGCGTCGCGTCCCTCAGCCCGGCGGGTGCACGTGACCGTCGCGCTCCTCGATCGCGTCGTGCGGCCAGCGGTGCAGGTACGCCGCCATTCCGATCGCCGCGAGCAGGTTCCCGACCGTCGCCGGCGCCACGCCGACGATCTCGAGCAGGCTGCGGTCGATGGCGATGCAGGTGACGAGGAAGGACAGCTCGAGCGTCGCGAAGAGCGCGATCGCGAGCGTGAAGGTCGCCACGCTCGCGTGGCGCAGCGCGGTCGCCCAGGCGGCGAGCACGCCGATGCCGACGAAGGCGGCGCCGTGCAGCACCGAGTAGGCCGCGACCATGCTGAGGTCGACCCCGGCCGTCGCCGGCGACTCGCCGCGCAGGAGCGCGCTCGCCATCACCGACGGGGTGAAGAGCGGCTCGCGCCGCGCGGTGTCGATCACGAGGAAGAAGAGCGCGAGCGCCGAGGCGCCGATCACCCCCGCCATCGTGCCGTCGCCCAGGATCTCGGCGGGAATGATCCGCTTCGCCGCCGCGGGTGCGGCCGCGCCGCCGCGGAGCTTGCCCCCGACGCCGATCTGCTCGCCTGCGGGCACCATGCGCTTCCTCCCTCTGCGACGTCGGCCCCGAGGGACCGGGTCGCGTGCGGGCCGGCCTTCCAGGGCGCGCGGCACCGGAAGGCCCGGCGCGATCCCGATGCACCACCCAGTGTACCACCCTGGCGGCCTCCGGCGGGGGCCCTGGCGGCGGGCCTCCAGGGCGCCGCGGCGCCGGGTGATATGATGCGGGCGCCGCGGGCGGAGGGGCGATGCGAAACGTGCTCGACGGGGTGCGCGTCCTCGAGGTGGCGCAGTGGTGGTTCGTCCCCTCGGCGGGCGCCGTGCTCGCCGACTGGGGCGCCGAGGTGATCAAGATCGAGCACCCCGAGACGGGCGATCCGCAGCGCGGCCTCGTCACCTCGGGCCTCGTGCCGCAGGGCGGCTTCAACTTCATGTGGGAGCAGCCGAACCGCAGCAAGAGGAGCGTCGCCATCGACCTCGCGAGCGACGCCGGCCGCGAGCTGCTCTATCGCCTCGCCGAGAGGAGCGACGTCTTCCTCACGAGCTTCCTGCCCGAGGCGCGGCGTCGCCTGCGCATCGACGTCGAGGACCTGCGCGTGGTGAACCCGCGCATCGTCTACGCGCGCGGCTCGGGGCAGGGCGCGCGCGGGCCCGAGGCGGAGCGCGGCGGTTACGACGGCGCCTCGTTCTGGGCGCGCGGCGGCGTCGCGGCGGCGCTGACCAGCGATCCCTCCGGCCCGCCCGTGAGCCAGCGCCCCGCCTTCGGCGACGGCATCGGCGGCATGGCGCTCGCCGGCGGCATCGCCGCGGCGCTCTTCCGGCGCGAGCGCACCGGCGAGGCGGCCGTGCTCGACCTCTCGCTGCTCGCGACGGCGATGTGGACGCTCGCGCCCGACATCACGATGGCGAAGGCCCTCACCGGGCTCGGCGGGCGGCTGCCGCGCTTCGACCGCCGCACCTCTCCCAACCCGATCGTGAACGCCTACGCGACGAAGGACGCGCGCTGGCTGATGCTGATCATGCTCCAGAGCGACCTCGACTGGCCCGATCTGTGCCGCCACCTCGGTCGCCCCGAGCTCGCGACCGACCCGCGCTTCCGGGACGGCGCCGCGCGCTTCGCGCACCGCGGCGAGTGCGTCGACGCGCTCGACGCGATCTTCGCCGAGCGCACGCTCGAGGAGTGGAAGCGCGCGCTCGCGACCACGCGCGGCGTCTGGGCCCCCGTGCAGCGCCCGATCGAGCTCTACGACGACCCGCAGGTGCTCGCGAACGGCTACCTCGCCGACGTCGAGCTCGCCGACGGCACGCACTGCGAGCTGGTCGCGAGCCCGGTGCACTTCGACGGCTCCCCGCCTCCGCTCCGCGCCGCGCCCGAGTGCGGTCAGCACACCGAGGAGGTGCTCCTCGAGCTCGGCCTCGGCTGGGACGAGATCGCCGCGCACAAGAAGTCGCGCGCGATCGTGTGAGCGCCTCGCCGTCGGGCGGCTGCGCGCGGCGAAGATCGGAGGGCTCCAAGGCTGTTCGGGCGAGCGAGCGGATGCGAAGCCGGATCACACGCGATCCCAGAACTCACGCGGAGGGCGACCGATGGCAGAGCTCGCGGCGGAGGCGTACGGGCCCGTGGGCGACGCGGCGCGGCACCGCCCGCTCGCGGAGCTCGAGGCCGGGCTGCGCGCGCTGGCGGCGGCTCCGACGGAGGCCGGCCGGCTCGCGCGGATCGTGCGGCGCCGCGCGGACGGGGTGCGCGAGGAGCCGGAGCGCGTGCGCCTCTCGCCCGACGAGGGGGTGCCGGGCGACGGCTGGAGCCGGCGCCCGCCGCGCGATCCGGAGGCGCAGCTCGCCGTGATGCGCCGCGACGTCGCGGAGCTGCTCGCGAACGGGCAGCCGCTCGCGCTCTTCGGCGACAACCTCTTCGTCGACCTCGAGCTCGCGGCGGCGAGCCTGCCGGTGGGAACCCGGCTGCGCGTCGGCGAGGCTCGCGTCGTGGTGACCGCGAAGCCGCACGACGGCTGCCGGAAGTTTGAGGCGCGCTTCGGCGCCGACGCGCTGCGCCTCGTGCAGGCGCCCCCGACGCGCGACCGGAACCTGCGCGGCGTCTACTGGAGGGTCGTCGCCGCCGGACTCGCGCGCGTCGGCGACCCGATCGAGGTGCTCGCCCGCCCTCAGGCCGCGGTGACCGCGCGCTCCGGCGTGTAGCGCACGCGCATCTCGGCGCAGCAGCGCACCAGCGCCGAGGGCACCAGCACCGGGCCGTCCGCCGCGTACTCCATGTCGGGGAGCCGGCGCAGGAGCTCCTCGAAGGCCACGCGCATCTCCATGCGGGCGAGGTTCGCGCCGAGGCAGAAGTGGGAGCCCACGCCGAAGCCGAGGTGGTGCGGGTTGCGGTCGACGCGGAAGCGGTCGGGCTCGGGGAACTCGGCTGCGTCGCGGTTCGCGGACGGGTAGAGCAGCAGCACCTTCTGTCCGGCGCGCAGCCGCTTCCCGCCGAGCTCCGTGTCGCAGAGGATCGTGCGCGTGAAGGAGTGCACCGGCGAGACGATGCGCACCATCTCCTCGACCGCCGACGGCAAGAGCCGCGGGTCGTCGAGCAGCCGGCGCCGCTCCTCGGGGTTCTCGATCAGGAGCTGCATGCCGCCCGAGATCGCGTTGCGCGTGGTCTCGTTGCCGGCGACGAGCAGGATCACGAGCATCTTGATCAGCTCGTCGTTGTGCAGCCCGGGGTCGGCGCCCTCGGCGCGGGGGAACTCGCCCTGCTCGTCGAAGTGGCGCAGGAAGCCCGAGTCCTTCGCGCCGGTCAGGATGCTGACGAGGTCGTCCTTCGGCGCGCGCCGCCGGTCCTCGATGATCTTCGTCACGTAGGTCGCGTACTCGACGTAGGAGGCGACGGCGCGCGCGAGGATCTCCGGCTTGTCGCCGTTCCCGTCGGCCGCGATCATCGCGTTCGACCAGGCGTGGAAGCGGTCGTAGTCCTCCTCGCGGATCCCGATCATCGCGGCGATCAGCCACAGCGGCAGCGGCACCGAGATGCTGGCGACGAAGTCGCACTCCGGGCTCCCGGCGATCGCGTCGATCGCGCGCGTGGTGAGGCGGCGGAAGACCTGCTCGAGGTGCTTCACCATCCGCGGCGTGAAGCCGCGGTTGATCAGCGCGCGCAGCTCGCCATGGCGCGGCTCGGCCTCGTCGATCAGCCCGATCTTCACGCCGTAGCCGGGGCGCACGCCCTCGGCGGAGGTGAAGATCTCCTGGTGCTTCGAGACGAATGCGACGTCTGCGTAGCGCGTCACCAGCCAGAGGCCGTCCGCCTCGGACCAGTGCACGGGGTCGTGCTCGCGCAGCCAGCGGAAGCGCTCCAGCATGCGCGCGTCCCAGCTGCTCGAGGCGAGGTAGTGCACGTCGACGTCCACGTCCGCATTGCGCAAGGGCATCTCCTTCACTTCGGGGGGGGCGCTCCGGGCGCCGAGAACCACAGGTCGAACACGTCGCCGAGGAAGCGCGTCCAGCGCGCCAGCGCCTCGGGCTCGAGCAGGTCCTGTCCGGCGAGCTCGCGATAGAAGGGCGCGATCGCGAAGTGCCCGACCACCATGTGGTAGGCGGCGAGCACGAGGAAGGGCACGCGCTCGGCCCCCCAGCGCTCGACGCCGGGCGTCGCCTGCACCGCCTGCTGCGCGCGCACGAGCACGGGGCCGACGACCTTCTGCAGCAGCGGCCGCAGGTGCGGGCCGCCGGCGAGCGCCTCGTGCACGACGAGGCGCGGCAGGTTCGGGCGCTGCGCGAGCATCGCCATCACGCGCTGCGCCACCGCGCGCGAGTCGGGCCGCTCGGCGACCGGCGCCTGCACGAGCTCCGAGAGCAGCGCGAGCACCGGCTCGACGCCGCGCTCGAGCACGGCGGCGTAGAGCGCCTCCTTGCTCGCGAAGTGGTTGTAGAGGCTCGGCGTGCGGATCCCGACGCCGCCCGCGACGTCGCGCAGCGCCGCGCCCTCGAAGCCGTGGTCGGCGAAGAGCGCCTCCGCGACGTCGAGGATGCGCTCGCGCGTGTGCTCGCCGCGCCGCTCGGGCGGGGCGGGGGGGCGCGGGGCTCGGGGCGAACGCGGCACGGCGGGTCTCGCGGTTACTAACTATCGTTAGTTTGTATGAAGGATCGGCCGCCGTCAACCGGAGCACGAGGGGAATTTCTCTGATTCCCCGAGGGGATCCGGCGCTCTCGGGAGCTGCGGGAAGCCTAGTGGGTGGGCTCGGGACGGGGCGGTCGCGCGGCGCTCCGGCCCGGGCGCGAGGCGGCCTCGAGCGCCGCGATCTCGCGGAGCAGCTCGAGGCGCAGCTCGCGCACGACCTCGGGGCGCTCCCCGGCGAGGTCGCGGCTCTCGCCGGGGTCCTCCTCGATCCGGTAGAGGCGCTCCGGCCGGTCGCGCCCGCCGGAGACGAAGCGCCATTCCGGCGTGCGCAGGAACCAGGCCTCCTCGGGGGCCCCGCCGGCGCCGTCCGCGCGCAGCCCCTCGCCCTGCCCGAGCAGGTGCTCGCGCCACGGGCCCTCGCGCCCCTCGAGCGCGGGCACGAGGCTCCGGCCGAAGCCCCGCGCCGGCGCCGGCGCCCCGGCGAGCTCGAGCAGCGTCGGGAAGAGGTCGAGGCTCGAGACCAGCCGCGCGTCGCGGCGCCCGCCCGGGATCACGCCCGGCCAGCTCACGACGAGCGGCGTGCGGAAGCCGAGCTCCTGGATCGAGAGCTTCCCGCCCGGCCCGCCGAGCCCGGGCGCGCCGGCGGCGTCGGGCGCGTGCAGGGGATCGAAGCCGTTGTCTGCGAGGTAGACGACGACCGTGCGCTCGCGCAGGCCGCGGCGCTCGAGCATCGCGAGCACGTCGCCCACGGTCGCGTCGAAGCGCGCGAGGTTCGCGTAGTAGGCGCGCGCGGGCTCGGGGAGCGGCGCGTCGCGGAAGAGGTCCACGAAGCGCTGGGGGGCGTCGAAGGGCAGGTGCGGGAGCATCGGCGCGTACCAGACGAAGAAGGGCTCGCGCCCCGCCTCGTCGAGGAAGCGCTCGAGCGGCTCGAGCGTCTCGCGGCCGAGCGCGAGGCCGTGGCCGCCGGCCGCGAGCAGGAGCGAGTCGAGCTCGCGCCCGCGCCAGGCCGGCCACTCGAGGAGCGCGTCCGTGAAGCCCGCGCCCTGCGGGCTTCCCTCCCAGAACTTCCCGCCCGCGAAGGCGCGGTAGCCGTGGCGCACGAGGATCTCGGGCAGCGTCTCGAAGACGTCGGCGAAGCGGCGCGGCTCGCCGCCGGAGCGCTGCGCGCGCGCGAGCTCGCGCAGCGCGACGCGCGGCGGGAGCCCGGTGAGCAGCGAGAGCAGCGACGGCCGGCACACGCTCGCGGTGTCGAAGGCATGGGTGAAGACGACGCCCTCGGCGGCGAGCCGGTCGAGGTTCGGCGTGCGCGCGATCGGCGAGCCCATGAAGCCGTAGTCGCGGTAGCCGACGTCGTCGCCGATCACGAGCACGATGCCCGGGCGCCCGGGGCGCGCGGGCGGGCCCGGGACCGCCGCCTCGCGCTCGCAGCCAGCGAGCGCAGCCAGCGCGGCCAGCGCGCCGATCGCCGCGCCGGGCGCGCGCGCGGCGCGCGGGCGTGCCCCGCCCACGCGCTAGACCATCGGCTCGAGCGGGCGCGAGCGGGCGCGCCCCGAAAGCGCGGCGACGCGGCTCCCGACGTCGAGCCGCAGCAGCGCCCAGAGCGAGAGCAGGAGCAGGCCGAGCAGCCCTGCGACGAGCCAGCGGTTGTACTCCTGGCGCTCGAAGACCAGGCCCTCGCCCGGCTGCGGCAGCGCGATCGGCTCCAGCGGCAGGCCGTAGAGCTCCGCCAGCGGCACGATCTTCGAGAGGTTGATCACCGGCACGCCGTCGCGCAGGAAGCGCTTCATCACGCTGTCGACGTGCACGGCGTGCGGATCGAGGCGCAGGTTCAGGCCCGGCTGGTAGAGGCGCTTCACCGTCTTCGGCCCGATCGAGGCCAGCGAGCCGCCGACGTTCACGTAGGCCTGGATGTAGCGGTCGTCCGCCTGCTCGCGGTAGAGCGCCATGCGCCGCTCGATGCTGTCGAGGTCGGTCTCGGTCGCGAGGTAGGGAACCGCGGCGCGCTCGATCGCCTGGCGCAGCCGCTTGCGCCCGAGCTTCGGCATGCCGATCGCGCGGTCGCGCGTGCCGCCGAGCGAGGCGGCGATCGAGCGCGTGCGCAGGATCCCCGCGTCGGCGAGCACGCGCTCCATGTCGAGCCAGGTCAGCGTCGGCACGTTCGCGCCCCAGCTCGAGGCGCCGACGCTGGCGATCGAGATCGCCTCGAGGTCGAGCACCTCGGCCGCGGAGAAGACCGCGAGGTTCAGCGCCGGGAAAGAGCCCGACACGCCGACGGCTATCGTGCTGCCGCGCTCGACGCCGGCCTCGGAGAGGAGCTCGACGACCACCGCCGCCCAGTTCGGGTTCAGCGTGGTGCGCTTCGCCTCGAGCGATCCGGTGTTCGTGGTGGTGACGGAGCTCGAGAGGCCCAGCATCCCCGAGTTCGTCGGGTCGGCCTCGAGGTCGATCGGTCCGACCTTGCGCACGCGGTGGT